>Ga0265297_10010920_pt1 | contig 11265 bp, 9 predicted proteins | sample Munlanlwell13791_FD_192502 | JGI IMG/M metagenome (GOLD analysis project Ga0265297, IMG submission 192502) | Leachate microbial communities from a municipal landfill in Southern Ontario, Canada - Leachate well 137-91 | ecosystem: Engineered > Solid waste > Landfill > Unclassified | place...
TTAGGCATTTCACTGTTCGACAAATCACCCATTGGCGAGCTCTTTTTTAATACGAATAGAAATGATGTCAAAGAACTTTCGTCAGATCAACTGACTATTAATTTTTTTTAGTGGACACTAATGATTATTCATATTTAAATATCCTGCATAGCGTATGTCAGAGCAAAGCGGAGACTTCTCACCGCTTCCGCATGTAAGGAGGTAACTATCGGGAGAGGGGTTTTGCAGCATTTAGCAGAAAAAAAATATCGACGTATTTATTTTTTTCTCTTTTTTATACGACTTATTGAAAAAAACCATTATATTTGCCCCGTAAACATAATCTACAGACAGATTTAGGTTAATTTAGGTAAGAACAGACCGGTTCGAGAGAATCAGTCTGTTCGTTTTTATATTGTTTCGACTCCTGTTTATGGCTTTCCCTGAGCGTTGTCATTTTTTACCTCTTGCCTTTATTATGTAAACAGGTCATTTGTTTCCGGACATTATGTGATTCCACAACCGTAATCTATCATTTCCATAGCAGTAGTATGTCATTGGATGGGTGTATGAAATTAGTCATTAAGTTCAAAACACAACAATCCCCCGGTTTTACCAAAGGATCGTATCGGACTGTAAAGAGTTTAAAGTATCTTTTTCACCCACTTGAAATACCGGAAGGGTACATATTTTACAGGTAAATCGAACCAGGTGGGTGTAGTAACTATGGCCCGGGCATGGCTGAATGCAAGGAAACTCTCCCGGCCATGGTAATGTCCCGTTCCACTGTTTCCCACACCGCCAAACGGAAGATGATGATTGGCAATATGCATCAGGGTATCGTTTATGCAGCCACCGCCCGAACTGGTTTGTGCCAGTATTTCTTTTGCCTGCCTGTTCGTCCCGAAGTAATAAAAAGCCAGCGGTTTTTCGTGCGAGTTGACATAAGCGCTAACCGTTTCTATTGCTTCAAATGTCATCACCGGTAGCAGGGGGCCGAATATTTCTTCCTGCATAATAGGAAAATCCGGTTCCACATGGTCGATCAGTGTAGGAGAAATATAATAGTCATCGGCATCAACCTTTCCACCATAGACAATAGTTCCTTTTAAAAGCAGCTTTTGAAGCCGTTCCATGGCATTCCGGTTGACAATGCGTGGATAATACCGACTTTCCTGCGCGTTTTCGCCAAACATTTGCCCCAGATGAAAGGCAATCTTTTTCAATAATTCATCTTTAACGGATGCATGCACAAAAAGATAATCGGGGGCAATGCAGGTTTGCCCGGCATTAATCGTTTTTCCCCATGCAATGCGTTTGGCAGCCCGGTCCAGGTTGGCACCGGCGTCAACAATGCAGGGGCTTTTACCACCCAGCTCCAGCACCACGGGGGTCAGATGCCGGGCGGCAGCGGTCATCACTATTTTGCCTAAAGCGGGACTTCCGGTGAAAAAGATCAGATCGAAACGCTGTTCCAGCAACAGCGTATTCACATCTCTCCCACCCTGCACCACCGAAATGTACTTTTCTTCGAATGTTTCATGTACCAGCGTTTCCATTACTGCCGCTATATGAGGCGTATAAGGCGAAGGTTTCAACACGGCGCAACAGCCCGACGAAATAACTCCAACCAGTGGATTCATCAACAGTTGAAAAGGATAATTCCACGGGGCAATAATTAGTGATACACCCAACGGTTCGTATATTATTTTACTTGACGAAGGCAACAACTGGATGGGTGATGGCACCCGCTTGCTTTTGGCCCAACGTTTCAAATGCCTGATATGATTATCAATTTCCTGAAGAACAATGCTGGTCTCCGTCAGATAAGCTTCTTCCTCCGACTTGTGTAAATCCAGCCAGAGAGCATCGGCAATTTGGGTTTCAAACTTCCGAACGGCACTTTTGAAACGTTTCAGGTATTCAATTCTGAAGTTTATATCTTTGGTTTGTTGTGTATTAAAATAGCTGCGATGCACCTGAATAAGCTTTTCTATCGCATCTGTTGAAATTTCGTTCATCTTGCATTGTTTTAAAGGGTTATTTTTCTGCCTGTAAAGTGATCCATGGTTTTGTAAATCCGCAATACACTCCCCGCGAACCAATCGAAAACAGGGATGGGTAAAACTCCCTGACATAAGCGTATAAAGTGCATACTGAAAGGCATGCTCAGTATAATCCGGTCATGTTCGATGGCACGAATGATATTCCGCGCTACTTTTTCGGGATCCAGAAGGGGAATCAGCGATCGTACCCCTGTAAACATGCCGGTATTGATATAATAGGGCGTTACGGTGGTAACCTGTACCCTGGTTTTCTTCATTTGCATCTCTATCCGTAAACTGTCCGACCAACCGATGACCGCCCACTTACTTGCCGCGTAAACCGACATCCGGGGATTGGAAATAAACCCGGCCGAGGAAGCTATATTACAGATATGTCCTGATTTTCGGGCGATCATATCGTTTATAAATTCGGAAGTAACCAGCATGGGTGCATTGGCATTGATATCCATGGTGCGCTTAATGTCGGCAGTTGTATGCTCAGCAAAATACTTCCCTACAACAATTCCGGCGTTATTAATCAGGATGTCAATTGCACCGGCTTCGTTCTTTACCAGTAATGCGGTACTTTTAATCTGTTCGGGTTCGGACAAATCAATTTTGTAGGCACTTACTTTTCCGAATGGTGCCAGTTCGGCCAGGGTTTCATCAATCGATGTTTGATTAATGTCCCATATAATCAGTTCCGCCCCCCGTTGAAGGGCCAGTTTTCCCATAATTTTTCCTATGCCCGAAGCGCCACCGGTAATCAAAATCCGTTTTCCTGTAAAGTTTTTCATGGAATGTGTAGTATTAAATTAGAACTAATTTATTGATTTTCTTTCCGGTGATTCCGGATATCGGTTTTGAATATGAATATTTATTCTGCAAATATATGCATTTTTATAATCTAACGACTTTATGTACAAAAAAATCGTCACGAAATTCCTTTTCGGATCCCGTGACGATTTGGTTTTACTTATCTGTATACCGGTTTACCGGAAGTGTTGGATAAATTCAGTATTCAAAGGAATAGGCTATACTAATCCATCTTTATAAAACGACTATACCACTCCCCAACCCGCATGATAAAAACACCCGTTGGTAATTCTTTCACCGAAACTTTTCCGGATTGAACGATTGATTCCTTCATCAGTTTTCCCTCACAACTATAAATGGTCACTTTCTGACCGGCTAATGCTGTGTTCTTTATAAATAACTCATTCCTTACAGGGTTTGGATAAATCGACAGGGAATCTCCATCATCTGCCGGAGTAAAAATTCCATCGGGGGACTGAGGCGAGAAACGGGTTAAATCCCAGTTCCATGAATTATTATTCCGGATGGCAAAAAAGTGAACCGAGTCCAGTTCCATGGTTTCGGTATATTTTTGCGAATAACCGTTCACAATGTTTCCGGTCATTTTGTCTACAACAGCCATATTTCCCCACATACCTCCTGACATGGTCGTAGTGGGAACAGAATCGCTACCCCAGGCAAAATTTTTATTGGTACCATACGAAAGATTATTTACCTGCAACACTAAATTTTTACTGCCTGCCATGCCAAAATCAATCCGTGGATTATCAATAAAGCTGGTCTCGAAAGTAGTAAGAGGTCCCAGAACTCTTCCCCAGATAAATTCACCCGCGGCACTTATTTTGGCAACCAATGTATTGGAAGTTCCGTACTTGTTGTTTCGTTTACTATATACCTGACCCATAAAATTGAGTTTATCGGGCGTAAAGTTCACCGAGAAATAGATAGCATCGTTGCTGTCTGTCAGGGTGTAAAACGGATACCTGTCCTGATAGTACACATCCGTTGGAATGGGCACTGCCCAATTAAAATTCCCGGTGCTGCCTGAAATATTGGCAATAAACCGATTGTAATTCAAATACCCGGAGTTGGGTGGAAAATTATTCATTTTCCCGCTGTATTCACCCGAGAGACAAAGCGTTCCATTCGACAAAGCTTTCAGAAATCGTGGTGCTTCATTTCCACTGTTCAGATAAATCTTCCCAAATTCAACAGTTCCGGTTGGATTAATTTTGTAAAGAAATATATCATCATAGGAATAATCATAAGCATTGGCCAGGGTATCGTTTTTTACAATAAAACCGTCCAGGCTTATGGCACCGTATATATAACTGATATCTCCTGCAATATAAAGGTTACCATCTGCATCGACCTGATAAATTGGATTATTTATACTGGTACGGCTATCGAGCGTTACGGTTTGTTTATGATACTGCATTACTCCCTGCTCATTTTCCTTATAAGCGTAAAGAATACTTCCGGGATTTGTACCGACTGAAGCTATTAACTGATTATCAATATATAAATCAGATGCATTAAGTAAACCGCAAATGTAAAAGTTACCCTGTACATCAAATTTAGGTTCGGCTGAGAATCCCTGATTATTGACAACATATAGGAATTTTACATTGCTCCACAGCCGTGTAGAAGGATTGAATGTTGCAAAGACTCCAAGCGGCAATAAATCCGTTCTGAATGGAAAAGACTGACTGCCCAGTTTAAATGGAGCTCCCGCCTGAAAATATCCACGTCCATACATCGTCAGATTTCCGTTTGGTTTCTTAATGACAGATTCAATACCAAAGTTGGTAGTTGCATCACCAAGGGTTGTTGACCAGATCAAGGCACCGGTAGAAGTACTGATTTGAAGTAAAAGTCCGGTATAACCTTCGGCAGGGATGGTTTGACTGTTGTAGGTAACTGCACCGTTTCCCGATAGAAATACATAGGCATTCTGTTTGTCGTTATCCAGCACAGTTTTAAAATTTGCATACGTGTTGGTCGGAGTCAGATTATAACTAAACTGCTCAGTCAGGTACTTTTCATAAGGCAATTCGGTTTGCGCCACGCTAAACAGATGAACGACAAACGTAAGAATAAGAAATGAATAAAATCTTTTCATAACATTTTAGTTTTAAGATGTTTAATGCCAAAATAAAGAAGATCGTATCACAAGTCAATTGGGAAGGGCAAAGTTAGTAATAATTACCATAATTATACAAATAAAAACGTCACAAATGCATTATTTAGCATTTCGTGACGTTTTGTTTTCTATATTCGATGGCAGGAGTCATCGGAAAAATAAGCTTGTTTTGATTTTATTTTACGGCATCCACTCCTTCGGTGGTCATCTGTATCCGTTTTATAGTGCCATCGTTGTTGTAATATAGCCGGTCGATGCACACAGACCGGTGGAAGCTGCTACCACCCTCGTTGGCTCCACCGTTATGATAAACAAAATACCATTTGCCTTTGAATTCCACTATGGCCTGATGATTGGTATTTGAGTTTCCGGCAAGTTCGTTCAGAATACCCTTGTATTCCCAGGGTCCTGTTATCTTTTTACTCATGGCATACACTATTTTCTCCGGAAATTCGGAAGCATAGGATAAATAATACCAACCTTTGTATTTATAAATCCAGGGTGCTTCGGTGTAACGGGGCAAATTCTCCACCGCCATGATGGGACCTATTGTGTCAATCATGTTTTCTTTGAGTTTCACATAATAACATTGGGTGTTTCCCCAGAAAAGATAAGCCTGACCGTCATCATCAATCATCACGGTAGGATCGATATCATCCCAACTGATTTTGCTGTATTTGGTCGTTAAATCATTCGTAATTATGGCAGAACCCTTCGCATCTTTAAACGGGCCGACCGGACTGTCCGAAACGGCAACGCCTATGGCTTTACCGTGAATACTTCCGTGTTCGACAGCCACATACCAGTAAAATTTGCCGTTTCGTTCTAGTACCTGCGAAGCCCAGGCATCACCCTTTGCCCAGACAAAGTCAGAAGTCCTCAAAGGAGTCGGATGTTCCGTCCAGGTTTTCATATTGTCCGATGAAAATACACACCAGTCTTTCATCACGTACCTTTCCTGCTTTGGGGGACAAATGTCGTGTCCAGTATAAAGATAAAACCTGTTTTTATAAACCATGGCAGCCGGATCAGCCGTGTACTTGTAGCGGATAACGGGATTTCCTTCGGCACGAAAGGTGGTGTCGCGCGTAACTTCCTGACCAAAAAGCAGGCAGGCACTAAAGAGAGTGAGCAAAAGAACGAATTGTTTTTTCATAAAAGCTTGAGTTATTTACAATTTACAATTGCTGAATCAATATTGTCATTTAAAACTTAATTGAATACAAAACTAATTTAAAAATCATAGCAATCAAACAGTTAATGTCAATTATAAGAATTTGTCCACCAATTAAAATAATTTGTCCCAACAATCCGGTTGCAGGACGTTGGAACAGATTATTTATCCATACGCAGAATTTACGAAGTTATTTCTGTTATATTTTCAATTCAGCCTGAAAAACAGTGATGGCCTGTCCTTTAATCTCCACCCGTTCACCGAGGAATTTTACTTTTAACCGGCCGGTTCGTTTGGAGAGCTGATAAGAGTTGAATTCCGGTTTACCTGTCTTTGCATGCCACAAAGGCGTTAACGCGCAATGGGCAGAACCCGTTACCGGATCTTCATTTATCCCGGCCAATGGTGCAAAAACCCGCAATACAAAATCACGGTCGGGTTGTTCTCCCCTGGCGGTAATCATTATATGTCCGGGACCCTTGGTTTTCATTCGTTCAAAATCCGGAGCGGCATGCAGTATGTCCGCTTCCGAAGCTGCAACGGCAATCACCCAATCGTAAATGCTTGAATACATCTCCAGCGGTTCAAAACCGATCGTCTCGTTGAATCCGGCCGGAATATCCATTTTCGTCAATGGATAGGCCGGGAAATTCATGGCTATCCAATCGCCTTGTTTGGTTAGGATCAATTCCCCACCTTCGGCTTTGAAAACAATCGATTCGTTTGTTTTTTTCAGACCCAGTTCATAAATCATATGTGCACTCGCGAGTGTGGCATGTCCGCAAAGCGGAACTTCACGCGTGGGTGTAAAATACCGTATCCGGAACTCATTTCCTTCCGGAATTATAAAAGCTGTTTCGGACAAATTCATTTCCATGGCCAGATTTTGCATCATTTCTGCCCGGAAATCTCCGTCGACGATCATTACACCCGCCGGATTACCTTTGAAAGGCACTGCTGTAAAAGCATCTACCTGATAAATTGTTTTCATATCCATACTTCTGTTTTAAAATACCAAATCACAATTCGATTCCATCGGGTCGATTGTTGCTCCCAGGCTTTCGTAGAAACCAATAGCCGGCTTGTTCCACCCCGACACCTGCCAGTGTAATTTTTTACAGTTCTCTGCTTTGGCAAAAGCAATCACTTCGTTTATCAGCAGGGTTCCAACACCTTTTCCCCTGTATGCAGGTCGCACATACAGATCGTCCATATACAACGATTTGCCTATCCATGTAAAATAGGCAAAGAAACAGGTGACATAGCCCATAATCTCATCTTTATCATTCACTGCAACAAATCCATTGATATGAGTTTTTTCTTTGAGCATTTGCTCCACCGTATTCATCATCCGTTCCGGGACCTTCTCAAAAAGTGCAAATTCTTTGAAAAGATCTATCAGTCCTGGAAAGTCACGTTCTTCTATTTTTCGGATACGAATAATCATATTTTTCATTCATTTTATTTGATTTGCAAATATAGAAATAATTTCAGCCGAATGTTTAGCCTGAACCCAAACCGTCCCGAAATTCTTTGCAGAACTTCGGGACGGTTTTTAGTCCCCTCTCCTCAAGGAGAGGGGTTAGGGGTGAAGTACTATTTCCGCCACAATTTTGTCATATTTTCCAGCGTTTTTCCTTTGGTTTCGGGTACCATTTTCCAAACAAAGAGAGCCGACAATACTGACATTACACCATACAGAACGTAAGTAAATGTTATGCTGAAAGCTTCGAGGCTCGGAAAAGTTGCCGAAACGATAAAGTTCGAAATCCACTGAGCCGCAACAGCGATGGCAATGGCTTTACCACGAATGGTATTCGGGAAAATTTCTGAAATCAGAACCCAGGTGATTGGTCCCCACGACATCATAAACGAAGCCGAATAGATAACAATAAATATCAGCGTGCTTACTCCGATAATGTGTGAATATGCCAATAAACCTATAGCAAACATACCGATAGCCATCCCGAAAGAGCCGATTATCAACAAGGGTTTCCGACCGAATTTATCCACCGTAAAAATAGCCACCAGCGTAAAGATAATGTTGATAACGCCCATGATGACTGTTTGGTACATGGCGGCATCGGTGCCAAACCCAAGGCCTTTGAAAATAGTTGGAGCATAATAAAGCACCACATTGATACCAACAGCTTGTTGAAATATTGATAAAAGAATCCCGATAATCAATACCTTCCAACCGTAAGCCAGCACTTTTTCCACTTTTTCGTGCGCGGAATCTTTGATATCCTGTAGAATTTCTTTGGCTTTATTCGAGCCGTTGATTTTTCCCAAAACATATAGTGCTTTTTCTTCCTGGCCGACTAATGCCAAATGGCGTGGAGTTTCGGGAACAAAGAATAATAATATTCCAAAAATTGCAGCAGGCACTGCATTGGAAGCAAACATATAGCGCCATCCGGTAGCATCAATCCACTCCTGAGCCTGACCTTTTGTGATAAAGTAGTTGACAAAATAAACAATCAACATACCGAAAATGATAGCAAACTGATTCCACGAAACCAATTTCCCACGAATCTCAGCCGGTGCAATTTCAGCAATATACATAGGGCTGATAGCCGAAGCCAGGCCAACTCCTATTCCACCAATGACGCGATACAAGTTGAATGCGATCAGCACTGGAACAGATCCATCCCCTTTTTGAAAAAAGAAAAATTCGGGATAAGATGCTCCTAATGCTGATAAAAAGAACATAACTGCTGCAAAAAGCAGCGAGTTTTTGCGTCCCATTTTTTCTGCAAAAATACCCGAAACAGCACTACCGATAATGCAACCGATAAGTGCACTGGAAACTGTAGCCCCGTGATAAAAGGTAGCCATGCTTCCAAAAGTAGCTTCATTCAGGTGAAAAACTGTTTTCAATGAATCGACCGCACCCGATATAACGGCTGTGTCGTATCCGAAAAGTAAACCACCCAAAGTGGCTACCAAAGTAATACCGAAAATATAGATTTTACTTCCGCTGTGTGTATTCATATTTTTAGATTTTAGAACCAAGAGCCAAGAGCCAAGACTCAGACAAATACATTTTTGTCTTGGTTCTTGATTCCTGGCTCTAATGTCTGATTAAATATACATATTTACTATGGCTTCGTAAAGTTCTTGTTTACCGCTGATTTGTACAGCTTCATCTTTCGATTTGGCATAAGCAACACAATCTTCGAAAGATAATTTTCCTTCTTCAAATTCCTTTCCTTTTCCTGCATCGTAAGAAGCATAACGATCGGAAACCATTTTCTTGTAAGGAGATTCTTCCAAAATGGCAGCTGCTGCTTCCAATGCACGGGCCATCACATCCATACTGGCGATATGAGCAATAAACAAATCATCCAGGTCGGTCGAATTACGACGGATCTTAGCGTCGAAGTTAGTACCACCACCCTGCATACCACCACCCTGAAGGATAACCAGCATAGCCTGTGTCAATTCATAAATGTCAATAGGGAACTGATCGGTATCCCAACCGTTTTGAACATCACCGCGGTTAGCGTCGATAGCACCAAGCATACCGCGATCCACTGCACATTGCAATTCGTGTTCGAAAGTATGACCGGCCAGGGTAGCATGATTTACTTCAATATTGATTTTGAAATCTTTTTCCAAACCGAATTCTTTCAGGAATCCGATAACAGTTTCAGTATCGGCATCATATTGATGTTTCATGGGTTCCATTGGTTTCGGTTCAATCAGGAATACGCCTTTGAAACCTTTTGCACGGGCATAATCACGTGCTTTGGTCAGCATCATTCCCATGTGTTGTTTTTCACGTTTCATGTTGGTGTTCAACAATGACATATACCCTTCGCGTCCTCCCCAGAAAACGTAAGCTTTACCACCCAATTCGATAGTAGCATCCATGGCATTTTTGATTTGAACCATAGCACGGGCAGCTGCATCAAAGTTTGGATTTGTGCTGGCTCCGTTCATATAACGTGCATGTGAGAATACATTGGCAGTACCCCACATCAGTTTGATTCCTGTTTCAGCTTGTTTTTGTTTTGCATAAGCAACGATAGCTTTCAGGTTGGCTTCGTATTCGGCAATGCTGTTGCCTTCGCTGATTAAATCAATATCGTGAAAACAGTAATATTCAATACCCACTTTTTGCATAAATTCAAAACCTGCATCCATCTTGTCTTTAGCAGCCTGCAAAGCATCAGCAGCTCCAACCCAGGGATGAACCTGTGTTCCACCACCAAACGGATCACCACCTTCGGCACACATTGAATGCCACCAGGCCATACTGAATTTAAACCAGTCTTTCATGGTTTTACCAAAAACCACTTTTTCAGCATCGTAATAACGAAACGCTAACGGGTTTTTACTTTCTTTTCCTTCGAATTTGATTTTTCCCACGGATGGGAAATAAACTTTTGCACTCATAATTTCTACTCTTTAGTTATTTATTGATATTTGCCTTCGGCGTTATTAATTATTATTCTCTTATTTTTTTATTTATTCAAAAAAAAAGGATTCGTTATACAAACTTCACCCAACGATCGTAAGCTTCCAGACTGGCTACCAAATTTTCAGGTTCAGGAGTTACCACTATGATTTTCTTCAAGGTAGCAAAAGCTTCTTCGGCATCTTTGTAGATCCCTGCTCCTATTCCTGCTCCACGGGCTGCTCCGACAGAACCATCGGTATTGTACAATTCAATGGTTGCACCGGTAATATCAGCCAGCGTTTGACGGAAAATAGGACTTAAGAATAAGTTGGCATGTCCGGCACGAATGGTTTTGGTTTCAATGCCCATTTCGTTCATAATATCCATACCGTATTTAAACGAAAAAGCAATTCCTTCGTGAGCTGCACGTATTAAATGTGCTTTGGTAATTCTATTAAAATTAATGCCATGAACAGAGCAGTTCGGTTCCTGATTGCCCAACACACGTTCGGCTCCGTTGCCAAAAGGTATAATACTAACCCCTTCACTCCCGACAGGAATTCCGGCAGCCAGTTCATTCATTTCGGCGTAACTGATCCCTTCGGGAGCTACATTATTTTTGATCCAGGTATTCAGAATGGCTGTGCCGTTGATGCAAAGCAAAACACCTACACGGGGGGCTTCCTTTGTATGATTCACATGG
>Ga0265297_10010921_pt1 | contig 11261 bp, 8 predicted proteins | sample Munlanlwell13791_FD_192502 | JGI IMG/M metagenome (GOLD analysis project Ga0265297, IMG submission 192502) | Leachate microbial communities from a municipal landfill in Southern Ontario, Canada - Leachate well 137-91 | ecosystem: Engineered > Solid waste > Landfill > Unclassified | place...
TTCTTTCTGGGCCTGAGCCAGAGCCTGACTGGTCTTCCGCAAGCTTTTCGAGAGATAACTCATAAAAAAGGCGACGGCAAAAAATATGGCCCAGGCTAAAATCAGGTTGAATAAAACCGTTCCGAAGGGAAGGCGACTGGCTTCGGCTCTATTAAAAGGAGGAATAAAACCAAAGTAGGTGCCATCAACCAGAACGCCAAATAAAATGGCCGACAGAGCGGCTGCTAAATAAGTCGCCTTAACCGAAATGACCAGGCTGGCAGCAATAATGGCAAAAATATAGAGAAAATAAGTCGAAGTGGTAACACCTTCCGAGATATAAACCATAAAGGTGATGAGCAAAAGGTCCATAATAAGCTGCAGATAGGCCTGGCCGGTGAGCCATTTCCCCCAGAGATAAAGAAGATAATAGATAAGCGACAGGCCATAAAAGCCCGCTATAGCATAAAGAAAAACTGGCGGGAAAGGATTGCCGGTTGAATACTGAATGATTAAAGCCGCAATTAAAATACAGGTGATAATAAGCAGGCGGAACAGGATGTAGCGGAGAAGGTCTTTTTTCTCGACTGTCTCTTTCATGACATCTGACCTGATAACCTCAGAAATTCCCTCTTCGCTCCCTTATTGACCCGCTCCCGCTATTTTTTAAGGCTTCTTAAAAGCCGCAATTATCCAATCCGGATGTTTCTTCTCCTGTCCTCCAGCCCTGCTTAGAATTGCTGGATAAGATTAAACAGCGGCAGATACATGGAAATAACCAGCGTTCCGACAATACCGCCGACCAGAATCAAGACCAGAGGTTCAAGAGCTGACAGCAGTGAACTCACCGCATTGTCAACTTCATCATCAAAGAAATTGGCCAGTTTGCCCAGCATTTCATCGAGGGTTCCGGTTGACTCGCCGACATTTACCATCTGAATCATCATGGCCGGGAACTGACCCTGGCCAGCCTGTTTTAGAGAATCATTCAAGCTCTTGCCTTCCGAGACCATCTGCCTGGCCTGCAAAACCTGGCGTTCGATGATGACGTTATCGGTGGTGGTCGAAGAAATTTTCAGGCTTTCCAGCATGGGCACGCCACCGCCGATCAGGGTGCTCAGAGTTCTGGTAAACCTGGACAGGGAGATTTTCTGGCTGAGATTGCCCATAACCGGGAGCTTCAGCTTGGTGCGGTCAACAACTTCCCGCCCGGCAGGCGTCTTATGCCACTGGCGGTAGAGGACCACTATGCCAATGATGATGGCGACGATGAGAAGAATGTAACGGCTGACAAAGTTGCTCAGGCCAAGGACAGCCGCCGTCAAGCCAGGCAACTGAGCCCCCAGTTCCTGATAAATTCCGCCAAAAACCGGGATGACTTTCCACAACATAAAAATGGCCACGATGATGGCGAAGGTGACAATGGCTGTAGGATAAATCATGGCCTGTTTGACCTTGGCTCTCAATTTCATCATGCTTTCCTGGTAATCGGCCAACCGGCGCAGCATGGTGTCGAGTGAACCGCTCTGCTCGCCCGAAGCCACCAGGTTACAGTACAGGTCATCAAACACCTTGGGATGCTTGCGGAGAGCCTGATTAAAGGCCGCTCCGGCTTCGACATCTTCTTTAACCTCGGTAATTACCCGGGTAAAATATTTATTTTTCTGCTGCTCGGCCAGAAGCCCTAAGCTCTGAATCAGAGGCAATTCAGCATCAATCAGAACCGATAGCTGGCGGCTGAAAAGAGACAGCTCTTTGAGTTTGACCTTTTCTCTTTTGAGAAAAGGAATAGCCGGCAGGGCTCTTTTTGGTTTTATACTGATGATGGCAATCTGGTCGCGCTGAAGAGTCCTGGTCAGGTCTTCAATCGACTCAGCCACTCTTTCGCCGCCAACCACATCACCGTATCTGTTTTTTCCTCTCCAGACATAAACAGCCATATTTTTTCTCCTTCTTTCTTATCCTTAAAAATCCCCGATATTGTTCATCGTCTTATTTCCCGGCACCCGACGAAACACCCTTCTTCATCACTGTCCCCTCATGCCTCTGAATAATATCAATCAGCTCTTCTGGATTGGCCGTCACCGACATGGCAGTTTCGTAGGTGATAATCCGCCGTAGATAAAGGCTGGCCAGGCTCTGGTTCATGGTCTGCATGCCGAATTTTTCCTGGCCCATCTGCATAGCCGAATAGATCTGATGAATTTTATTTTCGCGGATGAGATTTCTGACGGCCGGATTAGGAATCATTATCTCCATGGCCAGGACTCGCCCTTTGCCGTCGGCCCGGGGCAGCAGAGTCTGGGTCATGACTGCCTCCAGAATCATAGAGAGTGTCACCCGGACCTGAGCCTGGTACTGGCTGGGGAAAATATCTATAATTCTCGAAATTGATTCGGGAGCCGAATTGGTATGAAGGGTAGAAAAGGTCAGATGGCCAGTCTCAGCGACACGCAGGGTGGCCTCAACTGTTTCATAATCACGCATCTCACCAACAAAAACCACATCCGGGTCTTCCCGCAGGACTGATCTCAGGGCGTTGGCATAGGACAGGGTATCGGTGAAAAGCTCTCTCTGGTTGATGATCGATCGCTTGGGGACAAAGTAATATTCAATCGGGTCTTCAACCGTGACGATGTGGACATCCCGTTCGTGGTTGATGTAGTCAAGCATACAGGCAATGCTGGTAGATTTGCCGCAGCCGGTAGGACCGGTGACCAGAATCAGGCCGCGGGGCAAGCTGCAGAGCTGGACCACCCGCTGGGGAATTCCCAGCTGGGAAAAGCTCCACATCTGAGGCAGAAAACGCCGGAAGGAAGCGGCCACCGCCCCTTTTTGTCTGAAGACATTGGCTCTGAACCGGCCCAGTTCCTTCATGCCGAAAGACAGGTCAAGCTCCCACTTTTCTTCAAATATTTTCTTCTGCTTATCATTGAGAATGCTGTAAATCAGCTCCTGGGTCTCTGCCGGCTGAAGCGGCGGGTGGTCAATATCTTTTAACCGGCCGTCCACCCTGATCCGCGGGGGCACATAGGTCGTAATATGAAGATCACTGGCGTTCTCTTCGACCGCAATTTTTAAAAGTTCATAGATTGGCTTCGCCATTAATTCCTCCTATTCCCAATCCCTGACAGTTTCTCTTAGGACTTCTTCAACCGAGGTCACACCATTTTTGACTTTGATCAGGCCACTGCGGCGGAGCGTCATCATACCGTTTTCCATGGCCTTCTTTTTTATTTCCCGGCTGGTTACCCGGTTGAGAATCATTTCTTTTATTTCATCGGTGATTTTCATTACTTCAAACAGGGCCACCCTGCCCTTATAACCGGTATTATTGCAGGCTTCACACCCATGAGCTTTAAAAATATGAATATCATCTATTTCGTTTTCGCCAAAACCCATGTCCAGCAAGGCTCTTTTCGGGAGGTCATGCGGTTCACAGCACTTCTGGCACAGCCGCCGGACCAGCCGCTGAGCCGCAATTAACACAACTGAATCAGCTATCAAGAAGGGCTCAGCATTCATGTTGATTAAACGGGAAACGGTGGAAGGAGCATCGTTGGTATGAACGGTAGAGAAAACCAGATGGCCGGTCAGGGCCGCTTTGATGGCCACATCAATCGTCTCGTTATCGCGGATTTCGCCAACCAGCATGATATCCGGATCCTGGCGGAGAAAAGACCTCAGGGCATTGGCAAAGGTCAAACCGATTTCGTCCTTAACCTGGACCTGATTGATGCCGGGGATATAAAATTCGACCGGGTCTTCGGCGGTCATGATATTGACATCAATGGTGTTTAGATTGGAAACTGCCGAGTAAAGGGTATTGGTCTTGCCGCTACCGGTTGGCCCGGTGACCAGAATAATTCCCCAGGGCCGGTGGATGGCTTCCTGGAAAATTTCCAGCGATTCCGGTTCAAAGCCCAGCTGGGTCAGGTCGAGCTTGAGCATTTCCTTATCGAGGATACGGGCGACGATTTTCTCGCCAAACATGGTCGGGAGGGAGGAAACCCGCATATCAACTTCTTTTTTCTTGCCGTTGTCGAGCTTGACCCGGAGCTTGATTCTTCCATCCTGAGGCAGGCGCTTTTCGGCAATGTCCATATTGGCCAGGATTTTGACTCTCGATAAAACCGGGCTTCTGAATTTTAAAGGCAGGTCAGCCACCTCATACAGGTCGCCGTCTATCCGGTAGCGGATGCGGAATTGCTGTTCATAAGGTTCAAAATGGACGTCGCTGGCTCCCTTTTTAATGGCATCAATAAAAGTTTGATTGACCAGGGTGATGATCGGAGCTTCGTTGCTGGCCTGCTGCATTTCGGCCACATCATAGTCGGAGTCTTCCGAAATTTCTTTCTCTTCAACGACATTAACGCCGCCCCCATCGGCCAGCTCAATATCTTCAATGAGTTTCTTGACTTTAAGGGCATCACTTGTTCCGTAGTATCTATTGATGGCATTAGAAACACCGGTTTCAGTCGAAATGACTGGCTGAACACTCAGCCCGGTCCTGAATCTGATATCTTCGATCACCTCTAAGTCGGTCGGATCAACCATCGCCAGGGTTAGAAAGGATTTAATCTTATGGATCGGCATGACCAGATTCTTTTTAGCAGTATCAGCTGGAATGAGACTTATAACTTCAGGAAAAACTTCGAACTGGTCAAGGTCAATATAGGGGTATCCGAGCTGTCGGCTCAAGGCCTGAGCGATTTCTTCTTCAGTCAGGAAACCGAGAGCCACCAGAGCTGAGCTAACCGGCAGGTTATTCTTTTTTTGATAGTCGATGGCCTGGCGCAGTTTTTCCGAATCTATAAGCTTTTCCCTTAAGAGCAGCTCACCAAGTTTAGAAGGCATTGTTTAAAACCTTTCTACCATTCTGAGCAAAATTTGTCAAAAGAAATCTTTCTCACCTTCCGATATCTCCCTCAATTTCTTCTTTCTCTCTTATAGCGTCAATACTCAACTCCGGCTAACCAGGGGGTGAAATTAACATTTTTTGTCTCACCCAAAAAGGTTAGCTCTACACCTCTAATAGTTAAGGGATTGGTCATGACGGAGAGTCTCCTGGATTTCTTTTAATGATTATTCATTCAGCCTCATTCTGCCCGATTTAATTTAATAAACCAAAAGAAAAGATAATTCAAGTCTTTTTTTGTCACTTTTTCAACTTATGGCCGGCTCAAGCGACTAATATTTTGTGTGGACGAGTGGAGGTATCTATTCATGACCGTTGAAGATATTCAGAGCAGCAATCAGGAAATCATTAAAACTATAATCGATCATACCCGGGAAGGGATTTATGTCACTTCCCCGGCCGGCTTTGAGTTTATCAACCCCGCCTTTGAAAGGCTAACGGGTTATAAGAAGGAAGAGATTTACTCCAGGAATTTTAACTTCCTTCGCCTGGTTCACCCTGAGGACCGGCATCTTTTCTCAACTGCTACCAATTCTCTGTCTAAACCAAGCCTCCCCGGAGGAAACGGACTGGTAGAGTTCAGGTTGATTAATCTTAAAGGCGAGGTCAGATATGTTGAAGCCAGCACTTCTCCGCTGGAAACGAAACCTGGCCAGACTCTGGTTATTTTGAGAGATATCACCTCCAGGAAAAGGACAGAAAATGACCTGATTGAGACTCTGGCCAAGTTAAGGAAGACCATGCAGGCCACGATTCAGGCCATTTCGCTGACGATTGAGTCACGAGATCCATATACCGCGGGACATCAGCGGCGGGTATCCGACCTGGCCCGGTCGATTGCCACCAGATTAGCCTATCCAGCTGAAGAGATTGACGAAATCAGGCTGGCTGCCCAGGTTCATGACCTCGGGAAGATTTCCATTCCAGCCGAAATCCTGAATAAACCCGGGTCGCTTAACGCCAACGAATTTGAAATGATTAAGGATCATCCGCGAGTCGGCTATGAGATTTTAAAGACCATTGACTTCCCCTGGCCGGTAGCCGATATAGTCTATCAGCATCACGAAAGGCTTAACGGCAGCGGTTATCCAATGGGAATAAAGGACAACCAGATTCACCCTATGGCCAAGATTCTGGCTGTGGCTGATGTGGTTGAAGCCATGCTGTCGCACCGGCCTTACCGTTCGGCCATTTCACCCGAAAAAGTCCTGCTGGAGATAAATAATAATGCTGGTTCGCTCTATGATCCGTCAGCGGTCAGGGCCTGTACCGGCATCATTCAAGAACGATATAACCTGCCTGCTTAATGGGGTCGGGCCAGACTTTCCCTCCCCGAAAGCCAAATAACGCTCTAATTGACTAATTTTGTCACTTGCCGTGGTCTGATGGGGTCGGGCCAGAAAAAGAAAAACGCGCCTGGAGGGATTCGAACCCCCGGCCCGCTGCTTAGAAGGCAGCTGCTCTATCCTACTGAGCTACAGGCGCACAAGCTTCACCAATAAGAAAATCGGGGAGATCGGATTTGAACCGACGACCTCCTGCTCCCAAGGCAGGCGCGCTAAACCAGGCTGCGCCACTCCCCGTTTTTTAGTTTCAGTTCCTAAGAACAAGGGGCCTGTTTGGGATTAAAATCTTAACAGAAAGCCCCGCAGATTGTCAATTTAATCCCTTGAACCGGGCTGGCGTCCAATGGTCCTTTCAATCTTCTCTCGGGATATTTCCACAATGACCGGACGGCCGTGAGGGCAAACCCCGGGCTGTCTGGTCTGGAATAGCTCTCTGGCTAAAAATTCCATTTCGGTCTGACTCAGCGGCTGACCGGCCTTAATGGCCGCTTTACAGGCCATGGTAGCCAGCATCTTTTCTCTTTTATCCTTAAGCCGCTCTGGCCCGACCCCATTCAGAATACCGCGAAGAATTTCCGCCGCCCTTACCTCATCAAAAACGTCCGGAAAGGCCCGCAGGCCATAACTTCTCTCTCCCATTGGTTCGAGATCAAAGCCAAGAGTAGCCAGCTCCTCTTGAAGCTCCTCCAGCCGCAAAATTTCCTCTGGACTGAGTTCCAACACTTGAGGGAACAGCATCTGCCGGCTGGCCCAGCCATTTTCGGCGTCAAGCCTTTTGAACTTCTCAAACAGAATCCGTTCATGGGCATTATGCTGATCAATAATCATCAGCCCTTCTTCTGAGACAACGATCAGATAGGCATTTAGATACTGGCCAAGAACACGGCGCCCGGGCCGCTCGCCGGCTGGCTCTTCTGCCACCTGCTGAATTTCGCCAGGCTGCCGCCCCCGCCGGCTGGTCTGTCCTGCCTGGCTTTCCCCGGCTGGAGTTTGAATCGCCTCTCCCCCCTCTTTTCCGGCCTCTCCTTCTTTCTCCACTCCCTCAGGAAGATTTAGTTCTGACTCGCTCGAGGCCTTCTCCCGCACCTGTCCTTCTTTCCTCGAGGACCCACTTATCATCACTGGCTTGATCAGACTTTCGCTTCTGGCCGCTATTTCGACCCCGCGCAAAATCAGTCTGAAGACCTCCTGCGGCTCCTTAAATCTAATCTCGGCCTTGGCCGGATGAACATTGACATCAACCAGCTCATAGGGCAGATCAAGGAAAAGAAAACATTCCGGGCTTTTCTGTCTGTCAAGCATACCCAGATAGGCCTGGGTCAGAGCGGCGCTGAGGACTCTGTCTTTTACCGGCCGGCGATTGACGAAAAACAGCTGATGCTGGCGGTCAGCCCGCCCCGTAAAAGGACGGGAAGCTAAACCGCTCAACCGGTAACCGTTTTCTTCATAGCCAACCGCCATTAAGCCTTCAAGTGGCTGACGGCCATAAAGCTGATAGACCCGTTCTTCCAGATTGGAGACGCCCGGACAATTTATTACCTGCCGGTTATTGTGAACGAGAACAAACTTGACCCCGGGGAAAGCTAAAGCCGCCTGGGTGACATAACCGGTAATAAGATTTAACTCTGACCTTTCTCCCCGCAAAAATTTGCGCCGGGCCGGAAGATTAAAGAACAGGTCCCTGACCTCAACCATTGTTCCCCGGGGGAAACCAGTCTCTAAAAACCGGATGAGCTTATCCCCTTCCCTTTCGACCTCGTAACCCCTATCTCCCTCGCCATCAAAAGTCTTCAAAGTCAACCTGGAAACGGCTGAGATACTGGCCAGAGCTTCTCCCCTGAAACCGAGGGTGGCTATCTTTTCGAGATCCTCTTCCTTTTCCAGCTTACTGGTGGCATGGCGTTTAAAACAGAGAGCCACATCCTCCTGACTCAGCCCGCAGCCATTGTCCTGAAGACGGATCAATTTTTTCCCGCCATCAATCAGTTCAATTTTAATTTCCGTCGCCCCGGCATCGAGGGAATTCTCAACCAGCTCTTTAACCACCGACACCGGCCTTTCGACCACTTCGCCGGCGGCAATTTTTTGAGCAACTTCCGCCGGTAACACTTTTATCCTGGCCATTTAAACCACCTCGCCAGTGACTTCTGTCGCGGTCACTCTGTTTATTCTCACCGGGACCAGCTGGCGGAGCCCGGCTTCCTGCGATTTATTCCCGGTCAGAATGACTTTAATATAATTATCAGTTAAGGCTTCGGCCCGGTCCCCTTTTTTCCTGACAACTATGGCCCGCCTGGCCTGATTCAAAAATTTCAGCTTAAAAGCCAGGTTCTTTTCTCTGGAAATCTTTCTAAGCCCGTCCGCTCTGTCTTTTTTTATTTTTTCCGGCACACCCGGCCAGCGCGCGGCTGGCGTCCCCGGGCGCGGCGAATAAGAGAAAACATGAAAGTAGGTCAGCGGTGAAGTTTCGAGGAACTTTTTTAAAAACAGATAATCTTCTTCGCTTTCTTCAGGGAAACCGGTAATTATATCGGCTCCCAGGCTGGCTTCCGGCCGCTGGTCATGGAGGTAGTTGAGAATTTCCAGATATTCCTCTGGCTGGCTCCGGCGGCCCATTTTTTTAAGCACCTCGGGCGAGGCATGCTGAAGCGACAGGTGAAAATGCGGACAAATCTTATCTTCACCGGCAATAAATTCAAGTAAATCCTCAGGCAATAGCCTGGGGTCAAGCGAGCTCAGCCTCAGGAGAGAAAGCCCCGGCCGCTTGACTATTTCCTGAAGTAAGCTCAGCAGAGTCTCAGGCGGAGTCAAATCCTGGCCATAGGCGCAGAGATGAATCCCGGCCACTACCACTTCCTTAAAGCCTCGCTCTATAGCCCTGTCTATCTGTCTGATAACATCTTGAGGCGGCCTACTCCTGGCTGGCCCCCGCAGGTAGGGAATAAGGCAAAAGGTGCAACGGGCATCGCAACCGTCCTGAACTTTAACCAGAGCCCGCGAGCGGTAATTAACCGGCTGAATCTTCTGGCCGGTCTCTCCAGCCAGGCTGATCAGCTCTCTGACCAGGGTCTCTTTAGCTGCGTTGGGGACAATAGCCGAGACATTTTTATACTGGCTGAAATCTTCCCGGTTTTTCTCAGCCAGACAGCCGGTCACAATCACTCTGACCGAAGGCTTCTCGCGCTGCATTTTTCTCAGAAATTGCCTGACATCGGCTTCTGCCCGGCCGGTCAAACCACAGGTATTAACCACGACCAGATCCGAGCCGCGCCAGTCCCGATCGACAGCCAGTCCAGCTTCGGCCAGTTTTTCTGACCATTCAAAGGCTTCAGCTTGATTCACCCGGCAGCCGAAATTATGGATGAAGACCCGGGTCATATCTTTTCTTTGAGCCTCCTCGAGCTTTCCTCAACTTTTTCCGCCATCTTCTGCCGGTAAGAGACAAGTTTCTCTTTAAGCTCCCCGTCTGATAAAGCCAGAATGGAGATAGCCAGAAGGGCGGCATTGGCTCCGCCGGCTTTGCCTAAAGCCACGGTGGCCACTGGAATCCCCTTTGGCATTTGAACCATGGACAGCAAAGCATCCAGCCCGGCCAGAGCCTGGCTTTCGACCGGCACACCGATAACGGGAAGAATTGTCTGGGAAGCGACCACGCCCGGTAGATGGGCGGCTTTCCCGGCCACCGCCAGAAAAACTTTTGTCCCGCCTTTTTCTGCCTCTCGAATGAGCTTGGCGGTTCTGTCCGGCGTCCGGTGAGCAGAAGTTACTTCCAGGTTAAAAGGCACTCCAAACTCTTTAAAAATATCCAGGCCTTCCTTGATGATTTCAAAATCAGAATCGCTGCCTAAAAAAATGGTCACGCTCATTTGGACTCCTTTATGGCTCCAATATCCTTCCGGTAAAACATACCTTCAAAATAGATGGTCGGAATATGTTCATAAATTTTTTTCATGGTCTGAGTCAGGCTCGGTTCCGAAGCACAGACATTTAAAACCCGACCGCCACTGGTATAGAAATGACCATTAACCAGGCTGGTTCCGGCCTGAAAAATCACCAGACCGGGCACCTTGGCCACCTCTTCCAGCCCGGCGATCAATTTCCCGGTCTCATATTTTAAAGGATAACCGCCGGAGGCCAGCACCACACAGCCGGATGGCTTCAGGCTCCATTTTATTTCCTGCTGAAGTAAATCTTCTTCGATGACTGACATTAATATTTCAACCAGGTCCGATTCGAGGCGCAGCAGCTGCGCCTGAGTCTCCGGGTCGCCAAAGCGGCAATTGTACTCCAGAACCTTCGGCCCGTCATCAGTGATCATCAAACCGGCATAAAGGGTGCCCTTAAAGCGGCGTCCTTCTTCCAGCAGCCGGGTGATAGTAGGAAAAATAACTTCATCCATAATCTGGCTGAACAGTTTCTCGGAAACATAGGGAGAGGGTGAAATTGCTCCCATCCCGCCGGTATTGGGCCCTTTGTCGCCGTCATAAGCGGCTTTGTGATCCATGGTGGTAACCAGGGGCTGAACCCGGACGCCGTCAGTCAGGACAATGAATGACAGTTCCCGGCCTTTGAGATGCTCTTCAATAATCACCCGTTCGCCGGCCGGGCCAAATTTCTTTTTAACCATCATCTCATTGATGGTATCTTCAGCCCGCTTGATATTGGCACAGATTGAAACCCCTTTGCCGGCCGCCAGGCCATCAGCCTTGATGACTACCGGAAAGCCGAACTCGCCCGAGTTAAGAATCTTCATCGCCTGCTCTGGCGTGTCAGCGATTTTAAAACTGCCGGTTGGAATACGGTGCCTGCTCATAAACTCTTTAGCAAAAATTTTACTCTTCTCTATTTCGGCTGCTTTTTTGCTGGGCCCGTAAATTTTAAGACCTCTGTCTTCAAACTCGTCAACAATTCCCATGGCTAAAGGAATTTCCGGCCCAACCACCGTCAGATCAATCTTATTGTCTTTAGCCCAGTCAGCCAGCTCCACGACATGACTATCTTCAATCGGGACCAGCTCG
>Ga0265297_10010922_pt1 | contig 11260 bp, 20 predicted proteins | sample Munlanlwell13791_FD_192502 | JGI IMG/M metagenome (GOLD analysis project Ga0265297, IMG submission 192502) | Leachate microbial communities from a municipal landfill in Southern Ontario, Canada - Leachate well 137-91 | ecosystem: Engineered > Solid waste > Landfill > Unclassified | place...
AAAGATATATAAACATATATATCATTTCTTTATTATGGAAGAAGAAAATAAACCTACTGGACTCGTAGATAAGGCTTCTGAAAATGTAAAGTTGCTGCAAGCTGAAAACGAAAGGATGGAAAAGAACATAGCTGAATTAAAAGAAATTCAATCTACAGCTATACTTTCAGGAACAGCAGGCGGACATATTCCACAGCCAACAGAGCAAGACGCATTTAAAGCCAAAGCGGAAAGTATGGCTAAAGAAATTGTTGGAGCATTTAGGAAAGTTTAAAATGGGGAAAAAAGAAGAGAAGAAAAAAGAAGTTGTAGAAGAAACAAAAGCTTTATTAGAGATGTATCAAGCTGGATTTCTCGACGGATATAAAAAAAATAATAAATTAAAAACTGATGAAGACTGGGCTTTGATGAATAAGCAATACAAACTTTCTTTTTACAAAAGATTTGGAAAAAAAATAAATAAAGAATTAAAAAAGAAAAAATAAAATGCACTTATATTTATTTGTTAGAGGTAAATTCACACAAGTTGAAGAATGGAAAGCTCACGCTCAAACTGCTTACTGGAAATGGAGAAAAATAAATCAAAAAGGGAAAGAAGAAATATTTTTAGTTCAGGGAGCGCTTCGCCCGTCGGTGCTGGGAGCTTATGAATATGTTTTTCCTAAAGAGGCTTTGGTTGAAGTTTGTAGCTTTTTTGGTATACGCTCAAATACATCGTATGGATTTGGAAAAATTGGGCTGGAGACAAGACACTTCGCTTTAAGAAAAATATTTGGTGCTAAGAAAATCCCTAAAGAAATTTTAAAAGCTTCTGAAACTGCGTTTGACTCTGTCGTCTTTAAAGACAGAGAAAGGGGATTATCTAATTGCAGTGTTCCGGGTGTTGGCTTGCACGTGATAGGAATTAAAGACGATGATTACAGATTTTTTAAAGAAAGCGGTTACACTCACGAGGCGTTATGATAAGATTATTAATTGATTTAGACGCTGACTTCATGCTTTTTTATCTTTGTTCTCTTGCAACAATCGGAGTTATTATTAAATTTTATCAAGTATTTATTAAAGAGAGAAAAAGTTAATCGGTGATCCGAAAAACAAAAGATTTATTAATAACCTTTTTCTAATTACGGCATGGCAAGAGAGGCAATACAAAGAGACAACACAGTTTTAATTTCTCGAAGATATGATTGTGCTACTGGAACTGGAATAGCAAAGGGATGTTTTCTTAAAAATGCCGACGCTCATACTGCTTCTGCTTCTACTGGAACAGGCGACCCTTTTTGTGGATTTGCTCACGCTGATGTGAATCAATCAACTGACACTTCTTTTAATACTGAAACTTCTATAACTGCGGATAAAGGCGGAATGTATGAATTAACAGCGAGCGGGGCTATTTTAGTTAATTCTTATGTTAAAACTGCTGCGCCCGGAAATTATGTTATGATGTGCACAGATGCAGATTTAACTTCAAGCTTGGCTATTGTAGTTGGAATTGCGAGAGAGGCTGCAAGCGACGGAGAACAAATAAATGTAGAGGTATTACCTTAAAATGACTTTCTATGAACCTGGCGAAGATGTGCTTAGAGCAACAGCTTACGACTCTGCAATAAGACAATTAGCAAATTATGCTTACAAGTTTAAACAATTAGTTTCAGTTGTAACTTCGAGTTCTTGGAAGAATTACTTTTTTAGAGAACAAACTAATGTTCCAGAAGGACAAGAAGGAAACGCTATTAAAGGAATTCCAAGAGGCGCAGACTTCCCGCATGCAGTATTAAGCTGGGAGCAAGTAAGTTCTCAGATTGAAAAATACGGACTTGCAAGCACAATAGACCACGAAGATGTTATCTCTAATAATATTGACGCGAGAAATAGAACAATCCTAAGATTAGCCGAAGGAGTAGCGAAAGCTGTTGATACTGAAATTGCGGTTATTGTTTCTGAAAACTGGACACCTTCAAATATTCAAACTGGAACATTGCAGGGCGGTTATTGGGATGAAAGTTCAGCTGCAATAGTTAAAGACTTGGCTAAAATGAAAGCACAGGTTAAAGCTTACTATGATAATGCTTCTGACTTTGTAGCAGTTATTCACCCCGACACAGAACCTTATATTTTGCATTACATTTACGAAAAAGGAGCTCAGGCAACAAGTGCTGGAGAATCTGCATTTAACGGACAAATTGGAAGTCCTGCTGGTGTAAAGATTGTTACTTCGTCAGTTGTTCCAGCAAGTTATGCTTTGTTTATGGTTCCTAAGACTTGTGCTACTTGGAAACAATTAATGGCTTTGCAGACTGAAACTAAAACAGATGCTTTTATCGGAGACACTATTAAAGCATGTGAATATGGAGTTACAGAACTTCACGAGCCTAAACAAGTTGTTCTCTTAAAAGTTCTCGCATAGAAAGATTTATTTAGTTTTACTTCCATAATTGTCTATGACTCACATTCCACAGGGATTAAATAATACTTTTGACCATGACGTAACTATTCTCGGAAATCTTATCGCTAAGGTTCCAACTCCTACAAGTGATAACAATATTGCGAATAAAAAATATGTCGACGACAATATTACTAAAACAAATTTCAAGGGTCATATAGAACACGGAGCGACCGCAGGAACTTCAAGACCAACAGGTTTTACTTCGGTAGAATGGGTTGGAAGCGTTGAGCCAACAAATGCCGTTAATGGTGACACTTGGATAGATACGAGTTAAGATGGCAGATACTGGAGCAACAAGTCCGGGAACAATGGCTGATGATGATACGGTTGGAACAGTTGCGTGGGATACTCCCAATAATGCTAAGGTGAGTGATAATAATTATACAATTTCTTACCATAACCATGGAACTTCAATGGACAATATTGTTAAAATAATTAAAGCTGATGGAAGTCTTGGTTCAGAAAATAAGGCGATAAATAGAGAGTGGGGTTTAAAGAGCTATATTTCTTATGGGGGGGCTTCTGATGTATGGGGGGAAAGTTGGACTGCAGAAGATATTAATGACGCTGATTTTGGTGTTGTATTAAGTGTAACTGATTTTTATTCTAATTTTGTAACTCATTACCTTAAGGCAACAAACTTTGGTTTTTCAATTCCAACAGGAGTAACTATTAACGGAATTTTAGTTGAGATTGAAAAAGAGGCGCAATACTATGGAATGGGAGATGCTTGTGCTTCTGTTGACCACATCCGAATAACAGTTTATTATACAGAAGGAGCATCAGTAATAAATCCAAAACTAAAACAATCTGGGACATTCGCAACGGCGACGATAAAAACTAAAATTTCTGGAACATTTGTTGAAAAACCACAGAAAGTAAAAGTTGGTGGAGCATTTGTTTAGTTTTATCGACGCTGTTTTTTATTAACTTCTTCGTAGTTAGAAAGATATATAAACCCTTACTTACTTACTTATCTATGAAAATAATAGGAGATTTAATTTTAGAAGAAGATTATTTTATAGAAGAAGATTTAATAGTTGAAGGAAATATAATTTGCAAAAATAAAGCAAGGGATATTGAAGCATGGGATATTAAAGCAAGGGATATTGAAGCATGGGATATTAAAGCAGGGAATATTAAAGCAAGGGATATTAAAGCATGGGATATTGAAGCAAGGGATATTGAAGCAGGGAATATTAAAGCAAGGGATATTGAAGCATGGGATATTAAAGCAGGGGATATTGAAGCATGGGATATTAAAGCAGGGAATATTAAAGCAAGGGATATTAAAGCATGGGATATTGAAGCAAGGGATATTAAAGCATGGGATATTGAAGCATGGGATATTAAAGCAAGGGATATTGATTTTTGGGCGGTGTGTTATGCAAGAGAATCTTTTAAATGTAAATCATGCAAAGGAAGAAGAGAACATAATAAATTCTTTTGCTTGGATAAGGAAATTGAAATATTACAATGAAAACATTAAATATAACATTCACTCAGAAAGATTATGAAAGATTAGTAAAGGCAAGAAAGGAAGCGCCTTATCCGTCGTGGGAGAAGTTTATTTTATTTAAATGCTGTAAAGGAATTTCAGTAAAACGGGAGATAAAGAAATGAAAGAAGAAATTAAAACTGTGAAAGATATGAAACATAATGCAAATTTTTTAGATGAACCAGATAAATTTGAATGGGCAATTAGATATGATGAACTAAAAGCCGAAGCTGTGAAAGATTATAAGAAATGGGAAAAACATCCAAATGGAGCAAATGTTTGTGCTTATATTAAATGGAAAAACAATCTCACAGAGGAGGATTTAAAGGAAAAGGAAGAAAAAGCGGCACAAAACGATTTTAGAACCGCTTCTGAAAAGAAAAAAGATAATCAAGTAATAATTTTAGATGATAATGAATTAAGTATTATGCAATATGCAAAAGAATTTCCTGATAATTGGAAAAAGATTTGTAAGAGTTTAGAAAAAGATAATCATAATCAAGTCGGGCAAGATGTCGGTGCGATTAATCAAGCACCTATGGGAAATGATAATTCTCTGAACCCGACAGCTATTCAACAATCTAAAGTTTTTGAAGATATTTTTGGATTAATTGACGAATGGGCAATAGAACATAAGACCTCTTGGAAATATCTTAAAAGAAAAGGTTTTCAAAATGCTGAAGAATTTGGAGATGTTATCATCTTGGATATTAACAATCATTTAGACGGGATTTATCCAACTGCAATAGAAAACTTAAAATCAAAAATAAAAGAAAAATGGGGGAAGATTGAAAGATGACTGAACAATTCGATTTAAGCAATAGATTACAGAATGAAATAAATTATTTTATGGAAATAAAACATACTGAAATTAGCAGTTGGGCTAAAAAGATTATTGAAGAAAGATTATTGAAAATAAAGAAAGGTATTTTAGAATTTGAAAAAGCAGGGAAAGAACTCATCGAGGATACTCAATTAAATCAAACAGGAGGTAATACAAATGGTAAAGACTGATTTTAGTGGAACATTTTTAAATACTGAGACTTGCAATAATGAAGATGTTGGTGTTGTTTTGTCAGAAGGAAAGATAATAAGTAAAACTTCTGCTACTGGTAAACCTTACACTGCTCTTGAGATAGATGTTGAAGTTAATTCTAAAAAATTAACTTATGTTGTCTTTGACCCTGTCGGAAAAGTCCTACAGAAAGCTTGGGGGTTAGATAGCGCTGATTGGGTAGGAAAGCAGTTTAGATGTGAGCATGTTCATTACACAAGTTATGGTAATAAGAAAGTTAGAGTTGATATAAGTCCTTTGGTTGAAAAAAAATGACTGAAGAACAAATTGTAAGAACTGTTGTTGAAAAGCCTAACTCTTTAGAATTCGGACCCGCGCAGAATAGATTTAAGCTTTATTTTAATGAAGCAGTTGATTTATTGCAAAAGGTTAAAGATTTGAGAAGTTTAGGTTTTGACGTGCCTATCACTGCTGGATTATAATTATTCAGCTTTGTTTATTTATTATTTTTTCCCCTTCTGTTGTTAAATTAACATCGTATTCATTAAGGGATAACATTAACAAATCTATCTCATTTTCTAAGTTATGGATTATTTTTTTAATGCCTTCAAGAATTATTGCTATTTCATTTATTTTCATTTTGGCCAGTAACCTAATTCATCTTCTTCTGCTTTTCCAGAATCAATAAGCAGTTTAATGTATTCTTTTGCTTTCTTTTCTGTTACTCCATAGTTAATTTGTATCTCTGCAAGAATTGCTTTTTTATCAATATTTTTATCCTCTTCTTTTGCTTTCTCGAATACAATTAATAACCAGTTGATTATTCCTTGTCTTCTTTTTTCTGTTCCCATATAAATATATAGAATTGAACTATTTAAATGTTTGTGTGTGTGTATTATTTCCTTATGATTATTTATTTGTTTTTTTTACTTCAGAACTCGTCTCTCATTAAAATCCCTTTACTCACATACTCCCAACTCGTTCCGTATCGTGTGGTGAGTCCCTAATTGCCTTTGTTCGTGGTTGCAGGGTCATACTGCCAGACTCTTCAAACATCACACACACACTTCCTCTACGGATTGAGTTTCCTTAATTACCGAGAAATCATTACTCGTCGCTCATTCCCCATAATTCTAAAATAACTAATAATTAATTATATTTAAATAAATCTTATTACTGGAAAATAGTTACTTCTTTATAACTTATTAATCACTCGCTTCGCTCGTTAAATTTATTAACTTTACTTACTTCGAAAAGCTATGCTTTTCGTTGCTTGTCAGTAATAACATTTCACGCTTTAATCACTCGCTCTTAATAAGTTATAAAGGGAATGAGCGGAGCGAATTCACCCCCCGCTCGCGTGTGCGTCTCGCTCCCCCCTCTTCGCTTAGCGCTGAGTCCCACAGGCGAAGCGCAATTCACCCCCTAACCCCCTCTTGCGCTTCCCTTATAACTAATCAACGAACGGAGCGTTAGCGGAGTGAGTTATCCGCCTTACCGGCAAACTCTCCATAGGAAACGCAGGTCTCAATACCTCTACTTCCAGTGGAACTCCGACGTTACCCCCCCTTAACTATCCCCCCTACCCTTTGACACAAAAATTTTTTAAAAAAATATATAAACATATATATCTTTAATTGTAGATGATTTTAGACGAATGGCAAAAAGAAGTCTTAGAAACAAAAGGCAACATTTGTTTAAGAGCAGGAAGACAAGTTGGAAAATCTACAATTATTGCTATAAAAGCCGCTAAGTTCGCTATTGAAAATCCAAATAAAATTATTATGGTAATCTCAAAAACAGAAAGACAGGCAGAACTTCTTTTCGCGAAAATACTTCTTAATCTAAATCAAGAAAATAAAACATTAATAAAGAAAGGAAAAGATAGACCTACAAAACATAAAATCCAGTTAAGAAATAATTCAATAATTTACTGCCTTCCAACAGGAGACACAGGTTTTGGAATTATGGGTTATACAGTAGACCTTTTAATTGCAGATGAGGCAGCATGGATTCCTGAAGAAGTCTGGAATTCAATAATCCCTGCCTTAGCAATAACAAGAGGGAATATTTGGGTTTTATCAACACCATGGATTAAAGAAGGATTTTTCTATAATTGTTTTACAGACCCAACATTTACAACTTTCCACACAACAAGTGAACAATGCCCAAGAAGAGATGAAGAATTCTTAGAACACAAAAAGGCAACACTATCAAAAATGCAATATGCACAAATGTATCTCGGAGAGTTCCTTGATGAGTTCCTGCGTTTCTTCCCAAAAGAACTTATAGAAAGGTGCGCAACAGGAAAACCACAAAATCCAAGAGAAGATTTAGATTATTTTATAGGTTGTGATGTTGGAAGAATACAAGACCCTTTCACTTTTGAGATAGTTGGAAGAGATAAAAACAAAAAATTAATTCATTGTTATCATAAATTAGTAAAAGATGTTCCAATAACTACAAATTCAAAAGAAATAATCAAATTAAATAAAGAATGGAATTTTAAGAAAGAATATATTGATTCTGGAGGAATGGGAATTGCTGTTTGTGATATTCTTAGAGATGATGATGACAATAAAAGAAAAGTTGTGGAAATCAACAATGCAAGCAGGCCTTATGATAGAGATGAACATAGAAAGAAAATTTTAAAAGAAGATTTATACAATAACCTTAAAAATTTGATGGAACAAGGAAAAATTATTATTCTTGATGATGAAGAAATTAAAGATTCGCTTTTATCAATAACAGCAGACTTTAATGATAATGGAAGGATGATAATTTCAGGGAATGATACTCATGCAACAGAAGGATTAATAAGAGCTGCATGGTGCACGCAAAGCAAAGATTTAAATTTATTCGTTTCTACGATAAAGGTATGATTAAAAAATTTAGTGAAAAATATTCGTCTTTGAGCAGTTACGAAGAAAAACAAGAAAAGGAAAAGAAAGAAGAAAAAAGAATAGTCCTCTCAGATGATGCTTTTGCTATCGGTGAAATAATAGAACAACTAATAAATAAAATTGAGCATGCAAGAATTTCAATCATGCAAAAAAGATAATGACAGAAGAAGGAACTTTATGCGGACAACCTGACGTAGCAAAATATGCAGGAGCTTATGCCAATGCAACAAGCGTAGCAGAAGCTTATACAAATATTTATATTAAGGAAGCAGAAGGAAAAATCTGCTTGGATACGCGCTATGATTGGGTTACAAATTATGCAAGTGTTTCAACAATAGGAAAAGAGATTTTAAGAGAAGCAACGGCCGCATATGCAGCAATAAAAGTAATTAGTTATGATATGTCTGGATTTTATAGTAGTCAGGAAGTTGGGTTTTTAATAAATGTTCTTTGGGGAATTTATAAGGAAGTTGTGAATCAAATTACAAAAGACGATAAATATAAAAATTTTATAAAGACTGGAGAAGGAGATATTGATTAATGGCTGATATATTACCAATAAACATCCCATTTCAAGGGGGACAATCAATAGCGAGTTATAGTTGGGAAGATTTAACTTCAAAATTAGGTTATATAAATTTTTATGCAGGGGTGTTTTCAGGAGACTCAGAAAAATTGGTAACACAACCTTTTTTTTCTAATACACCAGAAACTACTACGCCATTCGAAGGTGCAGTAATGGATAGAACATTTACTATTGAATTTGGAATTAATAGGATGATAGAAGGAGACGTTATTTTACAAATTCCAGTAGTTGGTGCAAAAGGAACAGCAGGGGCAGGAACCCAAGTCTTTACAAATACTATAACAATTAAAAAAAATTCAGATACAATAGGAAGCGGAACAATAACAAAAAATCTTAGTGTTCCGGGGGGAAATGTAAAGGCTGCTGGAGTAGCATCAGGGATTATTTCTGTATCAAATACTAAATTTAATATAGGAGACACCTTAAGCGTCCAAATTGCAACAAGCACAAGTGGATTATCTAATACTGCTTTTGCAGGAGTATGTCATGACCCCTCAGGGACAGTATCTCCAACCATGAATCCTGCTGTAACAGGAGCATTAATAATAGCGTTTCCTTTCCTTTTAGTAGATTTATAAAATGTCAGAACTAAACTTATCATCAGCAACAACAACGAATATGGCGAACGTAGTCCCTGACTTCATAGTTGCAGCGAAAGCTTTGGATGCAGCAAACCCAGCGTCAGATGAGACTTACTGGTATTTCTCAAATGCAACAAAATATTACGGATATTACTTAACTATCCCTGAAATCTTTAATGCAGCGAATGCTTTGGCAACTTGGACGACTCATAGAGGCTGGAAAGCGAAAGATCCGCTGACAAAAGTAGAATTAGACCACGTTGTAGGAATGGGAAAAGATAGTTTTACCAAACTTATGTGGAATCATGTCGTAGTTAAGTTAGTTGTTGGAGACTCTTTCTTAGAGATAAAAAGAGGTGACAGCGGAGCAGTTTTAAACATGATACCTATTTCTCCAGAGCGTGTTCGTGTTGTTTTTGATAAATCAGGGATGATTAAGCGTTATGATGTTTGGAATAGTAGAGAATGGAAGGCAATAAAAAAAGAAGATATGCTGCACTCCCAAAATAAGAGAGTTGGGGACCAACTTCACGGAACAAGTCAAATAGAAGCATCTAAGTTTATCATAGACTCGCGAAATGAAGCCCTAAGTGATGAAAGAGTAATTAAGCATAGAGATAAAGCTTTGGGTATTGCTTATTATGAAACGGATAATGCAGGAAAAATAGCTTATGCTAATGCACAGATTGAGAAAGCTGTTAAAAATGGAGAAATGGTCGGACTTCCGAAAGATACTGCAAAGATAGAACCTTACCCAAGCAGAAGTTCAGAAGATAGAACAGGCTGGATTTCTTATTTAGAAAACTTCTTTTACCAAGTCTTCGGAGTTCCAAGAAGCATAGCAACATCAGACGGAACAAGTGAAGTCGGCGGTAAAATGGGGCACGTTATTTTTGAGCCTATCTACACAAAAGAGCAAGTGGATTTAGAAGATGATTTGGCAATTCAACAGCAAATCTTTATTACATTCAATAGACCCCCAAGTTTGGGAGGACTACAACCCCAATTAGATGAAAGCAAGAATACAGGACAAATAAATATACAGCCTAACGATGTTAGTGCTACTATGGAGAGAGAATGATTAATCCAATAAAACCAACATATGGAACAAGAAAAGATATTGGAGAAAAAGAAATAATGGAAGGAATTAAGAATATAGGTTCTGGAAAGAGTGAAGAAGAAAAATGTAAGGAGAAGGGGGGAATTTGGGATCCTATAACTAAAACTTGTCAATTAATTAATAATTTAGATAATCTTATTGAAAAGAAGAAAAAAGATACAGAAGAAAAAAACCCTGTTTCATCAGTAGGAGTTCCACTTTATACATCTAAAGATACAGGGGAAGTAACTGGTTTTGAAAGTAAAAAAGGTTCTACCTTTCTTAGACCTCCTGGAATGTCTAACGAAGAATGGAGACAACTTTTGCAAGATTATGAAGAAAAAGAAAGACCAGTTATGCCTGAGGAAATAGGGGAAACTGCTTTTTCTATTAGTCAACAGAGAGAGCAATTACAACAAGCGCAACAAGCGCAAAGATTAGTAGGACAAGTCGGAGAGTTCTCACAATTACCAACAGAAAATCAACCTTTGCAGGATTGGGGACAGGCTGCTTCTCAGGGAATAGTAGGAGCAATCCCAAAAGCTTTAAGTTATGCGGTGGCTGGTGCCGGCGTTGGTTTAGCAGGTGGAACAGCCGTAGCTCCCGGAATCGGAACAGCAGGGGGGGCAGTAATAGGAGCAGTTGCAGGTTTTGTTTCGGGTATTGCCTCAGGCATGATTTCAGAGTTTAAATCACAAAGAACAGACACTATTAATGCGCAGAAAAGAGTTTTAGATGAAGGGAAACAAAACTTGAACGATTGGGCAACATTGGCCGCTTCTGACCCAGCTAACTCTGCTTTTTATGTTAATCAATATAATTTACAATTATCACAGATTAGTCAAGCTTACAGACAGATGAAATATGATACTCAAAGAGACTTAGTGCAATTTGAAAAGGCACTGCCAGACTTAGCAGAATTTGAAGCCTTTTATTCTACTGGGGGAGAGATGGATACATTAAATTTAAAAATGCAGACTGCTTTACTTTCTCCGAGTTCACCAGAGTATCAAATGTTAGAATTAGCAAATAGGAGGAATAAATGAAAGAATTAACTAAAAACCTTCTTTATTTAGGCTTAGGGATTTTTCTTTCTCTTTTTGGTTTAGGTTTAATTTTAGGATGACAATAA
>Ga0265297_10010923_pt1 | contig 11260 bp, 12 predicted proteins | sample Munlanlwell13791_FD_192502 | JGI IMG/M metagenome (GOLD analysis project Ga0265297, IMG submission 192502) | Leachate microbial communities from a municipal landfill in Southern Ontario, Canada - Leachate well 137-91 | ecosystem: Engineered > Solid waste > Landfill > Unclassified | place...
TCTACCTCCAATAAGCAATGTTCAGACGCTAGCCCTAAAGCTATTTCGGGGAGAACCAGCTATCTCCTAACTCGATTGGAATTTCTCCCCTATCCACAAATCATCCGCGGGCGTTTCAACGAACGTCGGTTCGGTCCTCCAGTGGGTTGTACCCCACCTTCAACCTGTTCATGGATAGATCGTCAGGTTTCGGGTCTATGAAATCGTACTAAAGCCCTATTCAGACTCGCTTTCGCTGCGGCTCCGTCTCTTCGACTTAACCTCGCACGACATCATAACTCGCCGGTTCATTCTTCAATAGGCACGCCATCACCCTTTAACGGGCTCTGACTTTTTGTAAGCATACAGTTTCAGAGTCTTTTCACTCCCCTCCCGGGGTTCTTTTCACCTTTCCCTCACGGTACTGGTTCACTATCGGTCACTAGTTAGTATTTAGCCTTGCGCAGTGGTCTGCGCGTCTTCCGACAAGGTTTCACGTGCCTCGCCGTACTCGGGAACTCACTAGGGGGTTACATCAGTTTATCTACGGGGCTCTCACCCTCTATGGCCGGCCTTTCCAGACCGTTTGACTGTGATATAACTCATCCCACATTGTGGTCCACACCCCATCTCAAGAGATGGTTTGGGCTCTTCCGCTTTCGCTCGCCGCTACTTACGGAATCGATTTCTCTTTCTTTTCCTCCAGGTACTAAGATGTTTCAATTCCCTGGGTCTTCCTTCATTGCGACTATGAATTCATCGCAAGATGACATGATATAACTCATGCCGGGTTACCCCATTCGGAGATCGACGGATCAAAGCTCACTTCCAGCTCCCCATCGCTTATCGCAGGTAGTCGCGTCCTTCTTCGTCTTCTAGTGCCAAGGCATCCACTGTACGCCCTTATTAACTTAACTTCGTAAAATTTAGGTTTAGTAATTGTCTTGTTTACAATCTATCAAATTGTATTATTTTTGTTATCGCAAATCTCAACGATTGATGAAATCAATATCGAAATCGCGACATAACAGAAAGAACATGTTATATAGTATTCAGTTTTCAAAGAACAATAGCTGAGAGAATCTAATCTCTCAAAACTGAACAGATGACATAGACCTTAACGTCGCCAGAAAATTTGTCTAGTATTTAGGTTTTTAATGTACAATCCGGACAATTTATTGCCGGATTACTTTCTCCATAGAAAGGAGGTGATCCATCCCCACGTTCCCGTAGGGATACCTTGTTACGACTTAACCCCAATCACTAGTCCTACCTTAGGCGTCTCCCTCCTTGCGGTTAGGATAACGACTTCGAGTATTACCAGCTCTCATGGTTTGACGGGCGGTGTGTACAAGCCCCGGGAACGTATTCACCGCAGCATGGCTGATCTGCGATTACTAGCAATTCCGACTTCATGAAGTCGAGTTGCAGACTTCAATCTGAACTGAGACCGGCTTTATGGGATTAGCTCCACCTCGCGGTATTGCTTCTCTTTGTACCGGCCATTGTAGCACGTGTGTCGCCCAGGACGTAAAGGGCATGATGATTTGACGTCATCCCCACCTTCCTCCGATTTACATCGGCAGTCTCCTTAGAGTCCCCAACTGAATGATGGTAACTAAGGACGAGGGTTGCGCTCGTTGCAGGACTTAACCTAACATCTCACGACACGAGCTGACGACAACCATGCACCACCTGTGTGAACTATGACTATCCCCCTATTTCTAGGGTCTTTAATTCCATGTCAAGTCCTGGTAAGGTTCTTCGCGTAGCGTCGAATTAAACCACATGCTCCACTGCTTGTGCGGGGCCCCGTCAATTCCTTTAAGTTTCAGTCTTGCGACCGTACTCCCCAGGCGGAGAACTTAATGCGTTAGCTTCAGCACTGCCTCACGGCAATACTTAGTTCTCATCGTTTACAGCGTGGACTACTAGGGTATCTAATCCTATTTGCTACCCACGCTTTCGTGACTGAGCGTCAGTATCGAGCTAGTAAGTCGCCTTCGCCACTGGTGTTCCTCCATATATCTACGCATTTCACCGCTACACATGGAATTCCACTTACCTCTCTCGCACTCTAGCTGTTCAGTTTTCAGAGCGTTAAGGGGTTGAGCCCCTCGCTTTGACTCCAAACTTAAACTGCCGCCTGCTCACTCTTTACGCCCAATAATTCCGGATAACGCTTGCCACCTACGTATTACCGCGGCTGCTGGCACGTAGTTAGCCGTGGCTTTCTCATAAAGTACCGTCAAACAGCTAGCATTTCCTCTAACTGCCGTTCTTCCCTTATAACAGAGCTTTACAATCCGAAGACCTTCATCACTCACGCGGCGTTGCTCGGTCAGGGTTTCCCCCATTGCCGAAAACTCCCTACTGCTGCCTCCCGTAGGAGTCTGGACCGTGTCTCAGTTCCAGTGTGGCCGATCACCCTCTCAGGTCGGCTACGCATCCTCGTCTTGGTGGGCTGTTATCTCACCAACTAACTAATGCGCCGCAGGTCCATCAATCAGCGAGGCTTTGAAGCCCCTTTTATGCTCCGAAGATGCCTTCGAAGCACGAATTCGGTATTAGCCAAAGTTTCCCTCGGTTATCCCCAACTGAAAGGCAGGTTACCTACGTGTTACTCACCCGTTCGCCACTAAGGTATTGCTACCTTCGTTCGACTTGCATGTATTAGGCACGCCGCCAGCGTTCATCCTGAGCCAGGATCAAACTCTCAAAAGTTTTTATCTAGTTCAAAATTATTATTCTGGTTTATTTGTATATTATTAAAAAATTGACGTTAATGTTGTTTGTACATCTGTTCAGTTTTCAAAGATCAGCTACATGCTATACGCTAGTATAGGCCCTCTCGGGTCAAATCGCATGCTTAGATAATGTATCATTCATACTTATTAAGTGTCAAGAACAAAAACTTATTTTTTTCGTTTATTTACTTAGTAAGAGAAATTATACTATCAAAAAGTTCGATTTCTCCGATCGATGGTTTGATGGCAACGCTCTTTTTTATTAAAAAAAGACCGACGCTTAAGCCGGTCTTTGTGAAGTGAAGTTAGCTAAGCTTATAGGGCCTTTTTCCAAAGACCGTGAAGATTGCAATATTCGTAGGCGGCAACAGCGACTTCGCCTTCGACTAAGCAGAAAGTGGCGACCGGCTCTTGTCCGGGCGCTAACTTTGTCCGGCGAATTCCGAGATTGGTCTCGAGATGAATCCATTGAATAAAGTGTTCAGGGAGCATCGGGTGCGTGACGGAACCGACTTTGACGACGACTTTGTGACCTTCGGCATGAACGACCGGAACGTGCTTTTCAAGAGAGACATTTTCTTGCGTATCAGCTTCGACTTCTTCCATCTCTTGTCCGCAGCAAACCATCGGCACGCCGCTATCGACGATCGACTCAACGAAATTACCACAGATGGGGCACATAAAGAATTTTGACATTTTGTTACCTCTTCTTTCCTAATTTATATTTTATCTTGTTTTGACTCGTCATTGAACAAAAAAATAACTACCTTCTACTCACGCGCGAAAGTATCATGGCGATGCGCATGAACATGTAGATGAAGTCGATGTAGATATTGAAAGCGCAATACAGCGCTAGATTGCGGCTGCCTTGGCCTGATTCGCTGATGCGCTTAACGCGCCACACATCAAAAGCCGTGATGAGCATAATTGCCCCAAAGGATGCAAAAGTAACGATCCAACCGAGCGAATCGCTACCGATGAACAAATTGATTAGAGAGAGGAAAATTGACCCGATTAAGAGTCCCATTCCGACAATCAAAAGGCCCGAGAGATTGACTTTTGAAAAATAGCCGACAGCCGCCATCACCCCAAAGACGAGACAAGTCAGGCCAAATGTCATGCCGATCAGATACCAGTTCATCGTCAGGGTGAGTGACGAAAGCAAAATACCCATCGCAATCGTATAAAGAGCAAACGGCACAATGAGATTGCCGCCGCGGCGAAAGACGCCAAAAGTAATCCAAAAGATGAGAACAAGCTGCAAGATGGAAGCTCCGATAATTAAACCGAGATAGGTGTCGCTGGCGACATCGATGGGAATGACGCTAGTAAATAAATAACCGGTCAATAAGGCGATGGCCGCTGTGACTAAGAAGCCAATGGCGGCATAACCGAACACGGTGCCGAGAAATCTGCTTCCCGTCGCCGTTTGTGTCTCTGGTTCATATGTCCGATAATTATTCAATATTCCATCCTCCTAAATCATGTTATTGATAAGTTCTTTAAACGACTCGATATTGAGCGAGGCGCCGCCGACCAGCGCACCATCGATGTCGGCGGTTGAAAGGTAAGTTTTGATGTTGTCGGGTTTGACCGATCCGCCATAGAGAATGCGAATCTGATCCGCAACTTCGCCATATAGTTCGCGCAGCAGGGAGCGGATGTAGGAGCAGACGTCTTGAGCGATTTCAGATGAAGCATTTTTACCGGTTCCGATCGACCAAACAGGCTCATACGCGACGACGACTTTGGCGGCGTTTTCGGCTGTAATATCGGCAAAACCGGCATTAATTTGCGCTTTTATAACTTTTTTTGTCTCTTGCTTTTCAAATTGCGCGAGAGTTTCTCCCACGCAGTAAACGGGGGTCATCTCATTCGCGAGCAGGGCTTTCATTTTGAGATTGCATTTTTCGCTAGTCTCATTATCGTAAGTGCGGCGCTCGGAGTGACCGATGATAACCCATGAAATATTAATTTCTTTGAGCATGGAAATCGATACTTCGCCAGTATAAGCCCCCGCTGGTTGATAGTGGACATTTTGGGCAGCGACCAACAAATTAGGATTGTATTTTTTAACGACGGGCAGCGAGAGATAAGCCGGCGCGACACCGATATCGATGCCGTGAAGTTCGGCGACGGCCGATAAGGCTAGCGAACCTAAAGCAAAGACCTTGGTTTCTTCGCGGGTCTTATTCATTTTCCAGTTGCCAAGCAGAAGTTTTTTTCTCATTTTTTGATACCTAGTTTAAGATGTCGATGCCGGGCAGATGTCCGTCATTTTCGATCATTTCCAGAGAAGCTCCGCCACCGGTGGAAACGTGGGAGAAAGCATCGGAAAAGCCAAATTCTTTGACGGCGGCCGCAGAATCGCCACCACCGCAAACCGTAAAGGCGCTTCTGAGTTTGGCGACCGCTTGGCAGATGGCAATTGTGCCAACTGCGAAATCCTTTTGTTCAAAGACGCCCATCGGGCCGTTCCAAAACACCATTTTAGCTTTGCTAATTTCTTGCTGATAAAGCGCCGCAGTCTTCGGGCCGATATCCATGCCTTCCATGCCTTCGGGAATGTTGGCATCGTCGGTGACAACTTTCTTTGTCCACCCTTCAAATTCATCGGTTGCGACCGAATCAAGGGGGAGAAGGATGCGTCCCTCGGCTTCTTCAAAACACTTTTTGGCGTATGCCAATTGATCGTCTTCACAAGGTGATTTGCCGATCGAGCGTCCCAAGGCTTTGGCGAAGGTGTAAGCCATCGCTCCGCCGATTAGAATCTTGTCGCACTTCTTAAGAAGAGCATCGATAACTTTGATTTTATCAGATACTTTGAAACCGCCGAGAATGGCGATGTATGGTCGATCGCTATCTTTGACATCGACGCAACGCGTCAAATTGCGGACTTCTTTTTCGACGAGGTAACCGATAGCGACCGGTTTGCCCTGGGCTTTGAGAATTTCGGGGATACCATAAGTCGAGGCGTGAGCGCGATGAGCGCTCCCGAAGGCATCCATAACATAAACATCAATGCCTTCCGCCCATTTTTCGGCGAGCTCGGCATCATTTTTTTCTTCACCCTTTTCGTAGCGGGTGTTTTCGACCAAGAGAACTTCTCCCGGTTCGAGGACACCGGCGAAGAACTTAAATTTTTCCCCGGTTGTCTCAGGGCAAAAAGCGACGGGAGCCTTGAGAATCTCGCCTAAGCGAGCGGCTACTGGCTTCAGACTATTTTTCTTTTTTTGAGCTTCGACGACTTCCGGAGCTTCCTTGTGCTTAATCTTACCGAGGTGAGAGAGCAAGATGACTTTGGCGCCATGCGAGATGAGCATCTTAATAGTCGGGGCGGCTTGCACGATGCGGTTATCATCGCGAATTTCTCCGTCCTTAAGAGGGACGTTAAAATCGACGCGGACTAAAACGCGCTTACCTCGTAGATCGCCTAATTGATCAATTGTGAGCATGAATATGCCTCCTTATTAAAACAAAAAGGTGCCTTTGATAAAGCACCCTTTTTCATCGACTTATTTTAAACCTAAAACCTTTGCCATTTCCTTGGCAATACGCAAGTACTGGCAAGTGTAGCTATATTCGTTGTCGTACCAAGCGACGACTTTAACAAACTGTTGACCTTCAGGATTAGTGAAGACGGCGGTTTGAGTAGCATCAAAGATCGAACCGGCCGTCGCACCGATGATATCGCTGGAGACGATTTCATCTTCGGTGTAGGCAAGAACGTCTTTGAGATAGGTTTTTGAAGCTTCTTTCATCGCCGCATTAATTTCCTCGACGGTGACATCTTTATTAAGAAGAAGCGAGAGATCGACTAATGAGCCATCGATGACGGGAACGCGGAGAGCACCGCCTTGGAGGCGACCCTTGAGTTCCGGAATAACGAGGTTGATGGCTTTTGCAGCACCGGTTGTCGTCGGAACGATGTTAGCGGCAGCGGCGCGACCGCGGCGGCTATTGCCTTTTTTGACGAGGTCGAGCGTCGTCTGATCGTTTGTGTAGGCGTGGACGGTTGTCATGTAGCCACCTTTGATACCAAACTTGTCGACGAGAACTTTACACACCGGAGCCAAGCAGTTGGTCGTGCATGAGGCACCGGAGATAACAGTCATATCTTTCGTTAGTTTGCCTTCGTTAACACCATAGACGAAGGTTGGAGTTTCTTTATCGGCGGGAGCGGAGATGACAACACCTTTCGCACCACCTTCGAGAATATGGACCGAGGCATCAGCTTTGCCTTTGAAACGGCCGGTGCACTCTAAGACGAGGTCGGCTCCGTAATCTGACCATTTGATCAGTTTAGGATCGGGCTGTCCGATGACCGGAATAGCTTTGCCTTTGTAAACGATGGCGTTTTTTTCGACATCGACAGTGATGTCATCGACACCGAAGCGCTTATGCGCGGTATCGTACTTGAGAAGATAGGCTAATGAAGCCGCATCTGCTAAGTCGTTAATAGCGACAACTTCGAATTCGCCGGTCTCGTAAGCCCTTCTGAAGGCGAGGCGGCCGATTCTTCCAAATCCATTTATAGCGATTTTGATTGACATATATATGTCCTCCTTTTTTTCTACCGCGTTTATTATATAAGAATTGAGTCGATTATTTAAGCAAAATCACTTTGTAAGCGTTTACGATTTTTGTAAGGGCAATAGGCAACTGGCATAAAACAAGAGTTTTATACATAGGGAAACGACGTGATTCCGCGAAAAAGAGTCTCGAGATTGATTTCAAAAGCAAAGGCGATTTTTTCTAGGACTTTAAGCGACGGATTGCGCCGCCCGTTTTCCAAATCGGATAAATAGTTGCGATTTAAGCTGGCGCGAAAAGCCATCTCCTCCTGATTCCAACCGCGAGCTTGGCGAAGGGCGGCAATTTTCTGCCCGAGCTGTAAATTAGTTTTCATCTTCGTCACCTCGATAACGTCTTGCGAGAACGTGCAAAGCACGGAATAGGTGATTGACATTTGATTTAGTTACATCTTTCCCTAGTTTCTGACTCATAAGATTGGCAAGTTCTTCCAATGTCGCGTCTTCGTTTTGCAATCGAAGCTCAGCGAGGATGCGCTGCTTGTCATTGGTGAGATTCTTCACTCCGAGAATTTGATCAATCGTTTGCAAATCTTGAATTTGACGAGCCGCCGAAGTCAGGGTTTTCGTATAATTGGCCGCGTCGAGATTTTGTAGGCGGTTACCGATGTTTGCGAATTCGCGATCGATGCGAATATTTTCAAATTCGAGACTTGATGCCGTCGCGCCCATCAAGATGAGGAAGTCGGCAATCTGGTCGGATTTCTTTAGATACATGACGATTTGCTCTCGTCTTCTAATTGTTTTGGGATTAAAACTTCCACCTTTATATTTAGCGATCAGCTTTAAAAACCACTTGGCATAATTCTCATCGTTTAGGGCGATTTCAAAATGGTAATTGGAGCTACGCGGACTATTAACCGATCCCGCCGCAAGAAAAGCTCCGGCTAAATAGCCGCCAATCATATCATCGTTATAAACGATGTTCTTAGCGATTTTGCCTTCTAAAAAAGAAATTTCCAAATCGCCTAAGATATATTCAGCTTCTTGATCGATGATGACATTATAGGTGATTCGCTTTTTAAACTTCATCGTCTTCTCGTATGAAAAGCGAATGTTGATGCCGTAGATTTTCTGAATAATTTGATAGATGAATTTGGCGATTTTGGCGTTTTCCGTTTGTAAAAGAATCGCGACATGGCGATTCTTAATTTCGATTCGGCCGTTGACCTTGATAAATGCCGAGATGAGGGCGCGAAGCCGCTCTTCGGTAAAAGGTTTGGTGACGATCTCTTCTTTGACTTTGCGGGTAAACGAAATCGTGGGTCTCACTTTTTAAATTTTCCGATGTCGCGATGAAGGCAAAGGGTTCGATAGTTGGCGGCGTATTTGTTCGCCAAATAATTGGCGATGACAACCGAACGATGTTGGCCGCCGCTGCAACCAATGCCAATCACGAAAAAATTGCGGTCTTCAGCGCGGACTTTCGCAAGATAGTAATCGAGATATTTTTCGATGTTTTTGATAAGCTCTTTCGCCTCTTTATCTTCGAGGACAAATTTCTTGACCGGCTCATCAAGACCGGTCATGTCCTTTAATTCACTAATCCAATATGGATTGGGAACGATGCGGGTATCGAAGATCATCTCCACATCATTAGGGATGCCGTGCTTAAAGCCAAACGAGACAAAACTAACTGTTAAATTGCCGCTTTCCATGCCCTGGATATTAGTGAAGATAAATTTGCGCAATTCGGTTGCTGTCTTACCGGTCGTATCAACATACATATCGACATCTTTTCTTAAGACGTCCATGATTTTGCGGTCTCGTTCCAAAGAATCGGCGAGCGATAAGCCGTGTGCTTGTGCCGGATGGATGTGGCGTGTCAAGCGAAAGCGTGTCAAAAGTTCGGCTTCCGAAGCATCAAGGGCTAAAAATGTGACGCGGAAGTTCGTATTTTTGCGAGCGGCTTGAGCGGCCTTTAAAGCTTCGTCGATAGCAACGACGACCACAGTGCGGCGATAGCGAACAGGGTCTTCCTCAAAAGCTTTGTATAATTTGCTAATAACCGAAAAAGGGACGTTTTCAACAATGTAATAGTCCATTTCTTCAAACGTTCGGACAGCGGTTGATTTTCCAGCACCAGAGACGCCGGTCAAGATAATTAAGTCAATCATTAAAATACCTGTATATTAGATATAATAACACATAAAATAGCAAAAAATACGCAAATAACATGGTATATTGTTTTGATAGATTGAGCCGTTCAGGGGCGGGTCAGAAGAATATGAGATATCACTTTTTGACTTTGATATAGCGAATCGCGCTGGTGGCGGCAATGCAACCATCGCCAGCCGCAGTCACTAATTGGCGAAGTTTTTTATCAGTCGTGTCGCCGGCTGCTAAAAGACCAGGGATATTCGTTTCCATATCCTTATTGACGACGAGATAGCCATTGCGCGTCTCAACTTTGAGATTGGCGAGGAATTCTGTTAAGGTCTTTTGACCGATGTAAGGGAAAACGGCATTGACTTTAATCTCTCGCTCATCTTTTGTGACTAAATCCATAAGAGCGATATTGTCGACACGATCTTGTCCTTTGATCGCGATGACATCACTTTTTTCGATGAGCTGAATGTTTGCTCGGGACAAAACATCGGTTAGCTTGTCGGATTCGATTTCTTTCGCCTTTACTCTGCTGATTAAATATACGGTTTTGGCGATGCCAGAAAGGTAGATTGCTTCTTCAAGCGCGGTATCAAGATAGCCGACCACCGCCACTTCTTTATTGCGGTAAAGCGGCCCGTCGCACGTCGCGCAATACGAAACGCCACGATTTAACAATTCTTTTTCTCCAGGAATTCCAAGTTGTTTTTCAATCGTGCCGGTCGCGATGATGACAACTTTTGCCCGTATCATGTGCTCTTCGGTCTGCACTAAAAAGAGGTTGTCTTCCCGCTTGGTGACATTGACGACATTGCCATATTCGAGTTCGATGCCGTTTTTCTCGGCTTGCTCCATGAGTTTAAACGCAAGCTCAGGGCCGCTGATCGCTTCAAAACCCGGATAATTGTATATTTCACCTAATTTAGCTAATTTTCCGCCGAAGACATTGCGGTCGATGGCCATGACGCTTAAATTGCTGCGTTTAACATAAAGTCCAGCCGTGATGCCGGCTATGCCACCGCCGATAATCGCTACATCAATTTGTTTTTCCATTGTTAATCACCTCGAAAAATTTATCGAACGAGTCTAGATAATAGTTTGCCCGAACGTCATCAGGTATTTCGCGCGGAGTCCATGTCACCAACGCGACATCGACACCAGCGTTTTTTGCGGTTTGATAATCGGTGACTGTGTCGCCGATGTATAAAACATCGCTTTTATCAATAACACCGAAGTGTTTCATAGCTTGAATAATTCCTTCAGGATGAGGTTTGGCTTCTTTGACATCGTCGTGAGCGATGAGAATGTCAAATACCCCTTCGAGATCGATAAGCTTTAAAGTGTATCCGGCGGGATAGCGATGCTTGGAGGTGACGATGCCAATCTTTGCTCCTTGAGCGTGTAATTGCTCAGCCAGTTGGCGGACATTAGGGAAGGCTTTGACATGCTTATCGTAATTAGGGATGGAGATTCGGCGAAATTCACTAAAAGCGAAATCAAAAGATAAATTCGGAAATTCACGCGTCAAAGTTTGAACGATCGGAGGCCCTGAAAAGGTCAGCATGTAATCGATTGTCGGCATGTAGTCAGGGCGATAGAGGCGATACATCTCGATAAAAGTCGCGACGAGCATGCCATCGGTATCGGCAATCGTACCGTCCATATCAAAAAGTACTAGCTTATACATTGTTTTTACACAGTCTCGTAGGTCCGAGGCTCCATATTCTTTTTCTTGCGAATATAGTCATAGACATGGAAGGCGATAATACCAAGGACGCCGGCACCGATGAGGATGAAAGATGATATCCACGACTGCCCGTATTCAAACTCCGCTGA
>Ga0265297_10010926_pt1 | contig 11258 bp, 16 predicted proteins | sample Munlanlwell13791_FD_192502 | JGI IMG/M metagenome (GOLD analysis project Ga0265297, IMG submission 192502) | Leachate microbial communities from a municipal landfill in Southern Ontario, Canada - Leachate well 137-91 | ecosystem: Engineered > Solid waste > Landfill > Unclassified | place...
TGTCTCAGAATATATCAACAGACCGATTTTGCAGATTATCATATTGGAATAGATATACAAATACTATGGTTTAATTTATGGGTACAATGTTTAAGAAAAACTTGTGCATAACGATGGGCATATGAAAAGTAGGCGATTGCGAACCGAAAACTTATCCCACGTTGCAAACTTCGAACGGGCTAAACCGCTTAAATTAAGCACTAAAACGCCTATTTTTTATATGCCGTGTTAAGTGCAGTTATTTGTTTTTCAATCATTTATAAAAAATAATTACAAATATTAGTAAAATAATTGTAAAAATACTTGCATAATACAAATATTCGTATTATGTTTGTATAACAATTGAGAGACAAACCAACTCAATGTAAAGCAAAAAAAGATGAAAACTTATAAAGTAACTTACTCAGGTAACGCAAGCAGATTTAGAAATTTTAGTTCAAAAGTAAATGCAAACTCTGAAAGAGAAGCAGTTGAAAACGTATTTCAACAAGTAATTGACGAAAACTATTTTCCTCAGGAAGATGGTTCAATTTTAGATTGCGACGGTCACGAACTTGCAACCCCAACCGATACAACTATTGATTATGATGGCGGTTGTTTTTCAGCAGAAGAAATTGAAGATGAAGAGTAATATGCGAGTAATATTATTTACAAATAAAAAAACTGGAGAGGTCGAATGCTTCTCCAGTTTAAAGCCTTTTTTTGATAAATACTCGCAATTTGAAGTTTATACCGAAAATATAAACACTTATCTATCACGAAAAAGGACAGCATTTGAAAATGATGAAATCAAGGTGCAACGGCTCGAAGTGCAGCGGTCTTTATAATTGCACTTAACGTAATGCAGCTATGAAAAGTAGCGGATTATAAAGCACGGACTATCGAATTAAAAACAAAGTAAAATTGAAATACAAACTTAAATATTAACAACAACCCCGCTATTTTTTATAGGTGCTGTTATGCATCTGGTGGCGGATTAAAAATGAGAATATGAAAAACAAAGCAGATTATAGTAAATACGAATGCCCTTACTCGCATTTGGAAAAAGAAAGCGGACATGAATTACATGGCCCTGAAGGTTATGAAGATTGCTATGGTGTTTGGTGTGCTTGCGGATTTAGAGCACCTGTTTTTTATTTAGAGCCTGATGAATTAGGACTAAAGTTGAAAAAAGGAACGGATGTAGCCACTTGTGCATAACTATGTTATATGTGCGATGTACGAAATCGGACAAAAGCACACAACTAAATGATTTAGATTACTATAATCGTTTGTAAATATTTATTATTGACTATGAATATTTTTAATGAATTAGTTGATAAACTTAATAACAAGCAGCCATTTTCATTTGTCCGTTATGGCGATGGCGAATGGGCCTGTATATTCGGTATGCAGAGTAAAAATTGTGATGGGAATATATATTTCCCGGATCTCGGCGAGGCATTAAAGAATATAGTACTTAGCCAACCAGAATACTATATGGGTATGCAATATGGTGCCCTGGTATCAGATTATTTTAACCTTAAAGACAAGATATATCCTTTTATATGGGATCTTAATATCAATTGGGTAAATGCTGACATATTGCACCGTGCCAGTGAGTTTAATAGGATACAGCCTTTCTTTAATGCTTTAAAAAGCAGAAAAGTAATACTCGTCGGTGCTGAATATTTTAATCAGTTAAAACTATTCCCTTCCATTGATCATATAATAATACCTTCTAATAATTGTTGGCTCATAAAGAATGAGATAATTGATTCGGTGGAACAAAAGATAAGTAAAACAGATGGATTGGTAGTACTATTTATGGCATCCATGGCCACAAATGTATTTATCGATGATCTATACAAAATATTCGGTCTAAGTACCACTTTCATTGATATGGGATCGGTTCTCGATCCATACCTGGGGTTAAATAAGCGGGGTTATCATCACAAAGTTATCAACCGCAATTAAAAAAGTAAACAAAGTTTACCAAATTCTATAATAGTTCACATGAAATTTGTACCTGTAAGGGAATGTAATTCATGTGAATGATAGAATTTAACTGGAAAAAATTTCCTTTTTTCTTCAAGCGGGCCACCATGAATATGCCACAGGCCACGCTCGAGGATTTTTTCAGAACCTGGGATTACGAAAGCGATGCCGGTGTTTCAGTGAATCCAGATACTGCTTATACGCTTTCTGCCGTCTACCGCGCCATAAACCTGCTTAGTTCAACCATCGGAACACTACCCATTAAGCTCTATCGCAAAAATGGCACAAGCCGAATTGAGGTAGATAACTTACCAGGCATAAAGATATTAAACGATCCCACCCAGAGCAGCGTACAGGTTATTATGCGCGAATCCATCCAGACATCCGCGCTGAGCTGGGGCAATGGTTATGGATATATAAAGCGGAACGGCAATAATCAGCCATTATCCATTGATTTTCTTGATCCGCAGAAGGTAACACCAAAAATTGGTACTGACAAAAAGGTGTATTATGATATTGCCGGTGTTGACTATAATGTACCAAGCCGTTATATATTTCATATACCGGCATTATGTTTCAATGGCATAACAGGCAAGAGCCCTATCGAGGTGGCCCGTCAGAGCATAGGCGGAGGGCTGGCGATGCAGAAATATGGGAACCAGTTTTTTAGAAACGGTGCAAAATCATCAGGTGTATTAACGCACCCCAATCAGCTGAGCGATAATGCACGCGAGAGGTTTCGTGAGAGGTTTGAAAAGAAGCTCAAAGGTCCGGAAGGTGGTACCATGATATTGGAGGAGGGCGTTAAATATACGCCTCTTACCATACCCAATGAACAGGCGCAGTTCCTTCAGAGCAGAAAGTTTACCATCGAAGAAATAGCCCGCTGGTTTGGCATCCCCCCCCATTTGCTAGCTGATCTTGACAGGGCCACATATTCAAATATTGAGGAGCAGGGCATTGATTTTGTAACCTACTCGCTTACTCCATGGATTGTTCGCTGGGAACAGGAACTGAACCGCAAGCTTCTCAGCCCTGGTGAGCGCATCAATCATTACTTTAAGTTTAATCTGAATGGGTTACTGCGCGGCGATGCCAAAACAAGGGCTGAATATTATCGCCAGATGCTCGATATGGGTGTGTTAAGTATTAATGAAGTGCGCCAGCTGGAAGAGTTTAATGATATAACAGATGGCGATAAGCACCTGGTACAGCTGGCACGTACAACACTTGAAAAAATTGGGAAAGATGAAAACGCATGAGAGGCCATATCCAAATGAACACGCCTGCAGGCTGAGACAGCCTAACGGGAATGATACGAGGCGCGAGAACGGAGCCCGCGAACATGATGGGAAAAAATATGATGTTATCTATCAGAAAAATGATGATGGCACATGGGAGGAGCAGGCATACCGCTATCCAAAGGAAGTATGGACCGAAGAAAGTGCTCATGTTCATTGTAAAAAACATAATGGAATATTATTTGAACCTGCATCGGAGGAAAAAACTATGACATGTAAACAGATACGATATGGCGAGCTGAGGGCCAATGATGATTCAGCCAGAACAGCGGAATTTATTATCAGCTCAGGTACCAGGGACAGGCATAAGACTATATTGAACCCGAAAAACTGGTTGCTCGACAATTACCGCAAAAATCCCATTGTTGGCTACGATCATGATATTTACGGAGGGGTATGTGCCGGAGCTGATCCTGACAGGATAATAGGCAAGTCGGAAATATGGATGGAGAATGATCAGCTTGTGGCACGTGTTCTGTTTGAACCGGAAAACATCAATCCTCTGGCTGAAAAGATAAGGAAGAAAGTGGCATTTGGGACTCTGCGTGCTGCCAGCGTGGGCTTTTATCCTGTAATGGTTGATGGTGAAGAGGGATATTACGGAGAGGGTGAAGAGGCACGCGGCAAATCCAACGAAACATTTTATTACCATGGACAGGAACTCCTTGAATGGAGCATAGTGAATATACCCTCGAATCCTGATGCCGTTAAAAAAGCTTTGCGTTCGCAGGTGGCGAATGCATTATTGTACCTGCAGAAAGAGCTGGGCAACGGATTCACCATTGCTGAGATCGAAAGGCTCAGAATATTCGAAGCTATTGCAATGCTTGAAAATCCTGAAAAAAGAAAAAAGAAGAATAAGGTAGATATTCTTGTTGAGCTTATTGAAGAAAGCGTTGGGGAAAACATAAAGGACATTGAGGGGCTAACCGTTAAAGGCTTGCTTTCAACTCTTAACGGCGATGATAAAGTAAAGGTACTTGAGGCTGATGGTAGCCACAAGCTGACCGATGGAGAGCGTTTTTACTATGAACAAAAGGCACGTTTAGCCAAATATCTTTAACAAATTAATTCATATAAAATGACTATTGAAAACTGGTATGAAAAAAAAGGGGAACTTCTGAAAAAGATTCAGGAGGCCGCACAAAAAGCCAAAGCCCTTGGCGATGGCGAACTCGATAAAGAAACCATGAACACCGAGTTTGAGGGATGGTACAAAGAACTGGAGGATGTTGAAAAAACTATCAGGAACCTCGAAATTGCCGAGAGGAAGATTGCTGAAGCGGCTGAGGTTATCGATAAGAACAGATCCGGAGCAGGCGCTGAGGTGAACAAGGAGTCATATTCAAAAGCCTTTGAAGATTTTCTCCGGAAAGGATATGCACGCATGAGCGCTGAGAACCGGGAGATCCTCGAAATGCAGAATCCGGGCATGAAAGGTGAGCTGCGTGCAAACCAGCTGTATACCACCGATGCTTATGGAGGTTATACCATACCCGAGCTGATGGGTGACAAGATTGCCACCGCGCAGAAATTCATCGGAGGTATGCTTACCCCCGGGCTGGTTTACAACCTCAAAACTCCCACCGGTGCAAGCATGACATTTCCAACGGTTGATGATACCGCTGTGGGTGGTTATCTGCTCACAGAAAAAACCGACAACACAGCGTCAGCCACTGATATGACATTCGGTGTTGTTACACTGGCTGCATATAAATATACCAGCGGTATGTTATATGTGTCCAATGAACTGCTGAGCGATTCGGGGTTTGATTTTGCCGGATGGCTCATTGATCAGCTCCTGGTAAGGTATTACAGGGGCGTAAATACTGCCCTTACAACCGGCACAGGCAATTCGCAGCCCAAAGGTATCAAGAGCTGCGTACTTGCCGCAGGCGATGAGGCGGGCGGAACACGTACCATCACACGTACTGATCTGCTCAACCTGGTATATACCCTCGATCGCGCATACCTGAACAATGCCACATGGATGTTCAATGCCGACACGCTGAAAAACATTCGTGCCCTGGTGCAGAGTTCAACCTATAACGAAAGTCCGTTGTGGCAGGAAAGTGTACGCAGCGGCGAACCGGGGACACTCGAAGGCAGGCCATGGGTGGTTAATCCTGCCTGTGACAGCCTGTATCCGAGAAGGCATCCTATTTTCTTCGGCGATTTCAAACATTATTACTACCGTGAGGCAGGTCCTCTCAGGGTGATACGTTTGAATGAGCTGAGGGCAGCTTATGATGAGACCGCTTTCACCGTGCTGGGTCGTATTGATGGCAATATGGTTGCTGCTGATTACCCGATCAAAAGCATCCAGTGCGCTACCACATAGGTCTGGCTGTTGCCTATGGAGCGGGAGGGATCTTCTCGCGGGAGATCCTTCCCTTCTTTTAATTCATAAAAATTTAAACCTATGAAAGTACGATTTATTGAATCAGTTTTCGGTGCAATTAACGTTGGGCGCGGTCAGGTAGTTAACCTAACGCCTAAAGAAGCCAATTATTACATCGAAAAAAAGATGGCTGTACCGGTATTTGAGCCCGGCGATGAACAGCAGCTGCCTCCTGAAGTGCAGGAGATCAAAAAGACGAAAACAAACAAGAGACCGGTAAGGCGTGAATAATGAAATTTAAGCTCATAACGGCGCCCGTTGATTGGGCTGTGAATGTTGATGAGGTAAAAAAACACCTACGCATTACCGGAACTGATGATGATGTGTATCTGCAATCGCTTATTTATGCCGCACAGCAGAGAATTGAAGAGGAATACGGTTTTGCGTTAAATGCTGCTACATGGGAAGCCTATCTTGACAAATTTCCTGAAGGCACCATAGAGATATACCGGTACCCTGTGGCAACAATCACAAGCGTGAAATATACCGATACCAATAGTGCAACACAAACGGTAAGCAGCGATAATTATTCAACTGACCTCACAGGTATGCCTGCTCGCATTATTCCTGATAACAGCTATGACTGGCCAGAGGTTGAAGAAACAGCCAACGCGGTACAGATACGTTTTACTACAGGGTTCACAAGTCCTGAGACTATACCGGCTGATATTAAGCATGCCTTACTGCTGATCATTGGTGACTGGTATCTTAACCGTGAGGACCAGAACTTCAATTTTACCGTTTTCAGGCGAATAGTGCCTTCGCTGCTATCTAAATATTTGTACAGATGATACAAGCTGGGCAACTCGACAGGTATATTACGATAGAGTTTCCGCCATCAACCAAAAATGATTACGGAGAAGTAAACCTGTCTGCCGGCTGGACAACATTGGCTCAGGTATGGGCCAGGATAGAGTACATGGGAGGCAGCGAAGGGGTGGAGGCGAATAAGGTAACAGCCATGAATAAGATTGTATTTACCATACGCCATCGTACTGATGTGGCAGTTGATATGCGTGTGAGCTATGACAGCAAATATTATTACATACAGTTCATTGAAGAGATTGAGAGACGCGAAGGGCTGAGACTAATATGTGAGGTGCGTGACTGATGAGCAACCTGGGTAAAGCAATACATGAGATCATTAAGGCTTGCGAGGCTGATTGTTATCCTTCAGTTGCACCCAACAATGCTACTGAACCGTACATAGTATACTCGATCATCAGCAATGTGCCTGAAGATACAAAACAGGGAGTATCTGAGCTTGATATAATACGTGTTCAGGTTGACATATATGCTGATGAATATGAAGATGCACATACTCTGGCTCTTTCAGTGCGTTCAGCCATGGACCGCAGGCATGGAACAATACGCGGGAATATTATTAATACTATAATATTCGATGGAGAAAGTGATATGCAGGAGAGTGAGGCTGAACTCTACCGTGTTACACAGGATTATTTTATCCGTTTAAAGTATACATGATGAAAGTAAGGCTTATTAAAGAACATGAGATTGCTCCCGGGATCATATGGCCGGCAGGCAAGGAAGTATCTGTTGATAAAGAAACAGAACGCCTCTGGATATTACGTGGAATTGCTAAACCGGTGCACGAACCGGTATTAAATATTTTCAAAAAGAAAAAACCAAGATTAACTAAAACTAAGGAATAATGGCATCAACAGGATTTGTAGAAGGAACCGATCTGCTGGTTTATTTCAATGGCACAGCTATTGCTTACAGCAAAAATTGCACGTTGAACATGAACCTGGCAAACGCCGAAACAACCAATAAGGATGATTCAGGCTGGAAAGGTGTATTACCAACCAAACGTGACTGGAGCGTTGACGGAGATGGGTTATATAACTATGGAGGGAGTGTTAGCACCCTGTTTGGTTTGTTCAATAACCGTACTCGCGTGAGTCTCAAATTCTCCAACAACACGTCCGGCGATAAATATTACAGCGGTTATGCATATATAACCAAGCTGCAGATATCTGGGCCAGATGCTGAAACGGCAACATATTCATTTTCATTTGCCGGTGATGGCCAGCTTAGCGAATATACTGTCACCTGATTATTAATATCATCCCCCAATGGAGAAATTATTTATAGGTGGCAGTGAGCGTCCCATTGAATATGGCTGGAATGGCATACGAATATTTTGCCGTTTAGCAGGGATTACATTAGCCGACCTTACTAAACTTGGCGATGATTTAACACCTGATAATATTACGATGCTTATTTATGCAGGTCTTAAACATGCCACTGAACGCGAAAAACAGCCGGTTGATTTCAGTGTTGATGATGTTGGCGATTGGATTAACGACGACATAACAGTTATTTCCAGGGTTATGCAGATATTCAAACAACAGATGCCTCAAATAAAAAATCAGCAAGCCCCCGCAGAGGGGGCGAAATAATATCTCTGGATTTTGATGATCTGGAAGGTTTGGCCCTGGGAGTATTAAAAATAACTGAAAACGATTTTTGGGGGATGACTCCCAGGGTTTTTTTTAATGCTATTAATGCTTATATAAAACAAAGGGAACAGGATATACATATTTCATGGGAGCAAGCACGGTTCATAGCAGTAGGGCTGGTAAATTGTTTTGCAAAGAAGCCCATAAAGAACACTGATTTTGTACGCTTCCCATGGGAAAATGAAGTTGCAGATCCTGATGAGGCAAAAAAACAGTTTGATTACTGGGTTAAACGTTTTGAAAGGATAGACAGGCGCTATGGGCGTAATTAGCAGGATATGGGAACAAAAACAATGGCCCGTTAAACCGGCTGTTAAAGCGGGAGGTACGGTTATATTGGGCGCTGATAAGCTCGAAGCTATGCTTGATGAGGCAGGAGCAGGCAGGCCATGGGACCGTAAGATACTTCTGCGCATATTCAAAGAAGCTGCCCGGCCAATGGTTGAAGCTATGAAATTAAATGCTCCTATATCAGATAAGAACGTTGCATTATTGGCACAGAGACACTTCACAAAAAAGAAAGGCATACATTATAAGCTGGCATTTCATAAACCAGGACAGTTAAAACGAAGCATAGGAGTGGTTGAGGGCAAAGGGCGCATTATATACATAGGCCCAAGGATAGGGAAAAAGGCATTGCTGGGGGCCGATGGTTGGTATGCCAGGTTTGTTGAGTATGGTATACCATCACGTAAGTATAAAGCTAATCCTTTCCTGCGCAGGAGCATTGATGCCACAAAAGATGCGGTATTAAAATTTATTGTTGATAACCTGGCTGATTATTATATAGGATGGCTCAACGCCAAAAATCTTAAAAGCTGATGTCACGCGTATCAATAGCTGAACTGAAGGCAATATTGACTGCCGATACCAAGCAGTACCAAACGGCCATGGGCCAGGCTCAGGGGAAAGCTGTATCCCTGGGAGGGATGTTTGGTGAGCTGGGCAAGAAAATAAGCGCTGCCTTTACTGTTACTGCTGTTATTGCCGGTTTCGTTAAGGCGCTGAAATCATCGGAGGGAGGGGCTGACAAGCTTGGTTTTGCCGTTGATGAGGTTAAGGGAGGGCTCGAAGGTTTTGGCAGGCTCATAACAGGTGTTATCCTGGGTAACCTGAACAATTATACTACCAACATCTGGAAAAGTGCCGTTGCTACCCGTGATCTTAAAATGGCTCTTGATGAGCTGCAGGACGTAGCAGCATCGGATAAGCTGAAAAAGAGCTTCCTTGAATCATCGCTACAGATGCTGAGGGTGCAGATAGCCGGGGCAACAGACAAGAATGAGAAGGCAAGGCTTATACAGGAAGCCATCAATACACAGAAAGAAATAACACAGGTTACACTTGCCGAGATACGCGACCGTATAAATGCTTACGAGGTATATTTTAAACAGATGACCGGCCTGTCAGAATCTGCTGCCAGTAAGTATTTTGAAGAGTTTCGTAAAATAGCAGCAAATGAAAGGCAAATATATGGTATAGGCGGTGAAGGTGGCCAGTACAATTTATGGAAGCAGCATCTTGAAAGCCAGAAAGAACGTAACAGGCTGATAGGTGAGGGCATTGATCCACAGCTAAGGTTTGCTGTTGCAGCAGCCGAAATGTACCAGGAAATGCGCAATGCCATGAAACCTGAAGAATGGAACCAGTGGATAGGCATGCTGACAGATTACAACAACGCAATAGCAACAGGGAATCAGGAACTTGTAAGGCTCACCCAGACATTAACCACTACAGGTAACGCCATTAATAAACCTGCTCCAGGTCGTAAAAAAATGGAATATGTAGACGGATTTATTGGTAATGCCGGAAATATATATGCATTAAAAGAGGTTGCCAATGCATATTCCATGGTTGCAGATAATATAGGATTAGCAAGAATTGAAACCGAACTGCTGGCACAGGAAACGGTTATGTGGAAACAAACATTCAGCAATATGTTAGGTGATCTGGCTGCTGAAGTATCAACGAGTCTTTTTGAAATGATTACTGAAGGTGAATTGTCATTACAGAATTTTGGTTCAACCATATTGAAAGCCATGGGAAATTTTCTTAAGAAATATGGTGCCATGCTCGTTGCCTATGGTGTTGCGCAGGCTGCATTTGAGAGTGATGCTGAACCGGTAACAAAAATACTTGCAGGATTAGCAATGATTGCTTTAGGTTCCGGCCTGGCAGCATTAAGTAATAGAGCCGGAGAAATAGTCAGCGGGAGAAGTAATAGCGGAGGAGGTGGAGGAGCGCTCCAGGGAGCGTTCCAGGGGACATCAAGTGCATTTGGTTCAACCTTCGGCGAAAAGATTGAATTATTTGCAAGCATAAGAAATAAAGATATTTATTTATCAAGCAAGAAGGGTGAATCTGAATATAACAGGATAGGTTAATGGCTTTTGCTACTAAATATGAATATACTTATTATGATGCCCGCGGCATAAAAACCTGGGTTGACATTCAGGATGAAAGCGGTGCCACCAAGGCTGACATAGAGCGCATGGGTGAGGATCCTGTGATAATAGAATATGAAGGGAAGGGGAATGATGTAAATGAGGCAATAAAAGGGTCTTCTTGCAAATTAGTATTAATGACCTCAGAAACACAAACATGGGATGAATTTTGGAGTGCCAGCCCAAAAGAGTATAAAGTAATTATTTCAAAATATATCGATAGTTCATGGTATGGTATATGGACTGGGTGGATATTGCCGGAAAATATATCAGAAGAAGACGTTGGGCATCCTCATTCTTTCATTCTGACGGCCACCGACGGACTTGGTGACCTCAAAAATTATGCATGTGATGATGATGGTACAAGGTATACAGGTAACACAAAGCTGTCATCAATAATATACTATTGTCTAAATAAGATAGGGCTGGGACTTAATGTGGTGTCGGCTGTTAATATATATGACACATCAATGGATAATGATCCAGCCGCCGACGATCCATTCATTCAATGTAATGTAAATGCGGAAGCACTACTGGATGAGAAGTATGTTCCAAGGAATTGTTACGATGTGCTTAATGAGATTCTGAAATGTTTCTTTGCCAGAATATTTATTGGTAATATACCAGGGATATCTACTGATCCAACATGGAA
>Ga0265297_10010929_pt1 | contig 11256 bp, 5 predicted proteins | sample Munlanlwell13791_FD_192502 | JGI IMG/M metagenome (GOLD analysis project Ga0265297, IMG submission 192502) | Leachate microbial communities from a municipal landfill in Southern Ontario, Canada - Leachate well 137-91 | ecosystem: Engineered > Solid waste > Landfill > Unclassified | place...
GAAGGCCGTCGGGACGAAATGATTTTATTTCCTCTGCCGAGACGCCAGCCGGAAAGACATGCGTCTCACAGTTTAGACTTTCCAGAATACGCAAAATATTATATTTTATACCGCAGTCAATGGCCGCCACTTTAAAATGCGGCTGGAAATCAGCGCGAGGATCCCGGGGCCAAACGTATTTCTCGAAAGTCGTGACCTCCTTCACCCAATCACTTCCCTGCATGGGTGGGCACCGGCTTAATTTCCCGGCCAGGCTATGCTGATCAAAATCTTCCGTCGAGAGGATACACTTCATCGCGCCAAACTGCCGCAAGTGCCGCGTCAGGGCGCGGGTATCAATTCCTTCCACCGCGATAATCCCGTTTTGATCCAAATATTCAGCCAGGCCTTGCGTGGCCCGGAAGTTGGAATGCCTCCGGCAGAATTCTTTGACAACGAAACCTTTAACATGGATTTTTTCAGATTCGACATCCTCAGGATTAACGCCATAATTCCCGATCAAAGGATAGGTCATCAGCACAACCTGCCCCGCATAAGAGGGATCAGTCAAGATCTCCTGATAGCCGGTCATGGCCGTATTAAAGACGATCTCGCCCGCACTTTCACCGCTAGCCGAGAGAGGTTTCCCCAGAAAACTTGTCCCGTCTTCAAGATATACTATGGCTTTTTTCATAAAGTCTGAACTCAGAAAACCAAGGCAGGAAAAATAAAGCGCCCAGCTAAAAATCAAGTCATCCCGGGAATATTTACATTCCTATCTGCCTAAATATGTTTACTTATCGAACAGGCTCTGCAACAAGGATAAAGATTTCAAAAAGTTTTCTTTATCGCGGTTATCCTGAAAGATCTCCACGCTCCTTTGAACATACTTCTTGGCCGCCTCCTTATCGCCATTAAGGCCATAAGCCAGGCCCAACAAATAATTCACTTCGCCGTTGTTGGGCTCAATGAACAAAAGCGCGGTCAGGACCTCAATGGCGCGGGGATATTCTTTCAGGCGAAGATAAGTTTGAGACAAAAATAAATACCCCCTGGAATCTTTCGGGTCCTTGACAATGGCGGCATGAAAAGCTTTTATGGCGCCCGCCACGTCTCCTTCATTAAGATTTTTCATCCCCTGCCGGACAAGCGCGGTTGCCTGCCCAGACGGAGCCTTTTTTTGCCCCTCCAGGCCTGAGGCCTTCTCGGTCTTCGTCTCCTGGGAACCACACCCGGCGAAAACAAAAACAACCAGAATTAACCAAAGAAATCTTTTCATGGCGCACCCCTTTTAAAATTGTTTATAAATAATTCCCCAAAATATGAGGACTTACTATAACACAACACAAACCGCCATTCAACTCCCTCCTGAGCCGCCTCGGCATGGGGCGATTCCCTCCCCGGCGAATCACTCTTCCCCGGAATAAAGTCCTTTTAAAAACACTAAGCATCCTTCGCCGAATCCATCGGGACCGAATCAAGATAACAGACCGCGATTTGCTTCATCGCATCCGAGTTTAAACAAATCTTTCGGCCATCGGTCCCGCCGGCCTCCAAGACCCGGACAACAGAAGACCACTCCTGCCCGTCGGGTAAGAGGCGGGCTAAGGCATTAGGAGATTCCAGCAGAAATTTCTCATTGAGAATATTGTCATATTTATGCGGATGGACAGCAAAATACAACATGTCCATTTCAACCAGATCATTAAAGAAATGTGTCCCCAGCGACACCTCGGGGATCAATCCTTCATGCATCGCCGCAACCTCGCACAAGACGGAAACCGTATTCATTTCCGCGAAGGACACCGGGACCCCCAGGGCCGGAGTGGTTGTCGCCCACCTCCCCGGGCCGATAAGCATGATCGCCGGACTCTTCTCCCCGCTGCCCTTAAGATGGGTCAGGCGGCCGATGAGCCGGGCGACGGAATACCGGTCAGCCATTTTCATTTTTCCATAAACTTCGGGGACAACATAAATCATCCGATCAATGGTCATCGCCACATTGCTGCCGATAACCGGCCCGCGCGTCTCTAAGATTATTTTCTCCCTGCTTATTGTTTTAGGATTTTCAACGCTCAGGATATTTCCCTTAACCTGAAAAGGACGGCACTGCAACAAGTTGATCTTATAATTATTGATATCGACAAAGTTAGCCGTAAACTCAATATCTACCGGGTGGGAATAGGCGCCCTGAATGGTTTTCATCAGCCCCCGCAGGTCCTCAACGAAATTTGTCCGCGACAACAAAGACTCAAACGTCAGAAAAAAGGGAAAGGCATTGTCGGCCCCGGATTCATCGATAAGGCGATCGGCGCCTTCGTCCCGGGAAGCAAAAATTTCCATAGGGAACCCCGAGAGCTTTTGGGCAACCTCTGCAAATGACCGGGAGGCGTGGCAATTCGCCTGCAGGTCCAGGATGTCCACTTTATGTTGAGTGTACTTTCGGATATCCTCGGAGCTGGATTCGGGACGCCGCATCGGCGCGTTCAAGGCAACAATGCGGGTATAATCATCATCGACGCGTTCAACGGCCCTCGTCCCCAGGCCAAAGACCAGGCGCAGGACTCCCGCCTTGGGATCGATCTCACTATTCCAGACAAACGGATTAAAAGAAAACCCGACCCCCGCGACCTGCGGGAAAAATTGATCGCCGTGCATCTCCCCGGAAACCCTCTGGACCAAAATGGCCATCTGTTCATCGCGGTCCAAAAGCCCCCAATGGGCACGATAAGCAAGCGCCTCCTGGCTCAACGTGCTGGCATATATCTTGCGAACGGCGGACACAAATTCTTCCAGCCGCTGTTGCGGGTTCCCCTGATTGGCGCAGAACACGCTTTCATATTTTCCGGAGAAGGCGTTTCCATAAGCATCCTCCAAAAGACTGGAAGAACGGACAATAATGGGAGATTGCCCGAAATAGTTGAGCATCTCGATAAATTGATCTTCAATGTCCCGGGGAAATGTCCCGGCCAACATCGGTCTTTGCGCTTCTTCGGCGGAATCAAGGGACGAAGCATTGTTCAGTTTACGCCTAAGCCACCAACACTTATTCTGGATGAGATAAGTATAGAAAACATCCGACCCGATAAAGAACGAATCATGCGGCTCCAGTTTCTCGTCCCATTCTTTGTTCTGTTTTCTTAAAATCGCCCGCGCCAAAAGCATCCCGGCCGATTTACCGCCGATAAGACCTGTCCCGATCATCCGTTTGCCGATGTCCACAACGTCCGTGAAGTCAAAATATTTCTCGGCCAATTCCAACAACCGCGGATCCCGAGTGACGGCCATCCGCAGCAGCCGGCTAAAAAGCTTGCTGCTCTTCCACGCCGCCCGCCGATCCGAACGAGTCGCCTGGACGATCTCCTGCGCCTGGGAGAAGCTGCGGGTCCAAACATCTTTTTTCTCCATCGTGAAATCCAACCAAGGCTGAGGCACGGCCGCCAGGATCTCCGAAACCGTCGCGCTGCCGGTCACGGGAAAAAATTGTTCTCCCTGCCATCGGTGCAGCATATACATTGTCCGGGAATGCCGGCCATCTACCTTCAAAGGATGAACATACGTTTCCTCTTTATTGCGATAAATATCTAACACGACTTGGGCCGTGGCGTGTATGGCATCGATAGCAAAAGACGTGTGATCCTTCCGCAAGAGCGCAAAATAAGCGACAGTATCAAAATCATAAAGATACGGACAGGTCAGCATAAAAAAATTCCCCAGCATCCGGTCGCTGTACCAATCCACCGCCAACTCGGAGAGACAATCAAAAACATAAAACGCCCCTTTCCCGAATTTCTCAATGACGTCAAAGATCTCCGAGAGAAAATTCTCAAAACCCGCTTCCGGATGAAGCTCATAGACATGCGCCGAAATACCGTCGGGGATAACGGACGGATGATCCGCAAAACGAAAATAAATCAAGCTCCGTTTCGTGCGGTGCGCCTCCCGGCAAAAGGGATGCACAAAACGGATATAATCATCGACAGAATCAACCTGCAAAACGACATTGTCTCCCAGACGGATACCTTCTAGGATCCGGTCTAATCCGGGCAAGCCCGTATGCGCCACCATAGATTTTTTCTGCATAAACCCTCGCGATAAATTAATAACCTTCCCTGTTAATATTGCGGCATTATGCGGCGGCCAGCCATTTGTCGACTTCTTCCGCGGCCTCCCGTCCCTCACTGATCGCCCAAACCACTAAGGATTGACCCCGGCGCATATCTCCGGCGGAAAAAACCCCTTCGATGTTTGTCATATAATTTTTCTCAGTCTTAACATTGCCCCGGCCGTCTAAATCAACTCCAAGATGTTCCAGCATCCCCATCCTAATAGGAGACAAAAATCCCATAGCCAAGATAACCAGATCAGTCTCCACGTCAAATTCTGACCCGGGGAGGTCTTTCATCGAACGATGCCCGCTCTGAGGATCTTTGGCCCCGAATTCCAGCCGGACGGCGTGCAATTTCTTAACCTTCCCGTTCTCTCCGCTAAATCTTTTTGTCATGATCCCGTATTCGCGAAGGCATCCTTCCTCATGAGAGCTGGACGTCCTTTGAATAAAAGCCCATTGCGGCCAAGGATTATCTTGCGCCCGGACGGACGGGGGCTCAGGCAACAGCTCAAAATTCCTGACCTCAACCGCTCCTTGCCGATTAGCCGTTCCGACGCAATCGGCCCCGGTGTCTCCTCCTCCCAAAACAACGACCCGCTTCCCTTCGGCGGAGATCCTTTCGCGAGGATCAAATTTCTTTCCCAGGTTGACCCGATTTTGCTGAATGAGATATTCCGTGGCAAAATAAATTCCTCCCAGGTCCCGGCCCGGAACCGGAAGATCCCGGCACTGTTCTGAGCCGCCGGCCAGGACAATCGCATCAAAGTCTTTCTGCAAATATTCCACGCTGACGTCCACTCCCACCCGGACCCCCGTCTGAAAAACCACTCCCTCCTGCCGCAGGATATCCAACCGTCGTCGAAGAATCCATTTTTCCAATTTAAAATCCGGAATGCCTAAAGCCAGCAATCCGCCCAAGACCTCGTTCTTTTCATAAACCGTCACGGTATGCCCTTTTTTATTCAATTGATCAGCGCAGACCAAACCCGCCGGGCCTGAGCCGACAACCGCCACCTTCTTCCCCGTCCGTTTAACGGGCAGCTGTGGGCGTATCCAACCTTTTTCAAAGGCTTTTTCGATGATGGAAAGCTCCAAATTTTTAATCGTGACCGCTGGTTGGTTAATGGCCAAGACGCAAGAATTTTCGCAAGGAGCCGGGCAGACCCGGCCGGTAATTTCCGGAAAATTATTGGTGGCGTGCAAGCGTTCGACGGCCTCTTCCCACCGGTCGCGATAAACCAGGTCATTCCATTCGGGAATTAAATTTCCTATCGGGCATCCCCAATGGCAAAAGGGAATTCCGCATTCCATGCAACGCGCCCCTTGAGTTCGCATCTCCTCGCCGGGCAGGCGCTCGATGAACTCCTTCCAATGTTTAACGCGCGTCTGGATGGATTCCTTTTTGAAATCCTGGCGCTCATATTTCATGAAGCCGGTTATTTCACCCATGCTAAAAACCCCTATTTAAAAATGACCTCTTCCCGTTGCGTCTCTTCGTCTTCCTTCATCATTTGCCCTAAGACCCGGCGATATTCCATTGGGAACACCTTAACGAAAGACGGGAGGCTTGCTTCCCAATGATCCAAAATATATTTTGCCCTGAGGCTGCCCGTATAAAGGACATGCTTCTCCATCAACATCCGAATTTCTTGAATATCTTGAGAGTCCCGGACCGATTCCAGATCGACCATCGCGAGATTGCAACGGCTATCTAACTTGCCGTCGGGGTCATAGACATACGCAATCCCCCCGCTCATCCCTGCGGCAAAATTCACTCCGGTTTCGCCCAAGACCACGACCCTGCCGCCCGTCATATATTCACAACCATGGTCCCCCACTCCTTCGACGACGGCAGATGCCCCGCTGTTACGTATGGCAAAACGCTCTCCCGCCCGGCCATGGGCATAAAACTCTCCGGAGGTGGCACCGTAAAGAAGGACATTCCCACAAATGATATTCTCCGACGGATCAAAATCAACCTCGGCCGGAGGCCTTATGATAATCTTTCCTCCGCATAATCCTTTCCCCGCATAATCATTCGTTTCCCCCTCTAAAATCAAGGTCAATCCTTTCGCGGCGAATGCGCCGAAACTCTGCCCGGCGGCGCCCTTAAAACGACAGACAATAGTATCATCGGGAAGGCCCTTCCCGCCGTGCCTTCTGACGATCTCTCCGGAAAGCATAGCGCCCGTCGTCAGATTAACGTTGAAAATAGGCATCTCCAGTCTCACCGGTTTTTTATGAACCAGCGCGTCTTGCGCCCCGGCGATCAGCTGGAGATCCAGAACCTTCTCCAACCCATGCCCCGGCCTCCCCACACAACGGATAGGAACGTTTTTAGCGCGAGCGGGGGCCGTGAGGATTTTGGAAAAATCCAGGCCTTGCGCTTTCCAAAAACTTATCGAATCGTTCATTTCCAAAAATTCGCTTCGCCCGATCGCCTCATCCAAATTGCGAAAACCCAGCTGCGCCATATATTCCCGCACTTCTTCGGCAATCATCTTAAAAAAATTAATCACATATTCCGGTTGGCCGGAAAAACGTTTCCGCAGTTCGGGGTCCTGCGTCGCGACTCCCACCGGACAGGTATTCAAATGGCATTTTCGCATCATGACACACCCGCACACGACAAGCGGAGCCGTCGCGAAACCAAATTCCTCCGCGCCTAACAACGCGGCGATCATGACATCTCGCCCGGTCTTCATCTGCCCGTCGGCCTGAACACGGATCCGGCCGCGGAGATTGTTCAGCACCAAAGTCTGCTGAGTTTCCGAAAGACCTAATTCCCAAGGAACCCCCGCGTGCCGGATGGACGAAAGAGGCGACGCCCCGGTCCCTCCGTCATAACCGCTGATTAAAACCATGTCCGCGTGCGCCTTGGCCACTCCGGCGGCAATCGTTCCCACGCCGACTTCGGAAACAAGCTTAACGGAAACACGCGCGCCGGGATTAACATTGCGCAAATCAAAGATCAATTGTTTAATATCTTCTATCGAATAAATATCATGATGCGGCGGAGGAGAGATAAGCGTGACCCCCGGCGTTGAATGACGAACGACGGCGATCTCGGCATTCACCTTGTGCCCGGGGAGCTGTCCTCCTTCTCCCGGCTTAGCCCCTTGCGCGATCTTTATTTGAATTTCCCGGGCATTCATCAAATATTCTGCCGTGACCCCAAACCGGCCGCTGGCCACCTGTTTAACCGCGCTGCACTTGCTGTCTCCGTTTGGTAAAGCAATATAGCGCCGAGGATCTTCCCCTCCTTCACCGCTGTTGCTCATTGCCCCTATCCGATTCATCGCGATAGCCAAAGTCTCATGGGCCTCCCGGCTGATCGAGCCGAAAGACATGGCCGATGTCGCAAACCGTTTCATGATCTCGGACGCCGGCTCAACCTCAGCTAAAGGGATAGGCGTTGTCTTTTTAAACCGGAATAATCCCCGCAAGGTATTTATCTTCTTTGTCTGGTCATTAATAAGCCGGGCGTATTCTTTATAGATCCCATAATGATTCGTTCTGGTTGCAAACTGAAGCTTGCTGATGGTTTCGGGCGTCCAGAGATGCCTTTCCCCGTCCTTCCGATAAAAATATTGACCGCCGCTTTCTAAGATTTTCGGGGCATCTTCTGCCGGGGTAAACGCCGCCCGGTAACGGGTGTTCGCCTCTTGCGCAATCTCATTTAACCCAATGCCTTCGACCCGGGAAGAGATCCCGGAGAAATATTTCTCGACGATATCACAATTTAATCCTATGGCTTCAAAGACTTGCGCCCCCCGGTAACTTCGCAAAGTCGAAATCCCCATCTTGGACATGACCTTTAACAATCCTTTGCAGACGGCGTCAATATAATTTTCCAGGGCCTGGGTCACGCTGACTTTAGGTTCTAACACATTCCTCAAAGACATCTCGGCCACTATTTCAAAAGCCAAATAAGGATTAACCGCCGTCGCGCCAAAACCCAAAAGAAGAGCAAAGTGTTGGACCTCCCGGGCCTCTCCGGTCTCAACGATGATCCCGGCCGATGTGCGGACACCTTTTCTCATAAGATATTGATTGACCGCCGAGACCGCCAGCAACGATGGGATCGGAGTTAAATGTTCCGGAAGGCGACGATCGCTCAGGACAATCAGAGAGCAGCCGTTAACTACGGATGCTTCCGCCGCCCGGCACAATTGATCAATGGCCTGCTCCAGATCGTCCCCGGATCCGCCGGCGGGGAAACCCATCTGCAAAGTTGTCGCCCAGAAATCCTTGAGGTTAAGATTATTGATTCTCTCTAAATCCTCATTGGAAAGAATGGGGTTTCTCAGCTTGATCAGCCGGCTGTTCTGGGGCACCTCGGAGAGAATATTCCCGGGATTCCCGATAAAAGTCATAAGCGACATGACCAGCTCTTCGCGTATGGGATCGATCGCCGGATTGGTTATCTGCGCGAAAAGTTGTTTAAAATAAGAAAAAAGCAGTTGTGGCTTTTCCGAAAGGACGGCGAGCGGAGTATCCGTCCCCATGGACCCAACCGGCTCATATCCTTTCGCCGCCATGGGCGCCACGAGGGTTTGGAGGTCTTCCCGCGTATATCCAAAAAGTTTTTCACGCAAAAAAAGCTTGTCGACATCGGGAGAGACCGGCGCAACGTCATTAAATAATCCGTGCAGGGTTATCTTGTTCTCATCAACCCAGCGGCGATAGGGCTGCCGCCTTGCGTAAAAAGCTTTGATCTCTCCGTTCTTGATGACCCGGTTCTTCCGGATATCTACCAGAATAATTTCTCCGGGTCGCAAGGCCCCCTTCTCCTTAACCTGACCGGGAGAAAAATCCAAAACACCGGTTTCCGACGCCAGGACAATAAAACCATCCTTGGTGATTGTGTAGCGGGCGGGCCGCAGCCCATTACGATCCAATAAAGATCCAACCAGCCGCCCGTTAGTGAACGCAATCGCCGCCGGGCCATCCCATGGCTCCATGAGGCCGGCATGATATTCAAAGAAACCTTTCAGGTCGGGGCCGATGGGATACTTTTCCCCCCAGGCCTGAGGGACCAGCATCATCATCGCATGCGGCAGATCCCGCCCGCTTGCGGTTAAAAGCTCCAGGACATTATCCAGGCAGGCGGAATCGCTTCCGTTGACATCGATGACCGGGAAAATTTTTTCAATATCGTCACCCAGCGCGTCGGACTTCAGGAGTTTCTCCCGAGACTGCATTTGATTTACATTGCCGCGCAGTGTATTGATTTCTCCATTATGGGCCAGATAACGAAAGGGCTGCGCCAATTTCCAGGAAGGGAACGTGTTGGTGCTGTATCGCTGATGAATCACCGCAAGCGCGCTGACAAAACCGGGATCATTCAAATCCCGGTAAAATTCCGGGACTTGATTCCCCAGCATCATCCCTTTGTAAACAATGGTTTGACAAGACAGGCTGGGAATATAAAACCGGTCTCCCAGCGTCAAATTCTTTTCGACCTGGTGCTCAATCTTTTTGCGGACCACATATAATTTTCTTTCCAAGATATCTTCCTTCGCCCCCTGGCCGCCGATAAAACATTGCCGAATGAACGGCTGCTTCCCTCGGGCCTTTTCCCCCAAAGAAGAGCTGTCCACCGGAACGTCCCGCCATCCAAGGAAAGAAAGCCTTTCCTCCGCCACCACCTGCTCAATATGCTTCTCGCACTTTTCACGTAAATCCTTTTCCGGCGGAAAAAAAATCATCCCGGCACCGTAAGCCCCCAAACCCGGCAGAGACAGCCCCAGGGCCTTGCATTCCCGCCTAAGAAAATCATCCGGGATCTGGACCAGGATCCCCGCCCCGTCGCCGGTCTTGGCATCTTCGCCCGTCGCCCCGCGATGCAGAAGTTTTTTCAGGACTTCGATGGCGCGCTCAATAATATCGTGGTTCTTGTGCCCATCGATATGCGCCACGAAACCAACCCCGCAACTGTCGTGCTCGAGGGAAGGATCATAAAGACCTGCTTTTGCAGGATACGCGGAATTTTTCATTTTTTCATTTTCTCTTTATTGAGCGATCTTCTCTTTGAATTTTTCAATTGAAATATTCAGCTTTTTAATCTTGCTGTGAAGAGTATTCCTGTTCAGCCCAAGGGCCTTGGATGCCGGCAACTGCTTGCCGCGGGAATACTGCAGGGCTTTTTCAATGAGGTCCTTTTCCGCCTGATCGATAACCAAACGATAAATTTTACCTTGTTCTAGCGTAATAAATGAGTTGTCTTTTTTCTGGTCGGGAAACATACAAAATTTTTCTTACTAGCCTTTCTTGACCCGGGATCCCTTAACCGGCACCACCGGCCAACCCGCGGGACACGACTAAAACTCTTTATATCCGTTGGTAATCGGAAGCCTCCAATCCTTGCCGAAGGCGCGAGCGGTGATCTTGATCCCCGGCGGGGACTGCCTTCTTTTATATTCGCTTTGATCCACCAGGCTGATGATCTTTTTATTCATAGAGGAATCCTGATTCCTCTTATTCATTGCGGCCAAGGAACCATGTTCTTCGACGTAAAGCCTGAGCAACGGATCTAAAACATCATACGGCGGCAGAGAATCCTGATCTTTCTGGTTCTCCCTTAATTCCGCGGACGGAGCGCGCCTCATAACCGTTTCGGGGATAACCTCCCCCTGCACGCGGTTCACCAATCCGGCCAGTTCATAAACCTTGGTCTTGGGGACATCCTTAATGACCGCGAAGCCGCCCGACATATCTCCGTAAAGGGTGCAATACCCGACGGCAATCTCGCTCTTGTTGCCGGTGGTCAGGACCAGCCAGCCGAACTTATTCGAAAAGGCCATCAAGATGTTCCCCCGTATTCTCGCTTGAAGGTTTTCTTCCGCCACATCAAACTTTTGCCCGGCAAATTCTTTTTTTAGGGTTTCTCCATAGGCCTTGAAAATATCCACCACCGGGACTTCAATAAATCGAATCCCTAAGTTTTCCGCCAATCTTTTTGCATCGGCCCTGGTCTCGGGAGAAGAAAACATCGACGGCATCGTGATCCCCACCACATTTTCCCTGCCCACAGCCGCGCAGGCGATTGCCGCGACCAAAGATGAATCAATCCCGCCGCTTAATCCGACGACGACCTTCTCAAACCCGTTTTTACGCACATAATCTCTCGTGCCCAAGATCAGGGCCTGATAAATCCGATCCAA
>Ga0265297_10010930_pt1 | contig 11256 bp, 7 predicted proteins | sample Munlanlwell13791_FD_192502 | JGI IMG/M metagenome (GOLD analysis project Ga0265297, IMG submission 192502) | Leachate microbial communities from a municipal landfill in Southern Ontario, Canada - Leachate well 137-91 | ecosystem: Engineered > Solid waste > Landfill > Unclassified | place...
TAGAAATTTCGCCTTTTTGATACAACACTTTGAGATATTGAAAGACTTGTTCGATTGAATGGGTTTTTAAGGCGTATTCTATCTTAACTGTTGAATGTTCTTTAAATAACTCCTTAAATTCATCTTCAGGCAGTTTCAGTTTCGTTCCTTCTCGAGCTTTATCAAAAAGTCTCAATTGTGTTGCAACCTGTGAAAAATCCCATACTGCAAAAGATTTCTCAGCCGCTTGAATATACGCAGTCAGTATCTCATCGCCATCAGGGACTATTTTCCGGGCAGAGGAAATCCTTGCTTCGTAATCCTTATAGTCTGAACACTTTTGTGCGAGACCGGAATTAATAGCGAGGAGTTCAGTATGAATAGCCGTGATACAAGTCTTTGCATCGCTATAGTGTCCAGAATTGAAATACTTCGCATAATCTTCATCAAATTTTTTACAGGATGCCTGATACCTTCCTTTGAGTTCATCAGGACAATAATTTACATCCGACATTTTTTTAATGAGTGCTGCACAAACTGAAATTAATTCGGCGACTTTTAATGAGTAATCAATACATGGCTGTTTACTTGTTTTACGATCAACAATCTGATCTCTAAGAGAAGTTAATGAATGGTCAATTGAATTTAAGGCAATTGCCAAAGCAGAAAACTCATTATTTTTGAGGAATGTTTCTGCCTTCAGTAGTTCTGAATGGAGGGTTTCTTTCCATTCTTTACATTCTACAGACGAGATATATCTATCAGTTTCCGCTTTTGTTAGATCAGATTTGAAGGATTCTACCAGTTTTTTTACGTGATCATAACGTGAAGACTGTTCAGCCTGATTGGTTTTTATTGATTTTTTCAGTTTTTCTGTGGAAGCAAGGATCTCTTTGAGCAAGCTTGTGCATTTAATTACCTCCTCATTCCCGGCATCAAAGATGTCTCTGTATGAATCAAGTTTACCCTTATATGCTTCATAATTTGTCTTGTAGTCGCTCAATGGAATCTGCAATGGTTCGGCTGAATCTAATACCGTTTTAAATTCCGTAAGTGCGGGACCACAGCTTTGAAGAAGTAAATCAAGTTGTTTCGAATGGTCAATAATTTGATAGAAGACTGCATCATTCTCGGTTTTGGTATCTACAATTGCAAGCATAGTCAGAATCTGAAGATACCAGTTTACCATTGCATTCTCATCGCCAACCGGACACTGAAAAACATACTTTTGTTTCAGATCTTCTCGGATGGTCTCCATCGTGGAGGGGCCATTGTTGCGAATAAATGCATAAATTAATTTCCAGGGGGGATTATCATCAAGTTGCGCAATTTGCCATTTTGCACCAATTTTCCTGACAAATCTCTGACGATAAAATCGCTCAAGAAAATCTGTATTAATGTAGGGATTATTCTCAAGTGGGGCTTTAAGGTCCTTTAATGAATACGACTGCAGGTTATTAGTGGCAAAATAATTGATTACGGTACGTATGCGTTCTTCAGGATACACCATCGCCAAGGTGTCAATTAATTCTGTCAGTTTTTTATCAGTACCAAGTATCCCGAAAAGATCGGCCGCATTAATCTCATCACTCGGCTTGATCTCCCTGTTTCCAAGATATTTGATCTGTCCCATCAATTGATCCTTTTGCATTGGTAGTTCCACTGCGTTTATTGTCAGGATGTTTGACAGGAACCGTTCTTTTCCTTCATCACGGAGATTATTTTTTAACCGGGTATAATGGGAGTCGGTGGTAAGTCTTGGTCCATCATAAAGGACATAGGCAAAACCACTTTGACGCGATTCAAGACTGCCAATAATTCCTTTGTATAATTCTTCAGGAAAAGCACTGCCTTTATACGAGGAAAATAGTACACTTACCGGAGTAGTGGATGCATCAGTTTTCACATTTCCGACGATAGAAAGATATGGACCCATTTCCTTTTGACTGTTAAATTCTGCCTTCCAACCGGCCTGTACAATTTTCCAGAGACCATGGGTGAGTTGTGTCTGATATTTTTCTGGGTAATTTATCAGATCGATAATTTCACGTTCTACTGCTAATGCGATATCGGAATCATAACGCTTCTCTTTGAAGACTGCATTCTTAACATCAGGATTGATTACATACTCTGTCTCACCGCAGTCATTGTCCCGCCGTTCAAGGATTCTTATGCCCCCAACCGGTGCGGTTAACAATTCTGGAAAAGTGCTATCGGCAAAGTCATTTTCTGTAACAGAACCCTCTTCACCAAGGAGTTTCCCAGAGAGACGCTTGAAATCTTTCCCTAACAATTCGTTCTTTGCAGAGATATCCTCGGTTATCTTCATTAGACTATTCCAGTCAAGAATGAATGATTTTGAGTAGAAACTTTCATGCTTTGAAAGAATCTGGATAATCTCTGAACCCGTTATTTCCCGCTCCCCAGAATATATTGTTTCACGGAGGGCCTGATCCATAATAGCTAGAATTTCGCGTGGGTGACCACTTACAAGACGACTTACAACCCCAATAATCTCGGGTTTTATCGGATAGAATTTCTCATTTCGGGTGAGTCTGGCACTGTTGAGTCGATCGAGTACCATCAGTTTTGCATCATTCGCGGAGAGATGACCCAATTGAATTTTATTAGGGAATCGTTGGAGGAAGGCATCTCCCAGTTTTCTTCCATCTGTTGAAACTCCTCCGATTTCAGTGACCCGACTCATTGCTTCACGGGAGAATCCCATGATAATATGGAGGGGTGTTCCCTGAAGGTTATTAACAAGATGAAGAAGGCATTGGACGAAATATTGGATATCATCAGCCTTATCAGACTGAACAATATCTTCGGCTTCATCGATTAAAAGAAAAATCCCCTTTAAACCACTTTTACGTGCATTCGCAATAAGAATGCCAAGATTTTCAATAATATTGTCCCGCAATTTTTCCTGGGCATAGGTCCTCTCGACACTATTCCCTGGTTCGACACTGCTCAACGAATTGATCGTCTCGGAGAGTTGCGGGAGTTGTTCGTGGGTTTTTGAGATAATAATCTCATACAGACGACGGAAACTTATTCCAAGATTTCCAAGATATACAGCAGCAAAACCCTCCCCGTATTTTCCCGAGTTTATATCGTGCAGCAAATGAAGGATGTGATGTGTTTTTCCCGTCCCGTAATCCCCCATTATCATGACCCGCTGTTGGGTGTTTTTTTTCGTGGCCTCGTGAATAAATTGAGAGAATCTTTCGAGTTCTGTCTCTCTGCCATAGAGGGTGTACACGAATGCACTCTGTTCATCAGCAATGATTGATTCAAAAGGATTGTTTTTAAGGCCTAAATCTTCGAGATTTATCTCACTCATATTAGTCTTACCTCCTTTGCCACATCGATATTAATTGAAAATTTGCCATAATTTCCAGGGATAATCAGATCTGGAATTCTGGTGTTTCGAATTCGTGAGAAAAACTCACTAAACTCTGGAAATGTTAGTCCATACTTAAGGTCGAAAAGATCTTTCATTGCATGCTCACTTATTGTACCGTTCTCATGCATTGATGCCATCACTTCCTCTGTGAGAAGTTGGGCAAATACAAGATCATGAAGTACAGGAACCGTGTATATCCCGCTTGATTCTTTCTTTATAAGTTGCAAACGTTCAAGCTCGGCGATTGTTGTATCAATTGTGAATTGATTGAAGGGATGACCGTGCACTTTTTTTTTATTATATTCAATTTCTGTTTCAACACGTGTTGCTCCTCTTTTCCGGTAAATGTATGATAATAGATCCCGTATTTCAGGAGAATAAAAAAGGGCATTCATTTGCAACATTTTCATGGCATTAGTCCGGTCATTTTTTAGGTATGAATTGTAAATTTCATTCCCGGAAAACAGGCGTATATGAGATTTTTCCCCAGATTTTGTAAGGATAAGATGGGTGTCTTCACCCTCAATCAATTTGAGTCTTTTCAAGTTAAAAATTGCATCTTTTGCAGCATCTTCAGACATTATTATTTCATTATCTCTTTTCTCTTCACTGAACTTTTTTATATAGGAAATTAACTCACCCTTTTTGATGGAATCATTTTTTCCAATATACTCTATGGCAAGAAGAAGCCTAAAAGGATCAGCAGTTACTCGTCGCAACGGTATTAAACCCCCAACAATCTTCGATCCAGTAAGTATGTTGATATGCGCCCGATAAACGTTTTGATTTAATAATCTTATGGGAGACGTCCGATGTTTTTTTAAGAAGAGTCTGAATGCAATCTTTTTGTCTATCCATAATACCGCGGATAAGCGGTCGATGTTTTCATATTATCGATGTAATCGGATATAACAACATATTTCACTCAATATTCGCAACAATTCAAAGAGATTGATCGATGCGCTTCTTCATCCCTGAATGGGACGACCGGGTAGACCCCGGCTACGATTTTCTTACCGATACTCATTCGGAGGCTCATAATGAAAATTCATTAAAAAATGATCATTATATGTGGGATATTTTTGGCATCGAGAAAGTTCCCTTCGATGGTGTCCTTGTCTCAATAGCCACCATCCAGCAAAATAGTAAAAAATATCATTCCATCCTTAAAAATGGAATTCACCAATTTCTTCGGTTACCGCAAAATTTTGAGATTATCGCTGATTGTGGTGCTTATTCATATATCGATGAAACAATTCCACCTTATAAAACATCAGAGGTACTAAAATTATACCGCGATTTGGGTTTCAATTACGGAGTAAGTGTCGATCATCTAATTGTACCAAAGCATAAGGATCAGAATCAAGAGAGAATTGATATTACTTTTAACAACGGCATTGAAGCATTCTACGAATGGAAAGATCACTACCAGTCGGATTTTCAATTAATTGTCGCGGTTCAAGGAGCCGAAATTCCTGATTATATCGATATGTTTGAAAAATATTATGATTGTGGCGTTCGTCATTTCGCTTTTGGGAGTTTGGTGCGAGCTCCAACTTTTTTTATTGTTAAATTAATTGATGCAGTAATCCAGAATATTAAATCAACAAAAAAAACACCGAAATTTATTCATTTCTTCGGTGTTGCACGGTGTGCACTTTTTTCAAAATTCAAAGAACTAGAAGAACTTGGTATTCGTGTTTCGTTTGATTCAGCTTCGTATTTAAGAAAAGCATGGTTAACCTCAGCAAGTACTCAATTCAATTACATCGATCAAGCATGGGATGGCTATTCAGCGATTCGTATACCTCAAAAATTAAGTCCTGCCAAAGAAGTTTTTTTCCAAAATCCTGTGGATTATCAGAATCTCGCTCATGAATGTCTGGATAAATTACGGAGCTATGATAAAAATCAGATTCCCCTCGATGAAGTGATGGGTGTTCTAAAATTATTTAACGAAAAAGTACAGGAAGATCCGAAATTACTCGGTTATTATCAAAGGACGCTCAAATCAAAAGCATGGAAGCAGTGCTCTTGTCCAATCTGCAAAGAGTTTGGTATCGAGGTTGCCATTTTTCGTGGGAACAATCGCAACAGACGGCGAGGTTTTCATAATATTTTTACTTTTCACAAATTGTTGAAGGATGAAACAACCTGGGGTTGGTGGAATAAAAAAGAGACCACAAAACGATTGAAAGGACGTGAGCGAACAAGTCTAAAATTCCTTAAAGGAAAAAAGCATGTTTTGATCCTAACCAGTTGTACAAAAAATAAACTTGGTTATGATGACTCTCAACGTTCAGAAGCCCAAGAAATGTATCAGGGAACCCTATTCAAAAAAGTGAAAACATATGCCGAGGCAATGGACTTCGATTACCGAATAATTTCAGCGGAATATGGTCTTTTACTTCCTACAGACCCCATCAATGGGTACAATAAACGTCTTAAAACAACAGCTGATGTAGATAACATCCGATCGAATGTTGAGGAAAAATTACGTACTCAAATAGCCCCTTATGAAACGATTGTTGTGATCGCTGGTGAAAAATATCGTGAAGTTTTATTCAATTTATTCTCTGATGAACGCTTTGTTTTTTTGAAGACACGCGGTATCGGGGATATGATTAAGATCGTTTCAGATGCAATTCCGAAAAATAAAGAATTAACTAATTTTCAAAAATAATAAATGTAAAATGGGGGTCTATAATGAGCCGATATCGGGCTGAGTACTTGCACGTCTTAATTTGTGGGTAAACCGCATGGATGGAACTTTTCAAAAAGTTATGAAACACGAATGGCAGGATTCACATAGAATTACAATTGAATTGAATATTATTCATTGAATGATGGTGATATATACGGAAATGGAGACCCGGAACAACAGAATTGCTGAGATAATCCGTGATTTCTCATCAACAGAGTTGGTTGGCAGGCAATGGCTTGACGATTGTTACTCCGATAAGAACCGATTCAGGAATGCATTTTGCGATATCAAAAAAATTGTCGGAGATGTTGATCTGGCATGGTGGTATATCGCGTACGGGCAAAGTTTTGGCAAACTGACGGATCCCATGCATGAGAAAATGGCGCTGTTGTGCAAGACTGCCGACAAAGATGTGATCACATTTCAAAAGGATCTCCCGGTGGGGTGCAAGTACCGTCATGCGAAAGACACGCTGATAGAAAAATTGTTGGCAATTGATTTCAAAACGTCTCCCGAAAAAAGTTTCAATGAGATAAAACGGGTGTTTCAATCGGAAAAGTATTGCCACCAAAACGTTTGGTGTTCCGCTGCCACTTACAATGATTGCCAATTCCGGGACGACTGCCCGCTGCATGGCTGGATAACAGCGCTGCAAACCATCGGGATGCCGTATACATTTGAAAAACGAGGACTGAATTCGCGAGCTTTCTTTTATTTCGATACCATGCTCCTGATTCAGAACAGCCGGTGTTCGAACTTTAGCGATCTGTTCGGGGTCGTCGATGGCGTGTCACCTGATCAGACAATGAGAACAATCATTCTTCGGGATATCCTCCATCAAGTGCGGGGGATTTCCATCAAAGTACCGTTCTTCCTCCAGAAAGAAAACCAGTATAATTTTAAACACTACGATGAAGCGGAACTCGTTTACGTAGATACCCGAGCAGTTCGTGTGGCTACCAGGATGGAATTTCCCGGATATGATCAGGGAATCATTCCATCAATCAAAAAAATGATCTCAAAATACAACCTCACCGCAAACCAGATGGATTCCGCATTGTATGGAATGGGGGACGTATGTGATGAGAAAAATGGTTGCACACACGGATTGAATGATAGAAATTGCATTTTTTATGAAGTTTGTTTGTATGATAAAAGAAGAATCTGACCTGGATAATGGTGTGATGATCACACGCCGGGGTTAGCCCACTCGGCTGGGGCGGCCGAAGGCAGCGGAGAAGATTTTCATCAGAAAATCTTCGACTGCGCGAGCCCCAATGAGCGTCACTCACTCCCCCCTCTTCCCCCGGCACAGCATCAAGAGTGAGACCGTTGCGGTAATCGCAAAAATCCCCATCACCCCGTACCAGCCCTTCCCCACCGCACAATCATACGCTGGCCCCATCGCGAAGATCTCGTTGCACCGGAAGAAGATGAAGATCATAATCACCAGGATCATCGTAACCGACACGACCAGCGTAAACCAGGGTCCGTACCTGTCCAGAAATCCCTGCCGGTGCCCGCTCCTGGTATAGCTTTGAAAACCATCGCTCGACACCGGGGCTGAACGGTGGATTGAGGACGCCCCGCCCGACCCGAGGCTGCACGAGTCCATGAATCTGAGCGGTATAATGTCTCGCTGCCGGCACATTTGAGGATCTCTCAGCTGGTGCTGGCCCGAGTCGGGGTCGATCGCGCCCATGCAGGTGATCACCGCATCGAGAATGTACTGCGGCGTGTAATGCTCCGTGCTCTCGTGCGAGAGCAAGGCAGATGGAACAACCACGTTAGCCCGCCTTATGCTCCATCACGTTTTCCGCCGGCTGCCGTGCCCCCTTGGCCCGCATCGCTAAAAGACCGATCCTCCTGCTCAAACGCCGGATCGATCTGGTCCCGGATACTCCAGTGCTGCGAACCGTCCTCGCCCCTCGACAACCATGCGGACAACCGGTACAGGCACAGATCCTGCTCCTCCCGATTTTGGATCTGGCAAAAAGAGCCGGGTCCTCATCTGACGGGCCAGGACAATGATGGTTCCCTCGCAAATATCCAAGAGCAGACACATCCTCTCTTTTTACAGAAACAACCATATCGTTCCCCTCCCTACGATTGACTTGAACAAAAAGGATCCTTTCCCCATGCCGCCCCCATCGCAGATGAGTATTGAGGAAATCGCCGAGCTGCTGAATATCGAAGATCTTGCCGAAAGCACCTACATCGAGATCAAAAAAGCAGCCGGGGAAGATGGAAGAGGTCAGTTACCCGAATCGTTTTTTCCGACCTACAGCGCATTTGCCAACACCCGGGGCGGTATCGTTCTTCTCGGATTTCAGGAAGTTTCTCCCGGTGAATTCTGCCTCATTGGGATCACCGAACCCGGCCGGGTCATCGACCAGCTGTGGAGCAACCTGAACAACCGTGAAAAAGTCAGCATCAACATCTTAAAAGACGACAATGTTTCTGTCGGTACGCATGAGGGAAAACAATACATCAGGATCATTGTGCCACCGGCCCGCCGCGAGCAGAAACCGGTATACGTAGGGAAAAATCCCTTAACCGGGACATTCCGCAGGAACTTCTCCGGGGATTATGTCTGCGACGAAGCAACCGTCAAGCGGATGATTGCCGAGCAGGTGGAAGAATCCCGGGATGCAAAGTTGCTCCCACATTTCACCGAGAGCGATTTGGATAGTGATACGCTCCGGTCTTACAGGAACAGATTCCGGAGCACAAAACCCACGCACCCGTGGAACAGCCTTGATGACCATGAATTCCTTCGCTCGATTGGAGGGCTCACGCGGGATCGGGCATCCGGTGAGGAAGGACTGACCCTTGCCGGACTCCTGATGTTCGGCAAACTGAGGCCCATCCTCGATGCAGTTCCGTATTATCTTGTTGATTACCAGGAGCGCAGAGCAGAGGATGATGATGGGACCCGGTGGGTGGACCGGGTAACTACGGACGGCACCTGGTCCGGCAATCTCTACGACTTCTTCCAGATTGCCATCCAGAAACTGTACCGGGATCTCAAAGTACCATTCAAACTGGCCGGGCCTTCACGCATCGATGATACACCGGTTCATGAAGCCCTGCGTGAAGCTCTGACCAATACGCTCGTTCACGCGGATTACAGCGGAACGGTCCCGATCCTCATCATCAAGCGACCGGATATGTTCTCATTCCGGAATCCGGGCACGATGAGAGTACCGGTTGAAGACGCAATTCATGGGGGTAACAGCGATTGCCGCAACAGGAACCTCCAGACAATGTTTGATCTCATCGGCTATGGAGAACGGGCAGGTTCCGGCCTTCCGAAAATCTTCCAGAACTGGAAAGAACAGCTCTGGCGTCTTCCGGAACTCAAGGAGAAATTCAATCCGGAACAGACGATCCTTGTCATGCGGATGATGAGCCTTCTTCCCGATGCCGTGATGAAGAGCCTCGAAAACCGATTCGGATCGGAATTCAATGAGTTGTCCAAAGAGCAGAAGCTTGCCCTTGCCACGGTCGCCATCGAAGGCAGCGTAACCCATGCACGAATTAAAGAGATGTCGGATATCCATCCCCATGATCTTTCAATGGAATTAAAAGACCTTGTCACCCGCAGATTTCTCCAGTCTGCCGGGGCAACCCGGGCAATGGTGTATACATTCCCCAGATCGGGATTGTCGGAATCAGATGATACCGTCCAGACCCGGCCCGATGGAATCGCAAAACAAAAGGGCGGCAGCTCCGTGCATTTGCCGGACAGCTCCGTGCATTTGGTACCAAGCTCCGTGCATTTGCCGGACAGCTCCGTGCATTCAGCATTGCGTACACTCGTTGATGAGCGATTTTTGGGCCGGAAAAAAGTATCAAACATTCTGATGGAAGAAACAATCCTCAGTCTCTGCTCTAGACATTTCCTAACGTTGGATCAGCTTGCCGATCTCCTGAAACGCTCCCCGGAAACCATCAGGACACATTATCTCAATCAGATGGTGAAGAGAAAATTACTCGATCTGAAATATCCAGATAAACACACCCATCCGGACCAGGGATACCGGAAACGAAAATAATTATTTGTCTCGTCGATGATGACGCATATGATGTAAATGTGGTGAATAAGTGGCGAAAATGGCGAATAAAAAAACGAAATAAACGATCAATGAAACCAGCATTAGGGGCTGAAGGGACCGTAATGGGGCACTCACGGCACCCCCCACACCGCCCCAATCCCGGCAAACGCCCTCTCAAACAATTCGTGCCTATCCCCAACATAGAACCGCGCCGGTGAAAATGTCGGCCCGGGCCCCTCAGCCCCGGCAGGCCCCCAATCCATTACGCTCGCTCTTCCTCACCGATGAGCCTCATCCCCCCGTCACATTCCAGCAGAACTGCCGGGCCGCCATCAGGAGATCCTCATGGGATGAGAACGGCGCTTCATTCCATCGCGGACGGCAGGACTTCACCAGCCCCCGGAACAGGCTGGCGGGCTTGGATCCATCCTCCACAAGAACGAGGACCCGGGGATCATCTCCCCTCCGACCCAATTCCTGCGTATCGTAGAGATACTGTGCTTCCTGGGAGATCGACTGGTTTATATTGGTCTCACTTGGAGCTTCAGAAAAAATGGTGAAGATACAGATGCCGCTCCTGTCAATGAGTTCCCGGCTGATCCGGAAATTGTACACATCCGAATCCTCACCGCCCGCTTGGGGAATGCGATTCGCCAGGTCCGTAGAGAGAGATGCCGGATATCCGCTGGCAACGAGATGATCCCGGAGGGCTTCAAGAAGACCGTAGCGGTGGAACGAGCCGAAGATACCAATCGGAACCACGTGTTTGGTATCGCGATAGGCGGCTAGCCGGTCCCCGTACTCCCGGGATATATCCATACACCGGATTTTTCCCTGTCCACGATAATTCCACCAGTCAAGTATATATGACTGGTGCGCTGATGGATACATAGTCAAAAAAAGTTGATCATATGAGAGGACAGGCAGATGCATGATAAAGCCGTGGCAGAATATCTCGGTGCGATCCCCGGGGAGATCCGGAATGCGGTCAGCGAACTTTCAAGCCCGCAGCGGTGGGCCGTCTTTTTGGCAATCCTGAAAGAGGACCGGTACTTCAACGAGCTCCGGCGCGAACTGGGGATCTCCGCTGAGCAGCTGGATAATAT
>Ga0265297_10010931_pt1 | contig 11255 bp, 8 predicted proteins | sample Munlanlwell13791_FD_192502 | JGI IMG/M metagenome (GOLD analysis project Ga0265297, IMG submission 192502) | Leachate microbial communities from a municipal landfill in Southern Ontario, Canada - Leachate well 137-91 | ecosystem: Engineered > Solid waste > Landfill > Unclassified | place...
TCATGGAAGTGGATGTGACCGATCAAATCGAAGAAGCAGTCAATACCATTAACGGTGTTAAATCGATTATCTCGCGAAGCAGGGAAGAATATTCCATTGTTACGGTCGAATTTTATCTTGAAAGGGACATCGAACAGGCCGCCCAGGACGTACGCGACAAAGTAGGATCCATCAGAAACAATCTCCCAAAGGATGCGGAACCTTCGATTATTGAAAAAATCAGTCCAGAAGATCAGCCGATTATCTGGATTGCGGTCTGGGGGGACCGGCCAATTAAGGACCTTACGCATTACGCTGATAAGATTCTAAAACGAAATATCGAGAAGATCCCGGGTGTCGGATCGGTTACGATCAACGGAGGCCGGTTGCGACAGGTGCGGTTCTGGCTGGATCACAAAAAAATGCGGGCCGCTTCCCTCACGTCTGAAGACGTCAAACTTGCCTTGCAACGAGAACACCGGGAAGTGCCCGGCGGCAGAATTGAAAATGAACGAACCGAATTTACGGTGAAGACCAAAGGAGAATACGAAACTCCTGAATCATTCAACAACATGGTCATCACGTATCGTCATGGAAGGTTGATCAAGCTAAGGGATATTGGCCATGCAGAAGACGGTTTGGAAGATGAACGTTCGATCACCCGGTTTAATGGAAAAACTTCTGTAGGGCTTTCTGTAAAGCGTCAAACCGGTGAAAATACAGTTGCCGTGGCTGAACGAGTGAAAGCGGCTGTTGCCGCAATGACCCCGCCTGAGGGAATGAAGCTCAACATTTCATTCGATCAGTCGAAGTATATCCGGCGTTCGATTGAAGATGTCCAGGTATCACTTTGGCTTGGCGCGATTCTGGCGATTCTTATCATTTTTGTTTTTCTTCGGAGTGTCAGAAGCACGCTCATCAGCGCTGTTGCGCTCCCCATCTCGGTCATCGCGTCCTTTGCATTCATTCAAATGTTCGGATTCACCATGAACGTCATGACGATGCTTGCCTTATCGCTTTCTATCGGCATCCTGATTGATGATGCCATCGTGGTGCTTGAGAACATTTACCGCAGAATGGAAGAGGGTGAAGTCCCGGAACAGGCAGCGCGGGAAGGTGCTTCTGAAATTGGGCTTGCAGTGATGTCGACCACGCTTTCGATTGTGGCCGTGTTTATTCCTGTTGCATTCATGCAGGGAATCGTCGGCAGGTTCTTCTTTCAATTCGGGATCACGGTCACGATAGCCGTGCTTATTTCACTCTTTGTTTCTCTGACCTTCACTCCCATGCTGACATCCCGTTTTTTGAGCTATAAACCGAAACATGGAAAAGTATATATGTTTCTCGAGCGGGGATTCACCCGCATCTATGACGTTTATCGTCCCATACTGGAATTCGCTTTGGTAAACAGGTGGAAAGTCATTCTGATAGCCGGTGCAAGCGTCGTGATTGGAGTGCTCATTTTTGCGGCTTTGGGAAAGGAATTCATGCCTTCAGATGATCAAGGGCGTTATCTTGTCAGGCTTGAGACGCCTATTGATTATTCACTGCCCCGGGCCGATGCCTTTATGAAGCAAGTAGATGAGCAGATTCAGAAGCGCCCGGAAGTTGAAAGCACCTTCTATGTTACCGGATCAGAACTTGCCCAAGATGTGAATAAAAGCAGAATTTATGTGAACCTTAAGGAGCGAAGAGATCGGAATATCGCACAGATCGATTCCATGAAACAGATACGCGATTCGCTTGCAAACCAACCGAGGCTCAAGGCCTCAGTTGAGTTGATCGGGATGGTAGGCGGCGGTATGCGAGCGGTACCGATCCAGATGATGGTGCAGGAAAGAAATCTAGAAGAATTAAACAAGAAGACTCTGGAAATCAAGAATGCTTTTGCTCAGATTCCAGGAATTGTTGATGCTGATACCGATATCGAGACCGGGAAACCTGAAGTACGGATTCTGATCAACCGTGAACGTGCGGCAAATCTTGGAGTGACGGCATCAAGCGTCGGGAATACGGTCAGTACAATGATCGGCGGTGAGAACATCGGGAAGTATAAGGATGAGCAGGAAGGTGAACGGTATGACATCAATGCTCGACTTCTTACTGACGCACGAAATGAGCCCACAGACATTAAAAATCTGCAAGTGCGCTCCGTGACGGGTGAACTGGTGGGTTTGAACCAGGTGGTCTCGGTCCGAGAAGGAACCGGTCCCACCGTTATTACTCACTTAAACCGTCAGCGTGCAGCGACCATCTTTGCGAATACGGAGAAAACCAAGCCTGCCGCTGAGGCAGTGAACGAGCTGGAACAAATTACTCGAAAGACCCTGAGTCCGGAGATGTCTTTCCGGCATATGGGAATGAGCGACGCTATGCTTGACTCGTTCAACAACATTGCTTTTGCCCTGTTTCTTGCGGTTATTATGGTGTATATGATCCTTGCATCCCAGTTTGAAAGTTTTGTGCACCCGTTCACCATCATGTTCTCTCTTCCCGTGAGCCTTATTGGAGCAATGGGGATGCTTTTCATTACTGGAGAACGTATCAGTATTTTCAGCCTCATTGGAGTCATTTTGCTCATGGGGCTGGTCACGAAAAACGCGATTTTGCTCGTAGACTATACGATCACCCTGAGACAGAGAGGCATGCAACGGAATGAGGCCTTGCTCAAAGCTGGTCCGATCCGTCTTCGTCCCATCCTGATGACCACAACGGCAATGGTTTTCGGCATGCTTCCGACCGCATTCAAGATCGGCGAAGGATCCGAATCCCGAGCTCCGATGGCAATTGCAGTGATCGGAAGATTGATAACATCAACGCTTCTTACCCTGGTAGTTGTGCCGGTTGTCTATACGATTGTTGATGATTTTGAAAACTGGCTCAAGAGAAAACGAGGAGTCAGGCAGGCATGATATGCCGGTTCCGAAGTTTTTTTTGTCCTGCCGAAGAGTGTGTATTGTCTTTCTGCTCATCACACTCTCAAAATCTGCACAGCAATATATCAAACGTATGATATACTTAACATAAATTATGTATTGTGTCATGAATCTGAAGTTATACCCTTATTCATGCAGATTCATGGCCAGTCCTTCCTGATGCATTACTGATAACATCGATTATACACTATTCGCATTGATGGCAATCATTATATTGAGAAAGAGGAATAGCATTGGTTCATGTTCATTCTTATAAGGAACACATGACTGATCCTGATCTTGGCCATGCAATTCGTCGAGTGTATGCCGACGAAAAAAGAGATATTCTGCTCGCTTTTTCCATAACGATGCTGATGATGATCGCTGAAATAATCGGCGGAATCATATCAAACAGCCTCGCGCTCCTTTCCGATGCCGGTCACATGCTGACCGACAACCTCGCCCTTATTCTGACGTTTATTGCCATGAAATTTGCCTCTCGTCCCGCGACGGAACGGAAGACGTTCGGTTTTTATCGGCTCGAAATTCTGGCCGCGCTTTTGAACGGAGTTATTCTTGTACTGATCTCGCTTACCATTCTGTATGAAGCGTATTTCAGGATTATCCATCCGCAGCCGGTAGAAGGTTCGCTGATGCTCATCATTGCCTTGCTCGGTCTGGTGGTTAATATCATTGGCGCGCTGGTACTCAAAAAACACCGCACCACGAGCCTGAATATCCGAGGTGCATATCTTCATATTGTCGGGGATGCTCTCTCTTCCATCGGCGTGGTTATCGGAGGAGCGATCATTCTTGTTACGGACTGGTATTTGATCGACCCTATTCTGAGCATTCTCATTTCCCTCGTCATTATTTACGGAGCCTGGTCGTTGATTCGAGAATCGGTTAATGTTCTTCTCGAAGCAGTGCCGACGCATATCAGCATTTCGGCTGTTGCACGGGAAATCGCAAAGGTGGATGGGGTGCAGGAAGCGTACCATATTCATCTCTGGACCATTACATCCGGTGTGTATGCCCTGAGCGCCCATGTGCTTATCAATGACCGGCTGGTGAGCAATTGCAGAAATGTGATTGATGAGATACGATCTGTTTTATCAAAAAAATTCAATGTGCTCCACAGTACGATCCAGCTTGAATGCGAAAAATGTACCATGCATCCGATATGCCAGCTTCCGAATAATGCATCGTCGCATTCGTAACGGCTACAGATATTGTATCTGATTAAAAAGGAGTTCGTGCGTGCCTGCAGGCAAAGGAAAGAAGGTATTAGTAACCGGAGGGACCGGGTTCATCGGGAGTCATTTGGTTGAACGGCTTCTTACCCATGGATATTCGGTCACGTGTCTTGTGAGAGATCAAAGCAACCTGCGATGGTTAAAGGGACTTCCTGTTACTCTTGTTTCCGGCGACTGCCTGCAATCCGCTTTTCCTGCTTCATTGCTTCACGACATATCCATTGTTTTTCATCTTGCGGGAATTACAAAGGCGGCTGCGGTTCATGACTATTACCGGGCCAATCAAGAGGGCACAAAGAACATTCTTCAGGCCTGTGCTGATTCAGGTGCGCGTCTTGAAAAATTCATTTTTGTTTCAAGCCTTGCTGCGGCTGGCCCAGGAGAAGAGAGAAAAGCAATAACGATTCATGATCCACCCCATCCGATCTCTGATTATGGAAAGAGCAAGCTTCTGGCGGAACAGGAAACCCTCAGGTACCGGGATGTATTCCCGGTCCTCATTTTCCGTCCGTCGGTTGTCTATGGTCCGCGAGATATGGATGTGTATGAGCTGTTTCGATGGGCTGTCCGCGGTATCATGCCTGAGATCTCCGGAGGAGACCGCTATCTTAATTTTTGTTATGTCGATGATTTGGTAAACGCCCTTCTTTCCGGAGCTGAACGATCGACATCGAGCGGACGTGTTTATTTTGTTGCAGAACAGAAAACATATACTTGGGCGGATTTTCGGACAATTCTTCTCCAGACGGGGAATGTGAGAGCAATACCTGTTCGTATTCCCTATTCTCTTGGCTACATAATTGGCCTGATTTCGGAACTTGCCGGGCGGGTAACCTCGCAACCCGCGCTCTTAAACCGGCAAAAAATCCGTGAAGCAGCGCAGCGTTCATGGGTATGCGATTCGAGTCCTCTTGAGAAAGAGCTTGGTTTCAGGACTCACTACTCTTTGCCTCACGGACTGGAACTAACCTGGAAATGGTATCGAGAGCATGACTGGTTGCCAAAGGAAACGCATAGTATCCTTGACTAAGGGAGGAAAAACTTGGATCTTTTCGAGAAATGTAAACGATATACTGCTGCAAAAGAAGTAATGCAGGCAGGTTTTTATCCCTATTTTCATGTTGTGGAATCTGAGCAGAATCCAGAGGTTACGGTTCGCGGCAGAAAAATGATTATGCTCGGATCCAACAATTATCTGGGACTGACCAGCCATCCCAAGGTGAAGGAAGCCGCCATCGAAGCAATCAGGAAATACGGGAGCGGATGCGCCGGATCTCGATTTCTAAACGGTACGCTTGACATCCACGTGCAGTTAGAGGAAAAACTTGCTTCCTTCTTTAGAAAAGAAGCTGCCCTGACATTTTCCACCGGATATCAAACGAATCTCGGCATCATATCCGCCCTTGCAGGAAAGGATGATGTGCTCGTGATTGACAAGCTCGATCATGCCAGCCTTATCGACGCCTGCAGGCTGTCGTTTGCTGATGTGAAAAAGTTCAAGCATAACGACATGAAAAGCCTCGAGTTTGTTCTCAAGGGATGCGGTTCGCGCGGGAAACTGGTGGTGGTGGATGGCGTTTACAGTATGGAAGGGGATATTGCGTTGCTGCCCGAGATCGTCACCATTGCAAAGAAATATGAAGCCAGGATTATGGTCGATGATGCCCACGGTATCGGCGTCCTGGGCAAAACCGGTCGCGGTACGGCAGAGCATTTCGGCCTGGAAAAGGACGTAGACATTATTATGGGGACGTACAGTAAATCGCTGGCCTCGATTGGTGGATTTGTTGCTGCTGATGAAGAGGTGATTCATTTTATAAAGCACACCTCACGGCCGCTCATTTTTTCCGCAAGCCCGCCGCCTGCATCGGTTGCTTCCGTGATTGCAGCGCTTGATATTATGGATCAGGAACCGGAACGACGTGAACGTCTCTGGAAAAATACCCGTAAAATGATGCAGGCATTCCAGGACATGGGTTTTGACACGGGCATCAGCAAAACACCGATTATTCCGCTTCTCATGGGTGAAATGGAACAGGCCTTTATGATGTGGAAGATTCTGTATGAAGAAGGCATTTTTGTAAATCCCGTGGTGCCGCCTGCTGTGCAGCCAGGCCGATGCATGATCCGGACGAGTTATATGGCAACGCATACTGAAGAAATGCTTGATCGGGTGCTTGTGACTCTCAAAAAAGCTGGTAAGACGCTGGGTGTTATTTCATAGACCACCATGGATATCCGGCGAGTTTTGAGCAAACAGGACTTTCATCGCTTCATAACATTTCCCCGGAAGCTCTATGCAGGGAACCCGTATTGGGTTCCTCCGCTGGAGCAGGAAATCCGCTTTGTTCTAAGCGACAAAAACCCTTTTTTTCAACACGCGGAAGCTGCGTATTTCCTTGCCTGGAACAATCAGACCGTGGTTGGACGGATTGCTGCAATCCTCGATTCGAATCATCCTCTTGTTCTCGAAAAAAAAATTGGATTTTTCGGTTTTTTTGAGTGCATTCATGATGCTGCTGTTGCACAGGCACTGGTTAATGCTGCCGCAGGATGGCTCCGGAAACGAGACAGAAAAATAATGTGCGGCCCGATGAACCCTTCGACCAATGAAGAATGCGGGCTCCTTCTTGAAGGGTTCGATTCGGCTCCCATGGTTATGATGACCTATACGCCATCGTATTACCTTGATCTCATGGAAGCGTGTGGGTTTGTGAAATCAAAAGATCTGTATGCGTATCTTTCCATGATTCCGGAGGTTTCTTCAGGAGAACGGCTTGAACGGCTTTCCCAATCTGTAAAAAAGCGGCTTCCTTCTCTTGTTGTTCGGGCTGCTGATATGAGTCATTTTGAACAGGAGCTTGAGTCCATCCAGAACATCTATAATTCAGCCTGGGCTGATAATTGGGGATTTGCTCCCATGACGCCGGATGAGATTCAATGCATGGCAAAACGGTTAAAACACCTTATTGTGCCTGATCTACTTATTATGGCGGAAATCGATAAGGAACCGGTCGGTTTTTTTATGGCTCTTCCGGATTACAATCAGGTTCTGCTCAAATTGAACGGAAAACTAGGGCTGCTGGGACTCATAAAATTTTTATGGTATTCTCGCGCAATATCCGATATTCGCGTTATTACCATGGGAGTGAAAAAGGAACATCGGCGAAAAGGAATCGAGGGACTTTTATATCTTGAATCATTCAAAGCCGCTATGCGGAAAGGATATCAGCGTGCAGAAATGTCCTGGATTCTAGAGGACAATCTGCTTATGCGAAAAGGGTGCGAGTTGATGGGCGGCAGGCTCTACAAAAAATATAGGATTTATGAGAAAATGATCTGACGGGGGTAACCGTGGTTACTTATGAAAGGGCATTATGAAGCATATCGGCCGTAAATTATATCATCTGTTGGGCGGACTGGGACTTCTGGCAGTGTATTATAGTGCCGGACGGGAACAGGCCTTGATTTTTTATGCAGTATTGTTCTTTATCGTATTTACGTCGGATGCCATGCGGCTTCTTATTCCGGCGATAAACCGGTTTCTCTTTACCCGGTATTCGAGTTTTATCCGAAAAAGCGAAGAGAACAAATTCACGGGCACGGCACCCTATGTTCTGGGAGTCGGAGTATCGTTTTTTCTGTATTCACCTGAAGTCGCGACCATGGCCGTCTGTTTCCTGGTATTCGGCGACGTTGCTGCAACAACCATTGGAGAACTGTATGGAAGGACAAAAATCAGGGATAAAAGTCTGGAAGGATCCCTGGCGTTTGTTCTGGCTGCGCTTCTTGCTGGATTTCTCCTGCTTGCAGCTGGAATTTCTCTCCCGCTTACTATAATGATTGCAGGCGCTTTTATTGCGGCAGGAGTCGAGTTACTACCGCTCCCGATCAATGATAATCTCATGATTCCACTCGTAACCGGCGGGATCATGGAATTAGCGTTGAAAATATTTCGATAGTCTGGAAAAGAAACGAGATACTGATGGGGAGACCAGAATAGTGAACAAGGCGAGCCCGATGCCTGCGATCACATCAATGACGTAATGATACCGAAGATATACGGTTGAAAACAGAAGTAGAATCACAACCGGAATCAAAATCCACACCAGCACTTTCTCTCTCAATTTCCATGCATAAAAACAGGATACCAGGGCAATAGCGGTATGCCCGCTGGGGAACGCATCCATTTTATTATGCTCCCATCCATTCAGCGTATCCTGAATGAATTGCACCACAGGAATTGCGTCCAAATCCGTTGTTTGCAGGTGCTCGAGCGCAAAACGGGGTCCAAGGGCAGGAACCAGGAGATAGCCAATATACGATGCATAAAAGCACAACACGATCCCGAACAGGGCCGTATTCAGCTCTTGTTCCTTTCCTTTTTTAAGTAGGAACATCCCGAGTGCTAACGGAATACCGTAATAACAGATATAGGCAAACTGGAGCAGTGTGGTAAGCCAGGAACTGATGATCTGTTCAAGCCAGACTGTCGGGTGAACGCCAAAGAGAAAAAAGTCGATTCGTATCAGAACATCATCAAAGGTTCGCTGCCAGAGCAAGGGAATAATATTGCCAAGACTGTTGAAAATGACCAGGATGATCGCTCCATAGATTCCCGGATGAATATAAAACAAGAGTTCTTGCATCCGATGCTTCGTTCGTAGGTAGCCGAGAAAAAAGAGAATGAAGGCAGAAAGTATATAAGGAAGAATAAGTTTTACGGCATCCTGTAGAGAAGGCGCACAGAGAATCGCAATGCTTCCTAATGCCGCTATAAAACAGAATGTAAGAATATCCACAGGTTTGAAAAACATATGCATCAATGTATACCGTACCATGATTAAAAATGCAAGGCCTTCGAGTTCTTTCCTATTTTTTCCAGCATCTTGTGATAGGAGGAGGGCGGATGTTTATCCAAGTTCCAGTTGACACATGTGGGTAAATACGGTAACTTGAATTATAAATGAAAATCGTATTTTTGTGTCCTAGAAGGGCTCTTTCAAGGAGGTACTATGTTCGGATTGGGAATGCCTGAGTTACTGGTCATATTGATTATCGCGCTCATTATTTTCGGTGGAACCCGTTTGCCGCAAATCGGAGAAGGGTTGGGAAAGGCAATCAGGGGTTTTAAAAAAGGAGTTTCCGATTCCTCGGATGAAACAACGAAAGACTCTAAAAAGGAAAACAGCAATAAAGGATAACGTATCAATACAAGAATTATGAAATGGGTTCTTGCGGATACAGACGATTCGGTTACCGCTGCTCTTATCTCGGATGCGGGTTTCCATCCTTTGATTGCGAAACTGATGGTGAACCGGGGCATTACCGAAGTAGATGCTGCACGGTCTTTTTATGCCTGCAACCTGATGCAGTTATCCCAGCCGGATATTTTCCTGGGAATGGAAAAAGCCGTGAATCGTATCCGGACTGCGATAAAAAACCGGGAAATAATCACCCTGTATGGGGATTATGATGTTGACGGTGTTACCGGGGTTTCCCTTTTGTATCTGGTGCTCAAGAAGCTGGGAGCTCAGGTAACCTGCCATATTCCTGACCGGATGTCAGAAGGCTATGGGCTCAATCAACAAGCTCTTTCCTGCATCAAAACAAACGGCTCTCTGCTCGTGATTTCGGTGGATTGCGGCATAACCGCACGCCTTGAAGCGGCATTTGCCCGTACTCTCGGAATTGATCTTATTATTACTGATCATCATGAATTCTGTTCAAACCCTGAATCCGCATTCCCACTCGCTGAACATACTATTTCTACCGAACATTTTGAAAGTGTGTTGCCGGATGCGTATGCGATTCTTCATCCGCTTCTCCTTCACCAGGATTGTTCTGAGTGCACCCGGGAACAGGTCCGGGGGCTTACGGGTGTCGGAGTTGCTTTTAAACTAGCTCATGCGTTGTTGAACGTCTCAAGTACAGATGAAGCTCTGGTCCAATATCTCGATCTCGTTGCGTTGGGAACGCTTGCAGATATCGGGAAGATTACCGGTGAAAACAGGATTCTGGTGAAGCATGGTCTTGATATCCTGTCATCAGGAGATACCCGACAACGGCCGGGAATTGCCGCCTTGATGCAGGTCTCCGGCTTGCAGAACAGAAAAATCAGCGCAGGAACAGTTGGTTTCAGTCTTGCACCCAGGATTAATGCAAGCGGAAGGCTTGAAAAAGCGGATGCGGCATTTCATCTCCTTACCACGGATTCTCGGGAGGAAGCGAATAAACTTGCAGCAACGCTCGATGCAGTGAACCGGGAACGTCAAAGTATCGAAGAACAGATATGGCAGGATGCCCAGAACCAATGCAAGGAAATCGATCTGAGTACTGCCGGTGCATTCGTTTTTGCATCGGATGTATGGCATCAGGGCGTGATCGGTATTGTCGCTTCTCGAATTGTTGAGGCGTTTTACCGACCGGCAGCTCTTATCTACCTTCAGAACGGTGTGGGTAAAGGATCGGCAAGAAGCATTCCGGGCTTTGATCTCTATCAGGGATTGCAGGCGTGTTCTGACCTGCTGCTGGGATTTGGCGGGCACAAATATGCAGCAGGTTTCAGCATCGCAATCGAGAATGTTCCTGCATTTCGGGAACGGCTGAATTCTCTTGTTCTTGAACGGATCGGATCAGAAGGATTTATACGGACGCTTTCCATTGATTGCGGCGTTCTATGCAACGATCTGAGTCCCGATCTGGTTCAGGAAATCGAAAAACTGGCTCCGTTCGGCCAGGGCAATCCTGAACCACGGCTTGGAGCGCGCGATCTTGAAGTGGTGTCATCCCGGGTGGTGGGAAACAATCACCTCAAAATGCGGCTTCGACAGAATGATATGCTGCTTGATGCCATTGCCTTTAATCGCGGTACGAGCATGGGCAAACAGATCAGAAATGGGATGCGGATTGCGGCTGTGTTTACCCCCCGTCTGAATGCCTGGAGCGGAAAAGAAACTGTTGAACTGGAAATTAGAGATTTAAGAAAGAAAAAAACAGCGTTCCATCCGGTTTCTCCGGAATTCAGGAACACACAGTTTGATAGGATACAGGTATGCCGGCTGTCCGTCTAGAAGATATTGTTGAGCAGCTTCAGCAGAATCAT
>Ga0265297_10010932_pt1 | contig 11255 bp, 11 predicted proteins | sample Munlanlwell13791_FD_192502 | JGI IMG/M metagenome (GOLD analysis project Ga0265297, IMG submission 192502) | Leachate microbial communities from a municipal landfill in Southern Ontario, Canada - Leachate well 137-91 | ecosystem: Engineered > Solid waste > Landfill > Unclassified | place...
TTGGAATTTGATAGTCAAAGTCGTTCTCCTTAGTCAGGCCTTTGGTGTTGCGGGAAGTCTCAGTGACGCCGATCGTCGTACGGAAGATTTGGCAGTAGTTAAGCACTTCTGCGACAGTCGTTCCCTTCATTGCGCGGAGATCCGCACCTTCCTCATTCGCATTACCAATGATCCAGACGATGTCGTTTTGCTGAAGCAGACCGCCGCCCGAACCGCTGTCACCGATTTGGCGAACAAGGGTTAAGGTATTGGTCGCAACATTCGTGACGAGCATGACTTCTCCGGTCGGGTTGTTCGTTTCTTGAACAGACTTCACAACAAGCAACACATCGCCGATGCTGAAATACGCGCCGTTGGTCACAACCAGAGAAGTTGCACCGCTTTGGTTCGATCCGACTATGTCTTCGCGAGCGCCAAATTTATCTTCAAACCACTTGAAGTCCGGATCACTCGTTTCCTTCTTCTTGAGCGCCTTGCCTTGCTTGGTAGCAGGGTCTTTGCCAGCATTCGTAAGAATGCCGAGCAGCGGATAGCGCGCTACATCAAGAAGCGAAATAACATCGGCCACGTCGTACTTGCGCGTAACGCCCAAGTTTGCGGTTCCTCTAATTCCATTTGCTGATGACATATCTTGATTGTTTGTTAATTAATTACTGATAGGAGGTTCGACCTTGTTTGTTGGGTTTAAACCCCAAGTCCTCCTAAGGGGCCGTTTGACCCGCTTGTTCCGAAGATATTTTCGAGGCGGCGTTCTTCCGCACCCTTGTCTTCGCCTGGCGAGGTCGGAGCGCCCGCTCCTCTCTCGACTTGCGCTTTGGCTTTCTTGAGGCGAATCTTCTCAGTATCAGAAACCTTCGTGTCTCCCTTAACCTTTCCGGCAAATGCATCCACTTTCTCGCACGCTTCTTTGAGCGGCATGACCGTTCCTTTTTGGGAAGCGGCGTCGATCAAAGACAATACGAGTTCGCGGTACTCAGGACTAGATTTAAGGAGAGGGTGATCCTTTTGTGCCTCTCGAATTTCCTGCGCGGCGGAATCTCGCATCCGGCTTCGCGCATCGTAGGTTTTGCCAACGATGTTTTGAACTGTCGTAACCATCCACGAGGCAAACTGCTTGGGAGTCATTTTTGCGAGTTCTTCGTCCGATGGGACTTCGACCTCGTCTCCCTTACCTTTGCTTTTTTCTTTTTTGGAATCCAGCTTAGGTTTTGTTTGCTTCGGTGGCTGGTTTTTCTTCTCGAGCTCCTCATACATTCGGATCACTTCCTCACGGCTTTTGCCGTGCCACTTGCTTTTCTGTTTGGATGCCTCGCCTCCTGCATCTTCCTCGGTTTCTTCCTCATCTTCAGAATCTTCCGAATCATCGTCATCAGATTCTTCTTCATCTGTTTCTTCGTCATCGTCGGTTTCTTCTTCAGAGTCTTCGGTATCGGTGTCTTCGTCTGTTTCCTCACCCTCGTCTTCCTGGGTGTCTTCTTCTTCGGTTTCAGTTTCCTCGTCTTCCGAGTCTGCGTTGAGGAGAGCGTCGAGCTCCTTTTTACGATCTTGATTCATAAAGCGCTGTTTTAAATTGATTTTTTATTTGCTAGCGATTGGGGTTCGACCTTTCCCCCAAGTTTTTGCCGTGTACTCCATGGGCCATTGTGCTACTCCTGGCTAATTGCGCCCGCCGCTTCGTCTTTCTCACGAATGGCGTCGTCGACCAGAGCGAGGACTTTTTCATAAGCGTTCGCATTGGCACGGCGCTGAAGATAGTCGGAAGCAATCTGCTCGGCTGTCTTTCCCGAAATATCAAAGTCGCGGAGTTCGGCGTATTCAATTGCAAGTTCTGCGCGAATCTTTGTTTCGAGCCATTTCCAGCCGGCCGTTCTGACCATCCCTAGCACCGCCAACCCTATTTCAAATTTTTCCTCGTTGGTCTGCATATATTTATTGCTGCTCTTCTTCAGGTGCGGGTTCCGGCGGCAAATTCATTTCGGGACCGCTCATGGTGAGACCGCCCAAATCCCTGCCTCCCACTTCACTGTCCAGCATGTCTTGAAGGGTGGCAATCAGGCTTTCCAAAACCTCGCTGAAGTTTGACTTGCCTGATTGATAGGCTTCTTTTGCAGCATTTATCACGCTTTCGACCTTTTTCCAGCGAGCTTCCATTTGCTCATCACCTTCCCGAACAGGCCCTTGATTCTTGAGCGTTATCTTCTCTACTCCGTCTTCAGCCGGAATTTCCTCTGCCGGCTTCTTTTTCTTGATTGGTAACTTTGGCATATGAATAAAATTAATGATTAATTCTCGACCTTTTCGATTGTCAGCTTGAGTCTGTCGCCCAAGTCGACCTTGGAAGATTCCTCTTTGGAGAGGTAAATCGTATGCACTCGACCTTGATCTTCCTGCAAGGACACGATGCAATCGTTTCCGCTCAGCGTCTTGCTGAGCACCGTTGCGGTAATGACTTTTGTGGAATTTGTTTTTGCCATAACTTTATTGATTAATATTTTGACTCCGACCGATAAAAGGAATCTTGGACAGTACGCTTCGCAAGAAGCCCGGACGTGCTTGCGGGGCTGCCGGCGGCAAGGCCTCGGGCATTGCTCCGGCTTCGGATATTGGCGGAGGTTCTTCGGGTTGGACTACAGGTTCTTTGCTTTGAGTGGTTTCGTTTTTTTCTTCGCCAAGTATCACGACCCTGTATGCCTCTTTGCCCATTTCTTCGAGGATCATTTCCTGGATGACGCGCTTTTTCTTTTTCCACTGATTGACCTCATTGGGATTATTCGGGTCTGGTTTGTCTTGGGCGACAAACTTGTCATAAAGCAAAAGTGATTGATTGAGCCGTGCTTGCTGATCAGGCGGAACAACAGGGTCAACCGTCACAACAGCGTCGACCTTTACTTCTTTGTCCGCCATAGTGAATTCCTTGAAACTTACCTCGTCACCAATGACCCGATACAGCTTGTCTTCTTCAATAAATTCTTGGTTCATCTCTATCAGCATGTTGGCGAGCCGGGTAAGCGTTTCCGATAAATTCTGAGCAAACGAACTCAAGCGCAGATTGCTCTGTCCGATAAGCATGGCTACCTTGCCAAGCGGTTCGTCGGAAGACTTGGGCATGCCCTGTACGTATTCGGAGATAGCAAGAGTTCTCTCGATCTCGTCGCGGAGTGCTTTTTCTTCGTTCACTCCCATAAGGCTGATATCCGGCAGTCTTTCAACCACCACGTCATCCATCTTGCGTAGTTCCCACTTTGCGCCAGGGGCAAAAATAATGTCATTTTTCGATATGCCGGAATCTTTGCGAATTTTGATGACCGGATCGAGCATCAAGATAATGTCGTCCATGCGCTGGTTGCGCAGGTCGGCAATTTCTACGATCGTTGTTTCTACCGGTTCAATGTGGCCGATCGCCCAGAGCTCCCAGTTCACTTCATGATCGGGTAGATTCAAAAAGATGCGGCCGTGGTTAACCTTCTTATAGGGACTTTCATCGTTACGCATCAGCACCTCTCTGTTTCCGAATGTAATGAGCTTTCCTTCTTCAAAGTCGTAGCATTCCCATAGCTCGATCTGTTTTTCCGGTTCGTATTTTTCTCCCGTAACTTTGATTACTGTTCCTTGAGTTTGAGTTGAATCAGAGCTTTGAATCTGACCCATCTTTTTTGTGTTCACTTCGTATCGTTCCTGCTTCCAGTCCTCGATCTGTTTCGGTTCTAGAAAATTTACGTTTTTGTAAAGAACATTTTCGCCGCGAGCTTTTTCCTCACGCTCGATTTTGTCTTTAGATTTCAAAATGCGCCGGATAAGCCACGGGCAATCTTCTTCCAAGTCTTCGGTTTCCGGTGCAGGCAGGATATCCCACAAATCGCAAATGGTAAGGAATGGATCGTCGTGGTCTATGCTTTCATCGGTTAGCCACGTCAGCATACCGATACCGTTTCCGTAGGTAGACGCAGACTTTACCCACTTCGGAAGTTTTTTGGAAAGTTTGATTGCATCGAAGTCGTAGCCGACGAGATCATTCCACGCTCCGATTGATTTTGACTCTGCGTCTTTCTTATCGCGGGGCAGTATTCGAGTTTTGCGTTTTGCCGTTGCAAGACGCGAAGCTACCGTCTCCACGATCTGGAATGCAATCGGCGGCATGAGGCGTGTTTGATACGCATAATTCGTTTTTTCCTGATACGCGCGATAGTGTTTGTACATTCGCAGCCACTTGGCGCGGTATGGCCGAAGATATTCTTCCGCCCGATTGAATCGTTTCTTCCACTTTTCAATCAGCGCCTGGTCGTCGGCCGACGGCGAATAAACCTCTCTCTTGGAAGTTTCTTCCTCTTTAATTTTTGGAGTTTGTTCCGTCATAGAAATAAATAAAGCCGAGACTCCCTTGAGAGTTCGGCTCATTTATTTCCAATCTGTTTCCTGTCGGTTCAATGCGAGGCCGAAGCCTCAGAGGAAACAAAAAGCGGGACTACCACTTCAGTTATCAACGTCCGGCCGTATTAAACGGCTATTGATAACAGAAGTCGTAGCCCCGTCTCGTTTAGTCCGGTGATCCCGGACGCCGTCAGGCAATCGCTTTCTGTAATTAAATTATAGCACCATGTCTAAACGCGCGGCAAGAGGCGTCCTTGTGCATATCGATTCTACTCTTGTACGGGATCGTTTTGGCATAAAGCCCGCCGCCAAGAGTAGAAGCCTTTCGGTCTCAACGTATGAGTTTCCCCACACGACCATCCAAGGATCCCTGACGACGGGTTCTATACCTTGGATGGATTAATGCCATGCCTGCCGAAAATTACTACGACAGGTTTAGGCAATTCAATTGTACCTTCATTATATCAATAAAATTAAATTTTGAACATATGTAAAAAGAGAAAAGGGCTATCCACGATGTGTTGTGGATAGCCCCAATTTTTTCGACCGCCTGCGGCGGAATTCAAGGGATCAAAAGACCCAAGAATTCAAGACCTCAAGGATCGATTACTGCGGGAGGAAGGCCGACGCGGAGCCATAGCGCTCGCCGGCACCGTCGAACCAGCCGGCACTGAACCCGACCTCGCCGCCGCGGAAGTCGAAGAGCGGCGCGCTCGAGAAGTCGCCATCGGCATCCGGATCGAACTCGTCACCAGCGCAGTCGACGTGAAGCTGTTCCCACTGAACCTCGCGTTCGGGGTGGGTCAGCAACATGATGCCGATTGCGAAGGCTCCAAGGCCGAACTCGTTGGCCGCGAAGACCTCACGTGCCCGGCGCACCGAACGGCCCTTGTGACGGAGACCGAACTGGGCCGGAACGACGAGGATGTCGAAGTCCTTCTGCTCGTCGCCGAGCTGCTGGAACATCTTCACCGTCTTGGCGTGCTGTCGCAGGTACTCCGCTCCGAGCTGGCCGTCACGGTAGTTGTAGAACTTCCGCTTCGACGCGATCATCGCGAGAACCTTCTCGACCGCTTCACCGTACGTCGGCGCGAGCGTCTGCCACTTCGGAATGGCGAACCATCCCTCTGCGTTCGGCGGCAGCGGCTGCTCGGCGATCTTCTCGTCGGCGAAACCGATGCCGGGGAAGAGCTGACGCAGGATGTTGGTCTGTTCCGTGATCCCCTTGACCTTGTAGCCCTTGGGATACGCGTAGCTCGACTGCACTTCCTCGTCCTTGAACTTGTCGGAGACCGACAGATCCTTCAGCGAGGTGATGGCGGCCGTGCGGATGGCCTCGGCGAAATCGTCGCCGTGTTCGATGACGCGCTGTGCGCCAGGATTGTCGAGACCGAGCTCAGCGAGAACCTTCTCGATGGCGTCGGAACCGAACCGGTTGATCTGTTTGATCTGGCCGGACGTTGCGGACTGCTGAGTAATCGCGTTCATTGCGTTATCTCCTTTTGAGATTTACCGGAATCGCTCCGGCAAACGGCTTCCTCTGCATGAGGTAGCGCAATAGGCATAAAATAGCCCTTACGCCCAATGCGCTACCCCATAAATAAGCCTTTTTTAAAGAACTGATTCTGACGCTTAAGTATAGCAAATATAGGCCGTTATGTCAAGTATTTGGCTATATCCCCTTCTTTGGGATATAATATACTTGAGTATAGGCTAATGTACAGCCGTCCACGGATTGCTGTCGCCGAACTCTATCATTTCAACGATAACAACCAGAGTCATGGAGACTACGGTTTCCAAGAGCGTGTTGTGTTGAGGAGATACTGCTTGTCCTCGTCTGGTGCAGGTTTCGCCGCAAAGCGAATGCTGCCGAATTAAGTTCAAGGCTAAGAGCATATAGTTCCGTTTCCAACGGGAAGTAAAGTTCAAAGCCTGGTGACACAGATGGATGAGGGCAATAATCCGGATGCCGATGGCGACTTCTCGAACGCGCCGATCTTCAACTTCAACGACGGCAAGGTCAAGTTCAATGCCAACTGGTTCGACAATGCCAACGAGAACTATGGCTCCGCGTCGGCCTTCCTCCCGAAGTCTCTCCGCAGCAAGAAAGGGTATCCGCAAAACGGATACCCTTTCTCTTAATCAGGACTTAGTGGATCGAATCCAACCGCCGAGCATGCGGCCGATCTCATCCACCACGCTTTCCAACGCTACGTACTTTTTCGAATCGATGGCTTTAACGTCTTTCATGAGACGAATAAAGACCCTGAGAAGGTTGAGCTTGAGACTGCATCGTTCCAATGTCGGCCCCTTCGCTTGCTTCTGTTCGCCGCTCGCTTGAAGTATGCTTTCAATCACGTCCAGAATCAGTTGTTCGCATCGCTCGAAGATCGTGAACCGATCTTGTTTGGGCACAACCTTCCTGTACTCATGAAAGAGTTTGAACAGGTCGTATGCTTTCTTGAAGATCGGGATGTCGAAGTCATTCATGGTTATGAAGATTTATAAGGAATTATTCAATCGGATCGTATCGCTCGAAAACATCGTTGCGGCGTGGGAGGAATTTCGAAGCGACAAGGGCAAGAAAGCCGATGTTCAGGCTTTCGAGTTTTCGCTTGAGCAAAATCTCTTTTCTTTGCATCGGGATTTGAGATCCAAACGCTACGCCCACGGGCCGTATACGGGTTTCTATATCCGCGATCCGAAAGTGCGCCACATTCACAAGGCCACGGTGCGGGACAGAGTTTTGCACCATGCGGTTTTCCGAATCCTGAACCCCATTTTTGAGAAGACCTTTATCGCCAATTCGTTTTCGTGTCGTATCGGCAAAGGAACGCACAAGGGCGTGCTGGCCGCCGAGAGCATGATCCGAAGAGAAAGCCGAAACTACACAAGGCCTTGCTTCGCGCTCAAATGCGATGTGCGAAAGTTTTTCGATTCGATTGATCACGAGATTTTGTTGGCGATTCTCAAGAAGCGGATAGTCGACCCGGATACCATGTGGCTTATGGAGCAGATTGTTCGAAGCTTTTCGGCCGGACAGACGACGCTCTTTGAGCGTCATGGTTTGCCGATCGGCAATCTTACTTCGCAATTGTTCGCCAACGTTTACATGAACGAATTCGACCAATTCGTTAAGCATGATTTGAAGGTCAAACATTACGCGCGCTACACCGATGACTTTGTGGTGGTATCGACCGATAAAAAATACCTGGAAGGACTCATCGAACCGTTCCAGAACTTTATCGGCAATAGACTCAAACTCACCCTACACCCCAAGAAGATATCTATCCGCGATGTCGGGCAAGGCATCGACTACTTGGGTTATGTGATATTGCCGCACTATCGCCTGCTTCGAAGCAAAACGAAACGCCGGATATTCCGAAAGCTTAAAGCAAGGGTGAGGCAGTATCGCCAGGGTCAGCTTGACGAGAAAACACTCTCGCAATCCCTGCAGTCATATTTGGGTGCGCTGTCTCATGCTCGTGCTTACCAACTGAGCCAAGACCTGAAAAACCAGTACTGGTATTGGATTCACGAATAAAATAAAATCCTCGCAAAACCATCTTCCTGCGGTCAGGCAGAAAAATCCTTTTGCGAGGATGGCTTGGATGGCTTTGCGACCATGCCCGTGTACCGGGTTTAGGCCTTATTCAGTTGTTCTCACATTTTAGCAGTAATTGCCTGCTATAGCACACATAAGATACAGGGCTATGCTAGCCAACTAGTGCATCTGACATAATCATAACTTCCCTGCCTTTTCGAGACTCATAAGCGTTATAATTCAATGAAAAATTAATGATGCGTCTTTCTGGATAGAGAGATTTTATTTCCTTTTTATTATCATATGTTAAAAGCCAAAATGCTTCGGGATTTTGATTAAGCTGATCAGCCAGTGCCTTATGGTTATCCTTTTTATAATGGTTTAAATAAAGAGTCGCTCCTTTTTCAAAGTATGGGGGGTCGAGGTATATGAAAGTATTTTTTTTATTTAAATAGTCACCGATCAATTCGAGTCCGTCTTTATTAAAAACTGAGATTCTGTTTTTATAAAGTGAAAGTTGGTGAATTCTGCCGGCAAGTTTTTCCTTATTGAATCGCGCATCGATTTTATATTTGCCCTTCTGCTTTACACCACCGATAGGCCCCCCATCCAAAATCCCCGATACATTTGTTCTATTAAGAAAAAAGGTTGCAAAACCACGTTCAAATTGTAGTGATTGCGGATTTTTGTAAATCGCCTTCTGCTTTTTCCACTCTTTAATGGTAACAGGAGTGCGATGAATTTTTTTAATAAACTTCGTAGAATCAAAAATTGCGGATTTCCAAAATGAGTAAATTGCCTTATCTAAGTCATTAATAACAATGTGATCAACTTTCTCTAAAAACAACAAAGCAAGGGCTGCGCCAGCACCACCGGCAAACGGCTCAACGTAAGTGACCTTTTCAAGCCCATTCTCTTTTATAACTTTATCGAAAAATGGAAATAGAAAAGTTTTTCCTCCGGGATATCTTAGGGGGCTATAGTGAAATTTTTGATTTCTTTTATGGGTTATTTTTTGCATTTTGTTTTGGCTTAGGATCAAGAATGTAACGAAAGAGCTTCTCCATGGTGTCCCATGCATCTTCGGCTTCTTTGTCCGTCGCAAAAACGCTTGGGTTGTGATTCGTTGCATTCATCGCCTGAGCGGAATATGAGACCATTGTCACATCGCTGATTATTTTTTGTGTTAACTGCGATAATTGAGTATTTTTGTCGACATCCATCTCGCTTTTAAAAGCCTTCAAAACATCATCTAAAAAGACGTAATTTTTACCCTTAGCTGGTTTAATTGAATTACCGCAGTGATCAAAATAAGCCTTGAGAGCGCATTCTAGAAAACTCCGGAGCAGGTCGTGCGTAGCATTGGGAAATTTATGGTAATCGATGCCTTGCAACTCGATCAGCATTCTTTTCACTGCTGGAGCCTGTAATGAGAACTTCACATCTTTAGGAGCAAGCTTTGTCCTTTTGTGCGTGTATGACAAACTAGCCTCAGTAAAATCCTTACTCGTAACAACTTTGCTGCCCTTGGTTTTACTTGGTATATCCGATTTCGGAAAATTGTCGAGGTATGCCTTCCTGTCTTTTTCCGCGTTTAACGCACGGGAATCCACATTTTTTTCGACAACATCTTCAACTACCTTCTTGAACCCTTTTTCAAATTCTTTTTTATCGATGTTGATTTTTACTTCTCCATCGCCGTCGAAATCAAAACCTAGAAAATCCCTTACCCGCTTGTCTTCGTACAACCTTTCGATCGTGGATGCTGGAAAACTTTTTTCATTGTGTACCTTTTTAGCGATTGTCTCTGAGTCGTATTTAATGGATTTCGCTATTTTGTGAACATTCAGCAACCGCAAAAATTTTCCAATATCAACAGTCGGGTAATCATCCCTCAGATTTTGAACGGTTTTGCCCCGGTCCAGCTCGGCCCTGTAGAAATAAGCCTGTCTGAGCGGTCTCCATCTTCGCTTCGTATTCAGTGTGTGTTTATTCGCCAAAAAAATCATTGCCGAATCTCGGTCCGGCGCCACAACCACCTCACGCTCATCCGAAACCGCGACAGCTGTTTTTAATATCTCTTTGATTGCTGATTCTTTAGACGGAACAATCTCCGGCCTCAATAGTGCCTTAACGGCCGCCACGCGCCTGTTACCTTCTAAAACCGTAAATTTTTTATCCTCTTTTACCGTGACAGGAATCTCGTCAGGGAAAAAGCCGTTAACGGCTATGCTTTTCAAAACCTGCATAGCGTCTTCGTTGGAGAACAGATCGTTGATTAAGGCATCCTGCGAAAGATTCACGCCACCATCCAACCGAATATTTTTCGAATCAAGAAAAAGATCGGTGATTTTTACTTTCTCCCGAGGCCATTGATCGTAATTAGGTTTTGCTACTGCTTTTGCCATATGTTCTTATTTTATATTATAGCGAATTTTTGAAAATTTTTCGATACGCATTTTCGGCCGGACACGCACTCCATCACTTTTGACTCGGAAACCTGCCGCCGGAAATGTCGAAGAACCTCTCGAAGAAACCCGTCAGTTTACTGAGAACGCTCTCGCGTTTCTTTGTTCGCTCTCCCGTCGGGGAAAAACGTGATACCGGCGGTAACACTTTCGTGATTGCCGTACCGGTTGTTGCTATGTTGCCATCCCTGAATGCATTACGCACGAAGGTGAATGTGGCCTCATGATCAAGATTCTCGCTTTTAATAATCTGCTCAAGCTCTTCGATTTTTTTCGCATCCACGAATTTCTGCCAGTCGTCATCAACCACAGATTGAGCATCGAGCCTGGAAATAAACTGGTTAATAAGGTCTTTTTTATTGCGTAACTCGACGCTCGAATCAATTGCTTTGTTGATATCCAAAAGAAGTTCACGATTTTTGATGTGATCCTCGTGATATTTTTTAATGAGGCCCAGAACGTAATCGATATTTATTTCTATCTGTTTTATGAGTTCCATTTCGAACACCACATCCTCATTGATGTTCTCCTTATTTTCCTCCACGCTTTTTCGAAATTCGTTATACAAGTCAATGTACATACTGTGGTAATCTTGGACATCTCGTTCGGTCAGAATCTCGTTTCCGGTAAATTCATCAAACGTAGTCAAGATATTTCGAACGCGCAAAATCGCGCCATATAGCTTGATGAAGTCTTTCTGGTTTTGTTCGCTCTCAATTCGCTGCCCGACAGGGAATTTTTCTAAAAGCTCGGCCACTAGGCTGGCATATCCACGCACCTCTCTTTTGCCGTCCTTATAGCCGTTATAATACTCGTCGTATGACTTCAAAAGCACGATGCCGCCGGCTTCTTTATCACCAAAAAGCGCAATAGAT
>Ga0265297_10010933_pt1 | contig 11255 bp, 22 predicted proteins | sample Munlanlwell13791_FD_192502 | JGI IMG/M metagenome (GOLD analysis project Ga0265297, IMG submission 192502) | Leachate microbial communities from a municipal landfill in Southern Ontario, Canada - Leachate well 137-91 | ecosystem: Engineered > Solid waste > Landfill > Unclassified | place...
CTCAAAGGTCGCAAGTGCAAGACAGCCAAGAGCTTTAGCAACTGCATGTCACGCCAGCTCAAGGGTAAGAAGTGCCATGGAAGCTGCAAGCCGAAGTTCAAGAAGGCCGCACAGTATTGCAGAAAGCACTGCTGAGGTGATTGCATGTCAAACCCGAGTGGTATTGGATGTGAGTGCAAAAGACATGCCAAACATACCTACAAAGGTGAGACCATCGTCTTCGCCTATGACTGCGATTGCATCAAATACAGTAGCGGCTCAACAAACGGCAAAAAGATGAAAGGGAAACAGCATATGGTCAACATATCATTTCCCACCAAATCTCAGATAAAAATCAAGAAAGGCAGGTGAACCTCGTGAAGGTGCGCCTCAAGAAGTGCGCTCTCAAGTGCAAGTATGGCAAGAAAAAGGGCAAGTGCGGCTGCAAGAAGAAGCCTGGAAAGAAAAAGTAAACCCCTTCCTAACTTTTATTCATTTCGTCCTCGATGAGTTCATCGATTTGCCCTTCCCTGCACTTTCGGTACTTGCCACTGGAGTCCTTGATGACGCACGCCGGGACGTATTTGAACTTGAAGTCCTTGTCCAATTCCTTACCCAGCTCCGACTCGATGGGAATCTCCTTGATTTCTCCATCCTCCAATGGCCTCTTCAGCAGCTTCTTCACTTCAGCGCAACCTGAGCAACCCCGCTCGCTGACCAAACAAATCTGCTCCTCATCGCTCACGATTTCATCCTCTGCACAATATCGACCCCATCTTTTATAATGTTGACCACTTCCTCTCTCGGGCAGTTGAGCCAGGATGGCAGCACGATAATCCTGGAGGCGATGTCCTCGGTGATGGGGAGCTTGCCCGCCCAATCGTAGCCTGAGGTCTGGAGGTGCGTCGGCTTGTAGTAGGCCTTGACCTCCAGGCCCTGGGAGATAGCGTAGTCGTACAGGCCATCCCTCTGCTTCTTCGTGTCGACGAGCATGCCGATGACCTGGTGGTTGCTCTCCCCCTGTTGGAACTGGAAGCTGGGGAAGTGGGACTTATAATAATCATACGTCCCCTTCTTCCATTCCAGTATCTCAGGCAACTTCTTCAGGTTCTCCAACGCGATGATGGCGTGCGGTTCGGATAGCCGGGAGATGAGGTCCCGCGTCATGGTGTACGCCTTCCCAAACTTGGGGGAGTTTGTCAGTATGATTCCACCTTCACACCCAGTGATGAGCTTGGACGGCGATAAGGAGAGCACCGAGGCCATGCCGATGTGCCTGAACCTCTGCCCCAACGAATGCGCTCGGTCGTAGAATATGGGCACGGGGGACTGGGCGGCGAACTGAGTGCCGAACGTGTCGACCGCTAACGCGAACGCCGGTCCCTTGCCCATGGGATACTCTTTGACACACCATGAGTCGTAGTCGATGTCCATGTAGTACACCGGGCAGCCCTGGGCGTTGATGGCGGCGATGGTGGAGTTCCAGGTGAACGACGAGGTGAACCCGATGACCATCTGGTCCCTGGACTCCTTTATCCTCCGGTCCCTCTCTCCAAGCATGGCGACCTGCGCACCGGCCAAAGCGGCTATCAGGCCTTGCGAGCAGGACGAGCACGTAATGGCCATGTCCGCTCCACTAATCTTGGCCACCTTCTCTTCCAATTTCCTGTTGTACTCCCCGTTGGACAAGTGCCCGTTGAGCAGCACTTCCTTGATGGCACCTGAAGCAGCTTCTGCGGAAGCCTCACTCATAGCTGGATTTGCGAACGGTATCCTGAACTCGTTCATACCCTTCCCTCCTTCTTCCACCACTTCACGAAGTTGACGTAACCGTAGACCTTGGCATCTTTCGCGTTCTTGCAGGCCTGCTTGCGCAGCCTGCCCTTATGCTTAATCCTGTGTACCTGGCAGTATACCATGTTCATTCCTCGTGCATGTGCGTGAAGTCTATTCCACTTATCGTGCAATAGTTAGTTGGGTGAAAAGGCATCTCCCCTTCAGGCACTCCCCGTATCCTGACCTGGGTTTTCCCCTCAGGCGAAAGCTCTGCGATGACCGATTGCCCATCCTGCATAGTGACGGGGCCATGCATCCAATAATCTCCAGGCCTGAGGTTTACGGTACCGCCTGGACCCACGTATGCCAATGCTTCTCCTATGCCTGGGTCCTGTGGTCCGATTTCCATCGTTCTCGCCAACTCCACTTTTTTCCCACAGCGAGGGCAATATGTAATCTCTAGCGTTCCATATTCCCCGTCGCTCATATCGAGAAGTATCTTACCATCTCTCTCGAACACCATATGAGTACGGCCATAGTTTCCAGTTATTCTTCCGCTTTCCAACTCACCCATACCTTCACAGCATGTCTTTATTTTCAATCCACCACTCTCCTCTTGATGTAGTTGACGCATTTGGGTATATTATCGACCATCCTGATAGATATGCCGGAGATGCATATGCACTTGTTCAACCAATTGTTCTCACAGTCCTGTGCATCACAATCCCTGACGCCTACGGCAGAGTACATAAAATTGGGGGATAGATGCACAACAGGCAGCTCCATGCCCTTGACATGTGTAGCATCGTCATTCTCATAGTTCTCGTTCATGTGGGCACCACTTCCCTCTTCATCTCTCTCTTTATCCTGTGTCCGTCCGCATACCTAATCTCCCACGGCTCTAACTTGTCATCCGGTCCGAAGACGCTCTTTAAGGCCAGGACCGCCCCCTCGGGAACATGGGCACCGGGTAGGAGTATGGACTTGGAGCCGACGAAGGCATGAGGACCGATAGATATGTCCTCTGTTCTGATGCATCGCTCCTTATCCCTGCAAAAATCGGACATGTTGCCCCACGCCGTATCGGACGAGGTGAGCACCAAGACGTCATAGCCTAGCACAGAATAAGCGCCCATGGTCAATGAGCCTCTTCCCGCTACTATACAACGCGCATTGATGTGCGAGCCGATAGCCATTTTTAAAAGCGGGGTGAATATATATGCTCCGGTGCCGATGAACGATTGCTCGTGCCCCTCTATCTTGGTCCGAGGGGAGATGGTCACGCCGTCGTATATCTTGGTCATTTTCTTCCCCACTCATATTGTTTCTCAGCTTCGATGACTATCCTCCCATCCTTGACCGCCTGGGCAATGGCCTCCTTCTTCTCTGCAAAGCGTCCTTGCAGCTCTGGAACCTGCTGACCGCTGGCCACATCGAAGACGGCGACCATGCCATTGTCGAAATGGCAAACATCTATGTGGTAGACCTTGTCATCGGACAGGGTGACGGATTCGTTGGTCCCCTTCTCCACGGGCGTGTCCTCGTACTCGGTCCCTACCACCTCCCGAACGACCTTCTTGATGCTCCTCTCCACCACTGTACCTGCCTCCAGCGATATGGGCTTGGAGCAGAACGGGCAGTAGCTTATCTTGTTGATGTCGTGGCAGTCGTCACATCCGTACCACTTAACATGATGCAGGGCCGCTGATGGCATATGGTCACCATACTCCCCATCGTCCAGTACAATGTTCTCGCCCCACTGTTCCTCCATGGTGTCGCAGCAGAACTCGACCTTCTCCTCCACGAACTCTAACTGATAGGTCGGGTCTCCGTTCACGGTCACTAAGGGCTTGCTCATATGGATTATCGTCTTGAAGATAATCCTCATGCCCTCGGGCCGGGGTACCAGCTCTTCCTTTCCCCACCAGGGGAACTGTGCTTTGAATATCTTAGGGTTCAGCTCGCTCAATCCCATCACTCCCTCAAGCTCAACCTGCTCCTCCAATCATCCTCGGCCACATACACGATATTTCTCGACGCCAATATTGCATCGGGACCGAAGAGGTATCCGATGAAGCCGAACTCACTGCGGTCCTCGCCCTCGAACTCTATCGTATATCTGAGCCTCGACCCTGGCTCCATTATCACGGGCTTTGGAAATATAAAATAACCACCCTTCATCACCATGTCGTTCATCTGCCAGAGTGGGAAGACATCCTCGTTCGCAGTCATTTGCAAGCTCTTTAAACCCCTCTTACTGCCAATGTCATAGTAGCCCAAGAGCATGATGAGTAGGTTAGTATTGACAACGAAGTCCTCAGGCATAGGCTCCATCTCTCTGATGGAAGTTATACCGAACTCACTGACTGTGGGGAACATGCCACCGAACGGGCGGTCAAATCTCTGCTCACAAATCAGTATTGATTTTATAATGCCTGCGAACGCACGATGTATGCACTGCATATTGCGCATCCATTCCAGGTCCTTGTAGAACGTAGGCGCGTACATCTCATAGTTCTCATCGGTCCGAGGATACCTGACAGGGAGCCTTCTTGCGCTCAACGACAAACCCAGATAATCAGGCATGGGCGGCGGCCACCCTTTCTTTTCTATCTCAAAGACCCTGGCCTCCAACCCATTTATTCTCTCCATCATTGGCTCTCTTTCAGTCAATCCAACTCCTCCTTCAGAACTTCAATGATTCTCTTGGATGCTCCGGGCTTGCACATGAAATCCGCAATAGGTTCGCGTTGTTTGTTACGAACTCCGACTTGGACATAGGGGGTTCCAAAGAAAACTGCTTCGTAATACGCACAGGATGAGTTTCCCACCAATTTCTTTGCGTTTTTCAGCCATCCTAAGAACTCCCTCCGCGGCATTGATTGTAGAGGAATGTAGTCTTTCGCATATTCCGCGACAATATCGCTGTTCATATCCCCGTTCGGTGCAACCCAATAGACCACGTCATCCGATGCGATGGACTGGCAAAGGGACACGACCTCATTCTCCACTTCTTTCCGACTCAAGAGCGACGGAGGGTTGTACAGCACGAGCGTATAGTCTTTGATGCCTGGGTCCACAAACTCCATGTTATCAAAGTGGGTCGCGCCTACCAGCTCGATGCGCTTCTTCCATCCAATGCGCTGAGCCCACTTCTGGCTATCGGTCGTGCGCACGAACTGGTTGTAGTCGGCACAGAACAGATAGGTCGCATAGTTGGATATGACAAACCTATCGGCATCGTCATACGCGCCTCCCGCAATGTCCCCTGAAAACAACTGTGCGACCGGGAAGTTACGATGGTAGGCCTCGTAGGCCACCTCGACCATCTCTGGACGGTCGAAGGGTGCCAAGACCACATCCGGTTCTTTCCCTAATGCTCTGATAATAGCTCCAGAACGGTCGGTCTTCTCTGTCCAGCTCCAGGTCAGGTCTATGACCTCGACCTCGACCCCCATCTCCTTGGCTACCTTGATGAACGGCTGGAGCGGCCCAATCTCCGAGCGCGTGAAGAAAGCCGTCATGAGCTTCATGGGTCCTCCTCCTCGTTCACCAGCTTGTCCTTACCCTTCCTCAGTGTCAGAGATATGGTCTCGTCATCTCCGCAGCGCTCATATATGAGCAGTATGGTGTACCCTGCATCATCTGCATCGTCCGCCAGCTCCTCAAGTCTCTCAAAGAAATCTATCTTCTCTGGCTGAGCATACAGCTCTTCTCGTGGCACCCCTTGTTTTACTATACCATCCTCGATGGCCTTCCGAACGTCACTGAACACCTTTGCAGAGCTGAACTGCTCCTGCCCATCCTCTGGGGCACCTGCAATCTCACAGATGCTCTTAGCCACGCCCTCGGCCACTTCAGGATTGTCTAACGTGCCAACGAGATGTGGTAGGAAAAATTGAGGTGGCAGTGGCCTTTTGATTTCAGGCACTTCTTCCTCAGGCTCCTCCTCCACTTCTTCAGGGGTCTCGTCCTCATGCAACGCCTCCCCTGCTCCAGGCCTGTCGTTGACCACGCAATCCAGTAACGATGCGGCTGTCTCAGGCTCTTCCTTCTTGCCCTTGCAGAAGCGCTTATGCTTCTTGAGCTGATAGCACTTGGTCCCGCAGTCCGGGCAGGTAACCATTTTGTAGCCTGACAGCCCGTCCCCCTTCTTAATCACCGGTGCTTTGTCCTTGTCGCTCATGTTCCTCTTCCTCCAGTAACTTACTCCATTGTATACTCTCTTAAGAGCCAGACCTCCTGAGTTCAAATCCTCCAGACAGGTCCTGATAATATCGATGTTCTGGCCCGTGAACCTCTGAACGTCTGCCGTTGTCTGCCCGGTGGAGTCGAACCTCTCGGGCTTGAGAGCGCCATACACCACCGCAACAGCAGGTGGCAGCTTTGAAATATCTATCCAACTCACCTCACCCTTGAGGAGTGCAAGGCCTGGGCGATGGAGAACTCGTAATCGGTGTTGATGTCGAAGGCCTCCTTCCAGTCCAGCGTGTACAGGAACGCATTAGGCGTCCACCACGTCCCATGCTCATCGAACGCTTTCTTCTTGCAGAAGTAGAAGGCCCCGCACGGCTGGAAATTGGGTGCTACCGCAATGACCGAGTCGTGGGGTGAGGGCACGAAACCACCGATGGCAAAGTTCCGGGCATCCATGAGCGATGAGATTTTAAGGCTCGGTGATGTGGCCTGCATGAGACAGAAGTTATCGTCAGGATACTTGTCCAGCACGGTTCTCACCACTGCTTCGGATGTCACGTCATCACCGCACAGCTCTTTGTCACGCATCATGACCTCCACCTTGATGCCTAGGGGTATGTGCGCCAGAACATTCTCATAATCAGTGTTGACCACTATCTTGGAATTGAGGTAGGATGCCTTTCTCACACATTCCCAGAGGATGCTATTCGATTCCGATGTAAAAGGTCTGATATTCTTGCTGGGACAGCGCTTTGAGCCTTTCCGGGCCAATATGATGACCAGCACTATCCCACCGCCCTCTCCCCATTGTTCAGAGCAGTGACCAGCTTCTTTAGGTCGCTGAAATCGATGGACACGTCCTTATCCAGCACATCATGGAATGGTGATACGACCGGCATGACGTGCACTTCCAGATAGAACCTCCTCCGTACACTGCTCGGCCTTGAGGCATCGTGCGCCATCTTGCCATAACCGGCCATGAGTGGAATGGTCCAGTCCGGGTAATGGTTGCTGTACCCGTCGACCTGAGAACTGACGTATAGTGTCAAATCCTCCAGCGAGGGTGGGTACTTGGGGATGCACATGATATGGTATGTGTTCCTCGCTTTCGTGCGCATGAAGCCTCTGTGGAAGTCGCTGTCGTCCACTTCTCCAGGCTTCTTGATGACCCCATTCTCATACGGCACTGAAATGTACGTCGGCTTGCCTAAAGCCATGGCAGGCTCCACGATTTCGGACCGCAGCCAATCCTTAGCCCTGATTTTGACCCCGTCTATCTTTGTGTCCTTGAGCATGTCGACCGCGGAAGGGTTCATGGGCGTGACCACCACATCTATATTCTTATTGTGCGCTCGTTCGCATATGGTCTCGACATCGTATGCACTGAGGACCATCTTCTTCAGCAGGTCGTAGGCTGGATGGCCCTTGACCTCTTCAGAGCAGAACATCTGGAGCTTTACAGCGTCCGCTCCCGCATATGCTGCTTCATCTACCATTTGTTCCAATATCTCCCACTTTCCCAACCAATTGCAACCCAACTCTGCACACACGTATACCCCATATTTAGACACGATAAAACCCCCGGTCATCCCAACCCAATATCCCCAATTCAACTAAGTCTCTAACCCTCCTTGCCATACCATCCTTATCTGACCATTCGACTAAGCCTGCATCTCTAGCAAGACGCATGATTTTCTTTGCTCTGCGATGAATCCAAAGATGTTGATTGGGGTTATTACATACAAACAGGTTCTCTGCCCTGTCGTCTTTACCATTCATGTTGATATGATGTACCACCTCCATATCCTTCAAAGGCCGACCGAGCTTTTCTGATGCAATCAATATTGACTTAGTAACATATTTCTTAGTAGCTGGCTGATAAACTTCTACACGCCCTCTATGCCACCTTTCATATTTTCCTAGAGTCTTACGAACTCCTTTACCATTCAGATACTCGCTTCCACTTTTATTACGCATTATCTCCCTCCCTCTTTACTCAAATAACCCCCTCCATAAACCAGCCCTGCCATCTCTCAGGCAGGAAGAGAAAGACAGTTCCCCAAGAGATATTCCAGGCTGAGACTGCTAGATTTGCTGTCATGAACGCATCAGGCGTCATGCGCTGACCGATAAATATGGCTACCCAAATCAACATTCCGACTCCCAACAACAGACATAGAAATCTCCTCACTCCCTTGCTCATGTCAAAACTCTCCATGACTGGGCTCGGTGGCCCATGCACATATTGTCATTGCCACTATGGAGGCCAGGATGGCTATCCCCACGTTCACGGCCAACACTCCGATAAGGGTAACGGTCTGAGTGTCTGCCTTGAGATACAGCGCGTTCACTCCTACGATGATTGTCAGTATAAACACTAGAGCAAGCCTTAATGTCAACCAGACAAAGCGCCCCTCCCATTTCTTCCACGATTTCTTATCCATACGCTCACCCCCATCCTACAATCGCTACTGCCACGACCACTAAAGCAATGAACATGATTGTCAGCCATTTGTCGATATTGTCCACGTTCAAGAACCTCTTCATCTCTCCTCCCATTCGATATTGGACATTACCTCCCAGAAGGCCCCCTCTATGTCCTGGCTTATCCCTGTTGCTAATTTAAAAGTGCCAACCTTTCCCGCCATTAATAGAATGTAACTGGGCATTATGTGTAGCCTGATGTGAAGTATGTATATCCAGCCGGAAGGCAGTAGTGGCAAATCCTCTCGCTTGGGGCATGTGGCCAACCACTTCTTGAAACCCTCATCGTACACTTCATCTTGCTCTTTCATCATCGTTCCTCCCATTCGATTTGGCTCAATATGTCCCACACAGCACCCTCCAAGGACCTACTAGCAGCCCATATCTGCTTCTCTGGCATATGCTTCACTGCTATCAGTGAGCACCAGTAACTGGGCAACTTGGCCTTTATAGGGATGACGTTCATTGCAGCGAACGTCCATCCATAAGGCAAGACGGGCAAGTCTTCCCATCTTGGCGAGTGTTTAGCATAGAACTCCTCAAAGTCCATGTCACACCTTCCTCAAACTCTCTCCGAGCAGGTAGCCATATGAGGCAAAAACATAGCCGATGAAACCGGCATCCTTGGTTATTGATACCTCATTCCCGTCCTGGTCCCACAAACGGTACTCGAATGTCGACCCTGGGTCGATGATTATGGGCTCTGGCAACCGAATAAGGTCCGTGCTCAGCAGCTCCATGTGGAGAGCGTCCCATATGGGGAACGTTTTGTTGTTCGAACTGAGCTGTATCCTCCGTATCTTGCGGCCTCTGTCCATGTCGTAGTAGGCGATTATGAGCAAGATAGCCCGCCCGTCGCTCACCAGATTCATCACCAGCGAGATAGGGATAGCACCCAACAGAGTAGCGCCGAACTGGCTATTGTTAGGTGCATAGCCCCCAAACGGCCTTTCAAATGCTTCCTCACCTTTCAAGACGCTCTTGATTATTCCGGCTACAGTATGGTTAATGAAACTAGCATCACCCAAACGGTCAAGCGCAGCCCCTGGTGCCATCCTTGAGAGATTGTCTTTGCTCTCAGAATGCTTGAATCTTATATTGAATAAGGGTACTGGGTCATAGACCATGCTCACGCCCCCTTGGCGGTCTGGCAGGTGGAGCACTCCTCGACCTGGTAGCCGACACCGGTACCATGGGCCGTTCTCAGGTAGTTCATGAGCGGGGAGTGCCAGGCGTCGAACACCTTCATTTCCTTGATGTTGCCGATGGGCTCGAACAGATGTCCTTGGCAGCAAGGGTAGAAGTTACCGTTCCAGGCGATGAAGATGCGCTGGAAGGGCTGACAGCATGGGTTGTACACTACCTCGATGGCCTTGTCCGGGTCCTTCTCCTTGTACGTGTTCAGCGCGACCTGGTCCACTCCCCCCGGTTCGATTCCTCGGAAGAACTTCACATAGTCCTCGGTCCTCAGCTCCGGGAAGTCAATCTTCTGGACGCGAACTATCGGTCTGTCCTTGCCCAGCGCATCCCTTGCGATGAGCACGTTCCTCACCCCATCCACGACCTGGAACAACTGACCGCCCGGTCGGTAGATGGGGTAATTCTGGACGTCTATGGACTCTATGGAGAAGATTATCTTGTCCAATCCCGCGCCCACGAGCTTCTTGGCCATATCTAGCCCGATTCTCGTGCCATTGGTGTTGAACATGACCTCCAGCACACCGGCCTTCTTGGCCTGCTTGACCATGTCACATAGCATGGGGTGCATGACCGGCTCCCCTCTCCAATTGAGCTTGACGGACGGGACCTTGTTCTCAATCTCTTTCATGACCTTCATGTATTCGTCCCACCTCATCAGGCCCTGGCCCTCCTTCTTGCCATCCTTGAGCATGACCTCACGCACGCAGAACGGGCAAGAAAGATTGCATCGATTGGTTATCTCGATGTCTAAGCACAATGGCATGTCCGATGTGATGCCATCCTTGGGGTTCTCGGACCACTGCCTGCGGTACTCGTCGTACTCAGGGGACGTCAGTATCTCCCTAAAGGTGTACTCTCTGTATCCAGGATTGATTTCCACCTTCAGTCTCCCCCAGGAAGCTCTGCAATCAGTTCCTTGGCCCTCTCAGGATAGAAGATAGGCATGAAGCACACTCTGCACTCCACGAAATTGCCCCTATCACAGACCTTGCCATTGAGCCTGCACAATATGTACGACTTTGTGGTCTTCCACGGCTCCAATTGTGTGCCATCGCTCAGTGTTATCGGCACAGTCAGTATGCCATCTTCCCAATAGTCCGCAAAAGCGTTCGACATCATTCTGGGCTTGTCGATTATGTTCTTCTTTTCGTTCATGTTGGTCCTCCATTCATCTTTCAGTCATCTTTCAACTCCTTCAATAGCTTAGCCTGGGCGAAGTAGCAGGTCTTACAGTGCGGCTCGAAGCAGACGACATCCGTTATTCTACAGAGGGTGAGTGCTTCGCTTGGCATCTCAGTGATTATGAGCTTAACCGCAAAATACAAGTCCATATGTCCTTTCTCACCAATCTTTACAAACTCTGCGCTGTCGACTTCCTTTGTGTTCATGGTTTAGGCCTCCCCATATACTTCTTGGTCTCCATTGGAAAATATATGAACGTGATGTACAAGGCGATGAGAAAAGCCTTGGACAATCTTCCGAATGTGGTCATATCCAGCCTTCTAAATATTTCTCGGTGGCGTTCCTCGACATTATCGGCAGGTTCTCTGATGTGATTGCCCATCCTATATTGTCATCCACTCTACCAGGATGGATGCAGTAGCCCATATGCTTTCTCT
>Ga0265297_10010934_pt1 | contig 11254 bp, 10 predicted proteins | sample Munlanlwell13791_FD_192502 | JGI IMG/M metagenome (GOLD analysis project Ga0265297, IMG submission 192502) | Leachate microbial communities from a municipal landfill in Southern Ontario, Canada - Leachate well 137-91 | ecosystem: Engineered > Solid waste > Landfill > Unclassified | place...
TATGTATTTGCTAATTGTGTTGTTACAAATGAAGGGTTTTTTAACCCTGAAATGATACAGTTGTTTATTATTGTACTTTCTGGATTATAAGTTTGTATGCCGTAGATGTATCCTCCACCTGTTAAACCCATTATTTCGCAGTTTTCGATATTAACAAAAGAAGTATTGAATAGGTAAATGCCTCGAGTATTTCCAAAACCTGTTGCTGGTATAAGTCCATATTGATTTGTATTATCTAAAAAATAACAATTTTTTATGATGCCGGATGTAATTTTATCAGATGTAGTAGAAGATGTTGCTTCTATAAGTTGAAAATTAGGTCCTGTGTATACGGCATCAGTTAATGAGTTGTTTGTAATTGTTAATCCTTCTAATATGAAGTTACTAGAGTTACTTAATGAAATAATGCTAGCGTCATGGTCATCTGGGTTTGAAATTAAGTTATTTTCTATTAAGTTGTCTTTAATAGTTATATTGGTTGAATTTTCAATACTTAGTAAGTCTGAATCAATGTTATAATCAGCAATTGTGCATCCTGAAGTTTCTATTGAGTCGCTATTACTTATATAGATGGATTTATAGGTTCCACTGTAGAAGTTACAGTCTAAAACTTTGCAGTTAATAGCATTAATAAAGCGTAAGGCTAACGAGCAATTACTGAATGTGCATCTAGAAATTTCTACTTCTTCTACGTTACCAGATAGAGCATAGACAGATATTCCATATGTACAATCTTGTACTGCTAAATCGTTTATTTTTATGTTGCTACAATTGCTGCTAATATCTATTGCCGAATATCCTTTTATGTCGCCGTTATAGATATGTATATTAGATAATGAGCTTGATATATCGATTGCAGAATAATTAGTACTAATACTTAGCAGTCTTCCATTTAAGTCTATGGAAACATTACTGGAATTAACAGCTAATGCTGTGTTGGAGCTGTTAACGGTGACATCTTCACAAAAAATGTAATTTCCAGGTTCTGTAATGGTGTATGTTCCAGCTTGGAAGTCGCTATTATATAAATAGGTGGTACATGGTATTTCACAGCTACCGGTAGCGCCTGTTGCACCTGTAGGTCCTCGAGTTCCAGTAGCTCCTGTTGGTCCTATAAGTGCTAAATATTTTATGCCTTGGTTACTTGGTATTGGAAGGCCTATTTCGTTGCAATCACCTGTCGGCCGAATACTTTTTAAGGGGAGCTTCTGAGAAAAATTCATTGTAGTAAGGTGGACTTTGTCTGAGACGGGGACTTCTTTTTTTGAAATGGATGCTTCTGAATTATAACATAAAGCAATTGTTAACGATGCAATTGTATATATTAAGAAATTTGTTTTTTTATTATTAAAATGGGTCATTCTAGGTCCTTCTTTACGGTTATAGCTTTGCTCTTTATTTCTACTTATTGATATATAGAAAAGTACATATTCATAAATCAATAAAAAAGTTTTTTAATTTATTCATAAAGATCTCTAGTTTAAAATAGAATCGATTAAAGTATGTATATTGGTATACTTACATATATAATGTGTGTTTAAAATGTCCGTTAAATTCAGAGGTTTCTATGGCTAAAAAACCATTATCTCAAGGTGAACTTATTTTTGGTATCCATCCGATTGTAGAACTTCTGAAAGCCAAAAAAAGAAAACTTATTACCATATATACAACTAAGCCTGAACCAAAGTCATGGTCACTTATTACGCGGTTGTTACCTGAAAGACCTGTAGTTCCTATTCAATATGTATCTCGAGATGTTTTGCATAAGTTAGCAGGGACAACTGATCATCAAGGTATTGTTGCCTATACCCAACCATTTATAGTGCGTAAGAAATTTTTTGACGCGAAAAAACAACCATTGTTGATTATGCTTGACGGTATTCAAGATGTTCATAATCTTGGAGCCATTTTAAGATCTACGTATTGCACGGGATTTGATGGTGTTATTATTTGCCAAAAACAAGCGGCTCCTATTACAGCAACTGTGTTAAAGTCTTCAGCAGGACTGGCTGAACATATGGATATTTACGTTGCTCCATCTCCGCAGGCGGCAGTGCAGGAATTGAAAAAAGCAGGTTATACAATTTATATGACATTCTTCGACGGTATCGACGCGACAACATGTGATTATAAAGCTCCTCTGTGTATTGTTATTGGTGGCGAAGGATTTGGTATTTCCAAAGAGATTAGCAATGCGGGTATTCATATAACCTTGCCACAAAAGACTAACGATATTTCATACAATGCATCTGTTGCGGCAGGTATTACGCTCTTTCTTGTTGCGAACCGGTTGGGTAAATTCGTACGCTAGATTGTTATTAAAAAAAGTATATGAAGTATTGTGCAATACTGATGATTGGGTTCTGTGGAGTTCTTTTAGGTTATGATATGAAGATTCCTCTTTCCAAAAGCGATGCGCAATTTTGGCAGTCTCAAGCAGAAAGGCTTCCATGGTTTTCACGATGGAACTGTATACTTGATATGCATGGTACTTGCGCGCACTGGTTTGTTGACGGTCATATTAATGCAAGTTATGCGTGTTTGGATATACATATAGAACAAGGTTATGGTGATAAGCCTGCATTGTTTTGGACGAATGAACGGGGAGATTCAGAAACTGTTACCTATACACAGCTTTATACGGATGTAAATAACCTTGCAGCATTTTTACGTGACCTTGGCGTTGCCTATGCCGATCGCGTTGTTATCTATATGCCAATGATCCCTCAGGCGCTTGTCGCGATGCTTGCTTGCGCACGTATAGGTGCGATACATATTGTTGTATTTTCAGGATTTAGTACTCAAGCACTTAAAGATCGCATTATTGATGCGCAGGCTATGTGTGTTATAACATCTGACGTTGCATATTATCGAGGTAAAGAGTTACACCTTAAAGAAAATGTATACCAAGCATGTGCTGATATGTCTCAACAACCGACTGTCTTGGTTGTGCCACGTACACATGATGCAACTCATTGCAGGTATGTTGAACCGGTAGCGGTTGAATCTCAACATCCCTTATTTATTTTGTATACCTCAGGTACAACCGGCAAACCAAAGGGAATTATCCATGCGACAGGTGGTTATTTGACCTATGTTTACTCAACCATTAAACAAGCTTTTGGCATTACGCGTGATAGTGTCTATTGGTGTACAGCTGATGTCGGTTGGATTACAGGCCATTCTTATGGCGTATACGGGCCACTTATGCATGGCGCGACTCTTGTCATGCGTGAAGGCGCTCCGGATTGGCCGGATGCTTCTGCATGGTGGAAAGTCATTGATATGTATAAGGCTTCAATTTTTTATACATCACCAACTGCATTACGCATGTTTATGCGTGTAGGTCCCGACGTTTTTGCCGGCGCACATCTTACGAGTTTACGTGTGTTGGGCTCTGTTGGTGAACCGATTAACCCAGAAGTGTGGCGCTGGTATTATCAACATATAGGGAATAACAGATGTCCGATCATTGATACCTGGTGGCAAACTGAAACAGGTGGTTTTATGATTGCGCCTACAGTTTCTATGAATCATGCGGAGCTTAAGCCTGGTTCAGCTTCATATCCATTGCAAAAAATTTCTGCTGTAATAGTTGATAGTCAGGGTAACGAGGTTCCTCGGGGAACTAAAGGATTTCTGGTTATACAAAAACCTTGGCCTGGAATGGCTCTTGGCATATATAACAATCCCACGCTTTTTAATGATGTTTATTGGTCACGTTTTCCCGGTATGTATTATACAGGAGACTATGCGATTCAAGATGTTGACGGATGTTTTTGGTTGCTTGGGCGTGCTGATGAAATTATTAAAGTTTCCGGGCACCGTATCGGAACAGCAGAGCTTGAAAGCGTGATTCTTGAACATAACGCTGTTGCCGAAAATGCTGCAATAGGCCTACAAGATCCTATTAAGGGTGAGGCGATAGTTATTTTTGTAGTACTTAAAAAGGGTTATGAGTTTACGCAAGAATTACGTGATACCCTTATTCACTGTATTCGTATGAATATCGGCTCATTTGCAACACCGCGGGCAATTTATTGCGTTGATAAACTTCCAAAAACACGTTCCGGTAAAATAATGAGACGCTTATTAAAGGCTATACTCGAAGGGCATGAAATAGGTGATACTTCAACACTTGAAGATGGTCTTTCGTTACAGGAACTTGATGCTCTTGTCCATATTACGCAACAATCTTTGCGTAATATAGAGCTTTTTTGACAAGATAAAGAACGTATCGAAATTATTTATGTGCATACTAATATCCGTTTTATATCTTAAATAAAGCTTTTTTTTTATTTTTTTTAAAAAATATTGCAAGATAGAAAATATTTTATATAATATTAAATCAGGATAAATTATATTTGAAATCATGAAACGGAAAATCTTAAAGAAAGGGGGGGAACTTAGAAGTGTGAATTAATAGTATGGTGTTGTACATGATGACAGCGCCAAAGGATTCCTGGATGTTCCGGGAAAATTGTGTCGAGAGTTGAATGTTTGTTTAAGTTTCTATAAAAAAAGGATGTACTATGAAATTTCAAGTACTCGCATTAAGTGGTTTAATGTTAGGAGCTTCGTTCTGTTTGACAGCAAAAAATGAAGCGCCGGTTGTAGCGGATGATGCAAATGAATGTATGTGTGAATGTCTTCCAATGCCTTGTCCAGTTCTTGAAAAGTGTGCTTCACAATGCAGCGTAGAAGAAAAGGCACCAGCGCATTGCTTTAAGGTAGAGAAGATCCAAAAGACAACAGATCTTTACAAAATAGCTCCACACAGTCGCCGTTGTTGCACAATAACTGACGAAAATGGTACACGTCCATGTGGTTGTGGTGATGGTTTGAAGTGTTCATCATGCGATAAGTGTCAAAAGAAATGTGAACCAAAATGCTGCCCACGTCCTGCTTGCCGTCCATGTGAACCAAAAGCCTGTGCTCCACGTTGCGAAAAGAAATGCTGCCCAGTAAAACGTGAAAGAAAATGCCACAGAAATCATTGCAAGAATAACTGTGCAACTAATTGCGAAGTTAATGCCGAAAAGAAATAAGCTCAATGAATTCTGAATAAGCATTAAAGCATCAACTATGAGCCATAGATGTATTGTGCATTTATGGCTCAACTTTTTGTATTGAATAACTATTCGATGCGAAAGTGGTATTTTTTACTGTGTGCATTGTAGCAGATTCTCATATTCAAATTCAACAATTATAAAATTTTTTATAAAAATATGCTTATCTCTATATTTTTATTGATTTATATATAGTTACATAAGTATTCTAAAAATAGAATAAGTTTATGAGCATTGACGAATTTTAATGGAGGTACTCTTCTTGTTGATTATCTATTTTCCATTAAGTATTAATGCTTAGCTGTATTGTGAGAATAAAGTCCGACCAATTTGGTTGGATGATGCCACAAAAAAGGTAGGACATAGATTATGATATGCCCTATCTTTTTTTTATACTGTCAAACGTTTTAATATAAAAGCGATTGTGTTTTCTGCTGTAATAAAATGCTTAAAATATCCATGTTTAATTGCTGTGTTTATTTCAGTGTTAATAGATGCAGGTTGTATGATATGTGTCATAGGTTGAGGCAATGGTATATCAGTTAACAAAAAATAATGCTGTTCACGGCGCAGGATAACATCGCAAAGTGTAGGAGATGTTTGTATTGTAACAAAAGCATAATTTTGTGTTTGAGGTGTCCTGTGGTTTAAGGGAACTGACAACATGGTTGTAAGATGATTTTGTACGCGTGTGGGTAAGTTTTTTGTAGTATGATACGTAATTATGTATGAATGCCGTGCATAGAACCAGGAGCTGCTTTGACGTCCGGATGCTACTAACGCAAGGTATGTGAGTCGGTTTATGGGCATTGTATAAGAAAAGTTGTCTTGTTCAATATAACATTGTTTAAAATCTGTGTAAGATGACTCTTTAATATGTGCCATCGTTTGAGTAAAACTTGCTTCATGATGACATATACTATTCAATATAGTGCGTACGTTATCTTGGTTTCTGAGGTAAACATATGCTTTCCATAGTGTGCGTAGCAATGGGACCGGAAAAACTGATCGTCGTTGTCCTTCTTGATTGATGTGTTCGTACTGGGTAACAATATTTTGGTAGGTCAACTGACTATTTTTTTTAAATAACTGCGCAGCTATAGGAAGCATTGTTTGTGCCGACGCATGATATGCAATTGCGTTAAGCGCAAGTTCTCCAGTAGTATACCCATTCCTTTGAAGATGATTCATTGCTTGTAGTTGTGTAATGGTAAGGGCCATATATATTAGTTTTTTCAAAAAATCTCCTGAAGTTCCATGTTTTAATGAATTTTTATGTACTAGAATATCTTGGCATAAATTGAATATTTCACAACACGCGAATCAGAAAAACATAGTATTTTACGTATTTTTTTATGAAAAACGTGAAAAAATTTAATGCTATTAATTGAGGAAAAAAGTGCGCAATTAAAGGCTTTTTTGTGTTTTTTAGTGTCAATAATATTAAAGTATTGAAATTATTTTAAAAAATATAGTATCATGTAATTAGGATAAATTTATAGATATTTACAACAAGAAAAGAAAGGAGGTGCGCGTAGTGTGATTGACATGAAAGGTTCTCAGGTGTATCGCATGGAGCTTAAAAAGATTCATGCAGGTGGGAGAATCTGATAGTGCTGCATACTATGCAGCAAAAGGTGTTCAAGGTCCACCATAATGATCTTGGTTGAAATGGTGTGTTTAGTTTTAAAAAAAAGGATGTATTATGAAATTCCAAACTTTATTAATTTCCGGATTATTGTTAATCCCATGTTTTGCAACACGCGCTGAAAGTGAAGTTGTTGTTAATGAACCTGCAGTAGCAGAAGGCTGTGAATGTCTCGTTATGCCTGCGCCAATGCTTGAAAAAGTATCATCGCAATGTAGCGTAGAAGAAAAAGCTCCAGCTCACTGCTTTAAGGTAGAAAAGATCCAAAAAACAACAGATCTTTATAAGATAGCTCCACATACTCGTCGTTGTTGCACAATAACTGACGAAAACGGTACACGTCCATGTGGTTGCGGTGAAGGTCTTTGCTGCCCATCATGTGAAAAGTGCCCAAAGAAATGTGCACCAAAATGCTGCCCACGCCCTAGCTGCCGCACAAAATGCTGCAGATAAGCTTGTGAGCTTATAAAAAGCATTAAAAAGCTGCGGGTGTAGAGATACATCCGTGGCTTTTTTTTGTTGAGTAATTTCCGTATCATATGGATTTTGAAATTCTTTTTGCAAAATCATTGACCGCGCCCTATGCATATGTGTAAAAATTAGTACAGGGAAATCAACACTGTAGAGCTCAATAAAAAGGGGAAAAGGGGACGCGCGATGAAGATACCTCGCGGTCATATTGTTGTTGTCTGTTTTTGTATACTTGCTTTTTTGTTTTTGGTTGGACGTAAAGCTGAAAAGTGCCTCTCTATTCCAAAAAAAATTGTATGCATGTTCGATGCGCGGATATCTTGTGAAGCCAAAAAACACATACGTTTGTTTATTGAACATGCGGATCCGTCTTTGTTTTGTGTCATGAGTCAGTTTGACTCAACTATTCAGCAGCAGTTCCCTTATATCGAGTCGATACAAACTAAGCTTGTTCCGCCTGCAACGATAAAGATTATCTGTACATCATATGAACCATGCTATGCTATTAATGATACGCATCTTATAGCCATTGCCAATGCGCAAGCAATCTTGTGCCCTGCGCATGTATATAAAAAAGAGATCTGCAATGATCTGCCTCAAGCTGCAGTTGACGTGACGGCATTTAATACGTATAAAGCTCAAGATTTATATAGTATGCTTTCTCAAGTACCTAAAAATGTATTCGCTTTGTATCATGTGCATATAGCCGAGCATGGAACTATCATGTTGAGGGATCAAAAGCAGCAAAACTTAACATTAGTTGTGCGAGCTGATTCTGATATGGCACTTCTGGAAAAATGTGGGGCATATACGCGTGAACTACTTGAAAGTCGCAAAGCTTTTAGTGGCAAATCTGCGGCGTATTATACGGCAGACCTTAGATTCGATAAACACATAATTTTGAGTAAAAAATTAAAGGAGGAGTAAACCCGTGGCGCATGTTTTTTCTGATCGCATGATCGTCGCGATAGATGTAGGAACAACAAAAATTTGTGTATTAGTAGCACAAAAATTGTGTGACGATCAAATGACTATTTTAGGTATAGGCAAAGCTCCTTCTGAAGGGCTAAAAAAAGGTATCGTCGTCAATATTGGGCAAACAGTTCAGTCGATCAAGTTGGCAGTTAAAGAGGCTGAACTTATGTCAGGAATGACTATAACATCAGCTTATGTTGGAATTTCCGGCAGTCACATTCATTCTATTAATAGCCAAGGAGCTGTTCCTATCAAACGTGGTGTTGTTCGTATGCAAGATATAAGTAATGTTATCTCGGCTGCGCAAGCGATACCGATTCCTGAAGGGCAACATATTTTGCATGTTTTGCCGCAATATTTTGTGGTTGATAATCAGGAACGTGTTAACGATCCGATCGGCATGCATGGTGTGCGTCTTGAGGTTATGACGCATATCATAACCGGTGCGACAGCTTTGGTTGCTGATCTTGTCAGTTGCTGTGAGCAAGCCGGTGTTGATGTGCGTGACGTTATTTTGGAACCAATCGCGTCTGCTGCCGCAGTACTGACACCAGATGAACAAGAGCTTGGCGCGGGAATATTAGATATTGGTGGCGGCACATCAGACTTTGCCGTCTATCAACATGGAACAATCAGACATACTAAAGTTGTACCGATAGCCGGTACGCAATTTACACGTGATATTGCTATTGGGTTACGTACAACATTGGATGATGCCGAGCGTATCAAACGTGAATATGGTGCAGCAGATCTTTCATGTATAGAAAAGGATACCATGATTGATGCCGCATGCATTCAAGGTTCTGAGCGACAAATGATATCACAGGAATATGCAGTATCTATTCTTAACGCACGTGCGCAAGAATTGTTGGAATTTATCAAGCGTGATATCGATACTTTTGACATTGTTTCCTCCATGTCAGCTGGTCTTGTGCTTACAGGAGGAGGTGCTTTGTTGCGTGGCCTTGATACATTAGCTCAAAATATGTTTCATATGCCGGTGCGTATTGGCATGCCAAAGATTAATTTTGATATGCCTGTAACATTAAAAAGTCCTATCTATGCTACGGGGTATGGTCTTTTATTGTCTGCGCTGGCAAAAGGGACGTCGCGCACAAATTCATCACAAGAGCCTTTTGTAAAACGTATGCTTTCTTCTATGAAATCGTGGGTCTCTGATTTCTTTTGATTTTATTAGACCTCTTTCGAAACTTTAAAAAATGGGTACGCTTATCCTAAGAATTAAATGATTTTAACCCTTGCCTTGATGAAGGTGCGTTTTACGCTGACTTGATGTCTAAAGAATATCTCATCCGTTCGTCCTGAGTAAGGCGTGCCTCACGCCGCATCGAAGGATTGATTTAGTGAAAAACTATGCAAGAATTTTATGTTTATATTTTGCGTTGTTCTGATGGCTCATTTTATACAGGTCACACCGATGATTTAGAAAAGAGAATGATCGAACATCATATGTCATATTATCCTTGTTATACAAGTAGTAGATTGCCAGTAAAATTAATTTATTACGCAACCTTTGGGTCAAGAGATGAAGCTATTGCAGCCGAACGGCAGATTAAAGTTTGGAGCCGTGCTAAAAAACAAGCATTAGCTGATAACGATTTTAATCAATTACATATATATTCAAAGAAAATTAAGAAATAATCCTTCGATGCGGCGTGAGGCACGCCTTACTCAGGACGAACGGGTGGAAGGTTCATTCAAATCCTTCAATGTTACTTATAGCCTTAGAAAGGAATTTCGCGAAATGCTCTTGGGCATATCTACAAGAAATTCTAAGCTGTTCCTTGGAAGGACCCGCAGAGCATCTCGAAGAAGCCGTTTATTGTTGCAAATGCTTTGAATACACTTCCTTCGATGCGGCGTGGAGCACGCCTTACTCAGGACGAACGAGTGGAAGGTTCATTTGTAATTGTGCTTCACGTTGATTTGCTTGTAGAAGAAAATCTTGTTTTTGGTGAAAAGCTTATTTAAATATACCGACCCGTATACCCATCGATGCGATGTGAAACACATCTTACTCAGGGCGAACGGGTCTTATTTAACCTTCTAGATAAGCGTTTTGTTAATTTTTTGAATTATCGAATTCGCGTTAATCTAAAGTTCTACTAAAAAATTATAATTTATCCATTCATCCTGATAAAGGCGTGCCTCACGCCGCATCGAAGGATTTGAACGGTGCTGATACATATAAAAGCACATGTAATGCCAGACTAATTAAACAACTCAAAATTAAGGGTCTCTGATTTCTTTTGAATTTATTGATTCGCCTGTTAAACAATCAGTATGATGACAACAATGGATAACAGGGAATCTTTAATTTAAAAGGAGAGATTTATGATCGATTTTGCATGTGAGGAACAAACAACTGTTATGCCCTCAATTAAAGTTATTGGTGTTGGTGGTGCAGGAGGCAACACGATCAACAGTTTAGTAGAATCTGGGTGTCATACTATTCATTGTATAGCCGCAAATACCGATTCACAATCGCTTGAACAGTCACGTGCTGACGAAACTATTCAACTTGGGGTCAAAGCAACAAAAGGTCTTGGCGCGGGCGCAAATCCTGATATGGGTAAGCATGCAGCAGAAGAAGATCTTGATAAAATTATGAATTCTGTCGGTTCAGCTGATATTGTATTTTTGACTGCCGGTATGGGTGGCGGAACAGGCTCAGGAGCGTTACCTGTTATCGCGCACGCCCTCAAAGAAGAAGATATTCTGACGATAGCGATTGTCACAACACCGTTCGCGTTTGAAGGCAAACGCAGAGCAACGATAGCAAGACAAGCAATTGAGAAATTAGAAGCGGAAGTTGATGCACTTATTGTGGTTCCTAATCAAAGATTATTAGATATTGTTGATCAAGAAGCGTCATTACTTGATTCCTTTGCAATGATTAACGATATGTTAAGCCAAGCGGTAAAAGGTATTGCCGATATCATTACCAAACCAGGATATATTAACGTTGATTTTGCCGACCTTAAAGCAATAATGAAAGGCATGGGCCTTGCTGTTATGGGAACCGGCCATGCATCGGGTGCTCATCGTGCTTCAGAAGCTGCAAAACAGG
>Ga0265297_10010935_pt1 | contig 11252 bp, 10 predicted proteins | sample Munlanlwell13791_FD_192502 | JGI IMG/M metagenome (GOLD analysis project Ga0265297, IMG submission 192502) | Leachate microbial communities from a municipal landfill in Southern Ontario, Canada - Leachate well 137-91 | ecosystem: Engineered > Solid waste > Landfill > Unclassified | place...
GTGGCCCTTGTGGAAACCAATGCCAGCCTGAGGACGGACCCGCTCCGGGTGGCATCGGTTTCCAACCTGCACTGGCTGGTACGCGTCCGGGGGCAGGGCAGCCTGGCCGGGACGCTGATGGTGGATGAGCGTACGACCGTGCTTAAGCCGATCCCGGTTCAAGCCGCGGACTGGATCTGGCTGAGCCTGCCGGTCCCGGCTTTCCAGGGTTTTGCCGCCCTGGGCCTGAAGCTGGTGCTTCAAACCGGCGCCGTGGATCTCGACCTGAGCCTGCTGACGGCCGGGCCGTGGCGCCAGATAGACGCGGGCGAAGCCGTCACGTTGCCGGGCGCGTTATTTTTCCACGCCGGGCACATTGACCTGGAATCCGGCGGCGTGGTTTTCCGCCGGGATTTTGACCGGCGCGGCATTGTGTTTTATGGTCCCAGGCTGCCGTTGCCCAGGGGCACGTATGAGGCGTGTATTGACTTTACCTCGCCCGCGGCCGGCGGCGCCGCGCTGGGGACGCTCAACCTTGAACAGCATGAGGCGGCGGGGGCGCTCGCGGCCGGGCCGATCATCACAATCCGCGCCGGCCAACCGGCGAGCGGCCGCTGGCGGCAGAATGAAAACCTGCCGTTTAACCTGGTGCTGGATTATAACCCCAGCGCCGATCTTGAAGTTCAGCGGATTACCATCAAGCGGCTGAAGTGAAGAAGCACGTGGGGCGTACAGCGTTGAGCATTGAGCGCGTGGGGAATTGCGCAGGAGGGAGCGTCGGAAGCATGGCCGGTTGGTTGCCAGCTTGTGGCTTCTGGCTGCTGACCTCCGTTGTCTGCCGTCTGGTTTCGCGAACGGGGCTTTACCGCCGCGCGGTAATCGGGTAAAGTGGCGGTCCTATGGTCAAAATAATTACCGATATTACCCGTCACGGGGACCTGATCCGGAACCTGGTGGCGCGGGACCTCAAGATCCGCTACCGGGGCTCCATCCTGGGATTCCTGTGGACCATCCTGAACCCGCTGTTCATGGCGATCATTTACATCGTTTTCCTGCGCCTGCTGGTGGGGCGCGGGGGCGGCATTATCCAGAACGAGGACATCATCATCGGCGTCTTCGCCTGGCAATTCACGATGCAATGCGTCAATTCCGGCATGAACTGCGTGACCGGCAATGCCTCGCTCGTCAAGAAGGTCTATTTCCCGCGCATCATCCTGCCGCTGGCAGTCAATATCTCGGCGCTCGTTAATTTCCTGCTGACCCTGGTGGTGCAATGGGTGCTGGTGGCCATCCTGCTGATGGCGAAGGGCGCTTTCCTGGAGCCGGCCACGCTCTGGGTGCCGCTCATGAGCCTGTATCACCTCCTCTTTAATTTCTCGCTGGCGTTGCTGGTGGCCGCCGCCAATGTGTATTTCCGCGACACCCAGCATATCGTGAACCTGCTGATGAGCGCCTGGTTCTTCATGAGCCCGGTGATGTATCCGCTGTCGCTGGTGGAAACCGTCGCGCGCGCCCATCCCTGGATCGGCCAGTTGTATATGCTGAATCCGATGACGGGCATCATCACCGGCTACCGCGCCCTGCAGGTTCCGGGCGTTGCCTTTCCATGGACGGCCGCCAGCATCGCGGGTCTGCTGCTCCCGCTGGTAATCCTGGTGATAGCCTACATCGTATTCCAGCGCGCCCAGCGCTATTTTTCGGATCTCCTATGAACGTCATCGAAGCCAAAGGACTGGGAAAGTGGTACCGCAAACAAGGCGTCGGCCTGCCGACGCTCGCGGGCGCCCTGCCGCGCTGGCTGAGCGGCGGGAAAGCGGATGGCTTCTGGGCCCTGCGCGACATCAATTTCTCCGTCCGCCAGGGCCAGACGGTCGGCGTCATCGGGCCCAACGGCTCGGGCAAAAGCTCGCTGCTCGGCCTGATTGCGCAAACCATGGTGCCGACTGAAGGAACGGTGCGGTCAGCGGGCCGCATATCGGCCCTGCTCGAGCTGGGCGCGGGCTTCCATGCCGACCTCTCGGGGCGCGAAAATATTTTTCTCAACGCGGCGATCCTGGGCATTCCGCGGGAGGACATCCGGCGGCGATTTGACCACATCGTGGATTTTGCCGGGCTGCGCGAATTCATTGACATGCCCGTGAAGCACTATTCCAGCGGCATGTACGTGCGCCTGGCGTTTTCGGTGGCCGTGGAAATGAATCCCGACATCCTGCTCATTGACGAGGTGCTGGCCGTCGGCGACATGGCGTTCCAGATGAAATGCCTGGACCGCATCCGCCAGTTCCAGAAAAAAGGTAAAACCATCCTGTTCGTCTCGCACGCCCTGGAGACGGTCGAGGAATTTTGCAGCGACGTGCTGCTGATCCACGAAGGCCGGATGATCATGCAGGGGAATCCCTCCGACGTGATCTTTGCCTACCTCAAGCAATATATGGTCCGGATCGGCCTGCTCAACGTGGAGGAGCACGGCACGCGCGAGATCGAGATGCGCTCCATCCGCCTGCTGGATGAAAAGGGCGCGGAAACCGCCACGTTCGACAGCGGCAGCGCCATGACGATTGAAATCGGGTACTATGCGCGCCGGCGCATCGCGAAGCCGGTCTTTGGCTTCAATATCAAGACCGGCAACGGGTTTTATGTCTTCGGCTCCAATACGCAAATTGCAAAAGTTCCCATTGCCGCCGTCGAGGGCGCCGGACGGGTGCGCCTGCGGATTGCGCCGCTGACACTGAAGCAGGGCCGGTTTTTCCTGTCACTGGCCGTGCATTCATGGGACCATGCGGTCCAGTATCACCGCCAGGAAGACCTGCATCCGTTCCTGATCAGGGATGTGAGCGGCGACAAGGGTGTTTTCCAGTTGAACTGTGCCTGGGAGCATCAGCCAACGCCATGAAAATCAGCTTTTCCGGTCAGGACAGAACCCGTGACCTTGGCCAGGCCCTGCGCCGGCGGGCCGCGGCCATGGAGCACGGGCCGGCCGGCCGCAGGCTGGCCCCGCTCCCGCCGGAGATCAGCGCGCTGGCGCTGGCACTGGCGCAATCCGACGCCGAATACCTGGATAACCTCATCCGCCTGATCCGCTATCGCGACGGGGTGAACACCCTCGATTTCGAGATCCCGCGCAAGCCCGGCCTGGCCGGCCTGATTATAACCCGGCTCAAGGAGTTCCTCTGGAAACTCCTGCGGTACCAGCATGACCGCATCGCGTTCCGGCAGAACCTGATAAATACCCAGCTGACCAGCGCGCTGGAGTTCGAGCACGCCCGCCGGCAGGCGGAAACGGACGATTTGAAGCGGCGCTTGGCCGAACTGGAAAAACAAGGTGGCGGGAACCCGCGATGAATATTCATCAAATCCTGACCGGCTATGCCGATGGCGATGCCATCTCCAACGAGGCAATCCTGCTGCGGGAAATATTCCGGCGCTGGGGCCATGGCTCCGAAATCTATGCGGACCCTGTCCGGGTCTCGCCCAGCCTGAAGACGGATTGCCGCCCCCTGGCGGATTATGCCTCCGGGAAAGACGACATCTGCCTGCACCACTATGGCATTGCCTCGCCGGCGGCCGAGGTGTTTCTCGCGTCGGCCGCCAGAAAAATCATGGTGTATCACAACATCACCCCGGCGGAATATTTCGCCGGGTTCGATGATGCCGTGGCCGCGCAGCTGCTCGCGGCGCGGAGCGCCCTGCGCGAAGTAGCCCGGCGCTCGGACGCGGTCTGGACGGTGTCGGAGTTCAACGCGGCGGAACTGAAGGCCGAGGGCATTGACGGCGTCAAGGTGTTCCCGCTGCTGTTTTCCACGGCAAAGCCGGACCTGCGGCCGGACCCGCTGACCATCAACAAGTTCGCCGGGCCATTGAAAAACATCCTGTTCGTGGGCCGGATTGCCCCCAACAAGCGGCTCGAGGACCTGATCATGGCGTTCGCCTGGTACCACCTGGCGATTAATTCCTTCAGCCGCCTGATTATTGTCGGCTCCAAGCATAGCGCCGCGCGGTATTACACGATGCTGCGAATGCTGGTCGGCGATCTTGACCTGCCCCACGTGTGCTTTGAAGATTTTGTCCCGCCCGCCCGGCGGCTGGCTTATTACCGGGTGGCCGATTTGTACGTGACCGCCAGCGCGCATGAGGGCTACTGCCTGCCGCTGATGGAGGCCATGGATAACGGCGTGCCGGTTATTGCGCGCGCCGCCGGCGGCATGCCCGAGGCCCTGGATGGCGCCGGCGTGCTGTACGAGGACCTGACGCCGGCCGAACTGGGCGCGCTGTTCGATCGCGTGCTGACGGATGCGGCCCTGCGCAAGGAGCTTTTAACTGCCCAGCAGCGCCGCATGCAGCGCGCCCGGGAACGCAACCCGGAAGCCGAAGTCAGGGCGCTGATGGCCGGGATGCTCTGAGAATGGAACGGCTGCTCCGCTTGGCGCAACAGAGCCGTAACCCAAGAAAACGCCGAACATCCAACATCGAACGCTGCATGTCGAATGAAGAACAACATAATTAACATGTTTCAAGGTTTTATTCCGGGTGTGTTGATCGGCAGCCTTGTTATTGCCGCCGGCTGCCGGCCCGCGCCCGCGCCGAAAGTCCCGGCCTTTACCGCTATCGCCCCCGGCGTTATAAACGGCGAAAATGCCCTCTCCGAAGCGCGCGCGCTGGTGGCGCTGGGGCCCCGTGATGCCGGCACGCCGGGTGCGCGCCAGGCGGCCGGCCATCTCCTGGTGCGCCTGCAGGCCGCGGGCATCCAGGCCTCACTGGATGCCTTCACGGATGAAACCGATGCCGGCAAAACGACGTTCTGGAATGTTATGGGTGTTATCCCCGCCGGCCGCCGGGCATCCAAAGCGCCCTGGATTTTCCTGGGCTCGCACTTCGACACGAAATCAGGCCTGGGCGGCGGCTTCGAAGGCGCCAACGATTCGGCCTCCAGTTCCGGCCTGCTGTTGGAACTGGCCCGGGTGCTGCAGGCGGCCGGGCCGCTGCCCGTCAATATCGGCATCGCGTTTTTCGACGGCGAGGAATGCCGCCAAAGCTACAGCGCGCGCGACGGCCTGCACGGCAGCCGGCATGCGGCGCGCGCGCTGTGTTTGAACCGGCGCGATGGCCAGGTTCGCGCCGTGATCGTCCTCGATATGATCGGCGACCGGGATTTGACGGTCACCATTCCGCGCAACAGCACATCCGACCTGACGGCCCGGGTATTCCGCGCGGCGGCGGAGGAAAAGATCCGCGATAAATTCACGCTCATGAGCATTGCCCTGCTGGATGACCACCAGCCGTTTCTGGCGGCGGGCATGCCGGCCATTGACCTGATTGATTTCGAGTACGGCTCGGCGCCCGGCCGGAACGATTACTGGCATACCCCGCAGGACAACCTCGCCAAACTGAGCGCCGGAAGCCTGGGGATGGTCGGCCGGGTTGTTATCCGGGTATTAAACGGCCTGATGCTGGAATCCCGTTAGCCCGCGCCCGCGAAAGCCTCGAGTATTCAGCGCTGGCCGGCAGGCGCCGGGGATGTTAAGTTAACCGGCTTTGGCGCCAGGCAGCAAGGCCAATGGTATTGCAACGTCCGGAATTTTCGCATGAATACCGATGAAACCATTCTGGCTTTCGACCCCGGCGGGACCAAATGTCATGCCTTGTTGGTGCGCGCTGACGGCCAGGCTTTGGGATGGGGCACGGGCGCGGGCCCCGGCCTCAGCGGCCGGAGTGATGAAGCGTTTCTCATGGCTGCCCGCGCTGCGCTGGCCAGCCATGTTCCGGCGGAGATTGGTGTTGTAAATGCCCGGGCATGCCTCGTGTCCGCGCTCGAACGGCAGGGCGTTCGCGTCCGTGCGAATAACCATGTGACGGAAGCGGAAGCGGCTTTTGCGCTGGCCGGCCAAATATGCGGCCTGGTCGTGCTTTCGGGCACAGGTTCATTTGTGCACGGGAAAACCGGTGCCGGTCGGGAACTGCATCTTGACGGCGTCGGGCCCGTTTTGGGGGATACCGGCAGCGCCTATTTCATCGGGCTGATGGCCTTGCGGGAGGCGGCGAAATCGGACTGGCATCCTCGTTTTCATACAACCCTGCAAAACCGGCTGTACGCCTTTTACAAACTGGCCGGCTTTACCGACTTGATTGCCTTCAGCCTGAGGCCCATGGATCGCTCAGTTATCGCCGCGTTTGCCCGCGTCGTGGATGAGGAAGCCGCCGCCGGCGACCCTGTGGCGATGCGAATCCTGACCAAGGCGGCCGACGATATTGCCGATATTCTCCACGTTGTCATTGATCGCCTTGAAATGGCGCGCGAATCCTATACGATGGTCGGGGTCGGCAGTGTCATCGTGCATTCGGCCATTTACTGGACGCGCTTGTGCGAGCAAGCGCGGACGTTTGCGCCGTGGCTTACGCCCGTGCGCCCGTCGCACCCGCCCGTGCTTGGCGTGGCGCTTTCGGTTTTGCGCCGCGTGCCGGGGCTGGATTCCGACCGGGCTGCCGCAACGCTCCTGGCTACTTATAAAACCGTTAAGCAATAAAGGGAAATAATTATGGTTCCGCAACTGTATCTTGATAAAGTCCGGGGCATTTTGAATCACCTCGAGCAAACGCAAATGCCCGCCCTGGAGCAGGCGGCCGGGCTGATTGTCGAGGCCTTGGACCATAAAGGCATGGTGTATTGCGCGGAACTGGGGCATGGCCTGCAGGGCGATTTCATCAACCGCGCCGGGGGGGCGGCGGTAATCCAGCCTTTTAAATATACCGTGAGCGTGACGTCGCCCGTGCCGCGTTGTCATGAGAACCGGCCGCGCCCCGACACCTGGGAACAGGATTTGGAGACGGTTCGTTTCGCCGTCCAATCCAGCAACCTGCGCCCCGGCGATGTTATGCTGGTTTCCTCCGTTTCGGGCCGGAACCGGGGGCCGGTTGAACTGGCGCTGGCCTGCCGGGCGAAAGGAGTCCGCGTGATCGGATTTACGGCAATGGCATATACCCGAACCGTGGCCGCCCTGCACCCGTCGGGCAAGCGGCTTTGCGAGGCCGTGGATGTCGTCATTGACATTGGCGCGCCCGTCGGCGACGCGGCGGTTGACGTGCCCGGTTATGACATCAAACTGATGCCTGTTTCCGGAGTGGCCATGGATGTGGCCGGCTGGATGCTGCTGGGGCGGGTCATGGAAATCATGGCTGGCCGGGGACAACCGCTGTCCGTCTTCTCAAGCCTTAACCGGGCGGGGGGCGAAGAGCGTTACAAGCGCAGCAAGGAGCAATACGAAACCCGGGGGTTTTAACCATGACATCAGCCGACGAATATTTTCAACAGGCGATTCAAACGCTCGAGCAGGTGGCACGCTCCCAGGCCGGGGCCATCCAGGCGGCAGCGGACCTGCTGGTTGAGGCCGTCACAGGCGGCAAAAGCCTGTTTTCATTCGGGGCTTCGCACTCCTTCATCATTACCGAGGAAATGGTCTATCGCTCGGGCGGATTGATGCTGATCAATCCCATTTATCCGCACGGCATGAATTTGGCGGTCCGTCCGCTGACCCTGACCTCCCGGCTGGAACGCATTGCCGGACTGGGTCGCGAACTGCTGGTTTCTTCGCCGGCGCGGGCGGGTGACAGCCTCATTATCACCTCCACCTCCGGGCGCAATCACATCGTCATCGACATGGCGCTGCAGGCCAGGGCCATGGATATTAAAACCATCGGCATTACTTCGCTGGCGTATTCCCGGGAAGTCGCCAGCCGCCATCCCTCCGGAAAAAAACTGGCCGATCTCTGCGACGTTGTCATTGATAATGGCGTGCCCCACGGCGATGCCGCGGTATCCATTGCCGGCTTGCCGCAAAAAGTCGGGCCGCTTTCAACGGTTACCGGCTGTGCCATCGCCAACGCGCTGGTCTGCGAAGTGGCCGCCAAGTTGTCACGGGCCGGCATCCAGCCGCCGGTCTTCCTGAGCGCCAACCGGGAAGGCGGCGATGACTGGAATGCGCGCCGGCTGGCGGAAAACAAAGATCGGATTTTCTACCTGTGAACGGGGCGGCCGGCCCCTGCGCCTGAAGGCCGGGCGCGGGCTTAAATTCACGTCTTGCCGGCCGGCTTTTCCTCCTGCGCGCGGCGCTCGGCCTGCCGGCGCAAGATATCCGGCGCAGGCAGACCGGTGCGCATGCGATGATCCTCGCTGGCGCGCGCCTGCATGTAGGCGTCCCAGAACGCGCGCGCCCGGCGCTCATATTCCGCGGCGCGTACCGAATCGCCGGCGGCCTTCTGGCGGCAGGCCTGGAACAAAAAACCTTCCACCACGGCCGCGGCGTCCGGCCGCGGCAGGTTGACGGCATTCTTCTGCATCCAGTCGAAATTGGCTTCGACAAAATCATCATAACTTACCGTCCGGTCGGCATCAGGGTAGCGCTGGAGCATATGCTGGTAGAGTTCGCGGGCCTGCGTGTCGCGGCCGTAGCTGTGAAGGATAATAATCGCCTCGCCGAGGAAATTGGCATACACGGCGGCGAAGGGGCTGTCATTGTTCCCGGCGTCCCGGGCGATAGCTTCCTCGTAGGCTTTCATCACCTGCGGGAGCAGGTCCAGCCGGGGCGTTGTCACATACAAGTCTGTTGCCGGATCGAAATCCAGCCGTCCTTGCCGGAACGCCGTCGAGAGACACTGGAGCATCATCTGGTCGCAGACCCGGTATGCCGGGAGCGCCCGCGCGCCATGCGCCGCAGGGTGGCAGGCACATGCAGCGGCCGCCGGCCCGCCGGCGCCGGGATTATCCAGGGCCACGGTCCGTCCGCGCCAGGCCCAGTAAAGCGCGTGTGTTTCCGGCAGGCGCCAGTCGAAAGGCCCGTATGCGGCATCCAACTTCATCATGAGCGCCGGGTCCAGTTTCAATTCCTCGCGCAGGCGCTGGAGATCGGCGCCCTGGGGTTGCCGCTCCAGGCGCGCGCCATGCAACAAGGCCTGCATGGATTCCGCCAGCTTGCGTTTGTAGAAGGGATGCGCCGAATCCATGATGTACCCGATCTTGTGCTGGTATAGCCAGCCGAGTTCCTTGTACAAGTTCGGGTCGTGCGGGTTATACCGCAACCCTTCATCGCGCAGGAGCCGGATCCCGTTGCCGACCCAGCGCCACCGGTTTTCGGCATCCGGGAACAGCACGCTGATGTTATAAGCCATATTCCAGGCCTGGAAGGCCCACACGGTTGTGAAGTGGGGCTCCAGCTTGGTGATCCAGTCGGCCAGCTGGGCGATTTCGAACACGCGGGCTTCGCGCTGCAGGCGAATGATGCGGATCCAAAGCAAGTCGGCGATCAGCCCGCGGAATCCGCCGAGCGCCACGGTGGTGAACGCCATGAGCGGCGGCGCATCTTCCAGCGGAGCGGCCGGGAGCAACTGGTGGCGCGTCCGGTAATCCCAAAGGCGCTCGTGCAGGCGCGCGGCGCCCCACAGGCCGAGCATGGCCGCCAACAGTAAAAATATTGCCGCAAGGTTTTTCATAGGTAATTATTCAAGAAGGTGTTCGTTGACCTGTCGCGAGCCTTACCCATAATCCAAGTGTGGGAGTATCGGAGTATGTGCGTAAGGGTGTACAGAAAAAACTATTTACTCCCATACACCCAAACGCCCTTACACCCATACTCTTTAAATCCGCAATTAAACGGCGGCCAATCCCATTTCGCGGCGGCTGAACAGCCAGATACCCAGCCCGGCCAGTGCGCCGCCATAGACCAGGGCCAGTATGCCCCACGCCTTGCCCACCAGCAGCCACGGGATAAACGCGCCCGTCGGCAGGAAGTTCAGCGGATCGAACCGCGCCAGCGGCGGCGTAATCCAGTGGGCTGTTTGAGTAATGCCGCTGGTCGCGGCATTCAACAGGTCGGCCAGCCACGCCGGCGACATTTCCACTCCGGCCATCAGCGCTTCCGGGCCGATCCAGCCGCTCAGGCCGGTAATAAACAAGAAGGCAAAGGACGCGAATACGGCGACAGGAAAAGAAAACAGAGCGCCGGCCGTCAATCCCAGCGCGCTGAAAAACGCCAGCTGCGCCAAGGCCAGCAAGAGGGCGCGGAGAAAGTTGCTTTCGAAACTGCTTTCCCGGATCAGCAGGCGCACGCCGGCATCCGCGGCGAACAGGACGGTGGCCGGCGCCGCCGTTTCCACATTTTTGTAAGTGATCGTCAGCCGCTGACCCGGTGCGGCCGGCGGCAATTTCAGCGTGTGGCCGACGTGCGGCGTGTAGGAACCCGGAATGCGGCCGGGGCCGGCGGCATCGTCCGCCGTGGTCAGCCACAGGCCGGCCACCGGCGACTGGCGCTCGATCCGCGACGTGGCGAAACGGAATTGCAGGAAAAGCGCCTCGCCCGCGCGGGGTTTTCCCGGCACATGGAAATACCAGGACTGTGTTCCGGCCGGCGGGACGGCTGTCAGCATGCTTCCAAAACCGGGCAGGGGTGGTGTTGCGTCCGTTTGTTCGGGGGCGACAAAACTGTGGGCGGCCAGGACTTCATCGCGCAGGCTGGCCCGGGCGTCGGCCGGCAGCATGGCGCTGCGCGTGTTCCAGCGCAGGAGCCCATACATCAGGCCGCCGGCCAGAAGCAGCATAACCAGGTTGATGCCCATCAGTCCCAGCCATTTGCCTACCCAGATCTCGGCGGCATGTACGGGCTTGGTGACCAGCACGTGCATCTGGCGACCCGATACTTCCAGCGAAACGGCGCCGGCGGCCGACCAGGCCGCGGCAATGGAAAGCAGGACCACCGTCAGGCCGAACGCGTAGTGCAGGAACAATTGCGCCTGGCCGGCCGCCGTGCCGTCGCTTTTGATCACGAGCGGCAATCCGGCGACGCAGATCACGACCATCGCGATCAGCAGGGCGAAGACCCGCGAACGAATTGCCGTGCGCAGGGTCAATCCGGAGATGGCAAGGAGTCGTGTCAACATTCCAGTCCACAGTCTACGCATAGGAATTTTTCACTATTGGCGGATAATCTTGGTGGGAGGGGCGCTATGCGCCGCGATCGTTGCCGCACCCCGCCATGGGCGGGGCAAGCATAGTGTTTAACACGCGTTTCGCGTGGCGCCTCCCACATGCAAGAGTTAAATTTATCAGTCTTTCTTGTCACCTGCCAAAAATTCAGCCACGCCTTCCGCGGGTGCGGCGCCGGTTGGCGCCGCACCCGCCGGGCGGTCCTGGCCGATGGTTTCGATGAAAAATTGCTCCATGGTCCGGGTAGGATGGTCCACGGCGGGGTCGGCGCCGGTCTCGCGGCGCAGGGCCTGCAGGACGGCTT
>Ga0265297_10010936_pt1 | contig 11250 bp, 22 predicted proteins | sample Munlanlwell13791_FD_192502 | JGI IMG/M metagenome (GOLD analysis project Ga0265297, IMG submission 192502) | Leachate microbial communities from a municipal landfill in Southern Ontario, Canada - Leachate well 137-91 | ecosystem: Engineered > Solid waste > Landfill > Unclassified | place...
TTTAATTGCTAGAGATTATTTAACCGAACTGTCGCGGGAAGATTATAAAAAATATAAAGGAATGGATGAAAGAAATTAAAAAAATGGGAATTAGAGAAATTGGACACGAGGCGTTTGGCGGAGGAGGTAGAGGAAGTTTTCCGATGATAGAAGTAGACCATACTGGACAAGTAATTACTCCAGAAGCAAGGCAGCTAAAAAGAATCGCTGACTATCTTGAAAAACTAATTGTAAAAAAGTAAGAAGTAATTTAATGAAAGTAGAAAAACCCCATGACTCAACCCACAAAAACTAAACAAGAGCTAAACGAAGAGCAAGAATTAAAGTTAAGAAAACTTCTTTTTGCTTATCAAAGATCAAATTTACCAAATTGTGGTTCTCAAGGTATTCATAATAGAAATATTACTAGCGATATTTTGGATTTTTTTGATAACGCAATCCTAGAAGCTAAAAATGAAGGAAAAAGAGAAGAAAAGGAGAGAATGTTTGGAGAATTAAATAAATATCTTGGATCTAAAAATGGAGAAGTAGATATGCTTACAGTATGTGCTGCTCTCGTAAGTCCAATAACAATAAGAGAGTGGATTTTCCAGTCAAAGTTATCCATAAAAGAAAACAAAAACTAAAACTTTTGAATGAACAAATATGAAAGCAATAACAGTAGTAGACGCAGAAAAGAAATATAAAATTAAACTAAACGCACCTAAAGAAATGTTGCTCAAAACTTTTCTTAAAAATTTATCAGAAATTATTTATGGCAAGTAAATTAATCTCAATATCAGACGTGGCTAAAAAGCTAAGAGTATGCGCTAATACCTTAGTAAGATGGGACAAAATAGGTAAGTTAAAAGCTGTGAAAATAGGTAACCATCAAGCTAGATGGTATAGAGCGATTGATATTTATAATTTTATTAACGGTTCAGAGGAGCATGAGAAAAAAATCGATCTGTAAAAGATGTGGCCGAGTGTTTACTTATGACCGAGAAGGATCGGGAAGGAATAGGTTTTATTGTCAAAAATGTCGTGATAGAATAAAGTCTAACGAATATTCAAGCAGATACGTAGATTATATAGACAGACAACTTAAATTTATGGAAGATTCAGCAGAAGATGAAATATTTAATAAATAGAAGAGGTAGGGCCGTTAGAGTAAGCGACGGCGATTTTGTTGGGTTATTGTCAATTGGCTGGATTGAAATAGATGAGGAATCATTTAAAAAGCAGCAATACTATCCTCAATTTGATCAGGGAGATAGTATTAAATACAAAAGACAAATTAAATCAGATAATAGGACGGTTAGTAAAAAAGAAGCCAATAAAAATGTTTTCTCAACCGTTCAACTCTAAAATTTCAGTTAAATATAGTGGTCCGATGATTGAAAGCTCCGGATATTCAAAAGCTAACCGAAATATTGTCAAAGCACTGAATGATTGCGGAGTTGATGTAATAACAGAGATTCAAGTTTATTCTCTACAAAACACTGACTATGGCCCAAAAGCAGAGTTGGCAAAGTCATTACAAAACAAACAATCAGATTATAAAATAAAAGTTTTACATATTACTCCGAATGTTTACAAAGAACACAAAGAACCAGGGAAATATCACATCGGGCATTTGTTTTGGGAAACAACTAAAATGAGTCCTAGTTGGGCAAATTGTCTTGACGAAGTTGACGAAATTTGGACTGGATGCGAAGAAAACGCCAAAACTTTCAAAGAATCTGGATTTAATAAACCGATTTTTGTTTTTCCACAACCAATAGATACAGAACTAGAAGAAACTACTAAACCAATTGAGGGGGCTGCTGGATATAAATTTTATTCTGTTTTCCAGTGGATAGAGAGAAAAAATCCAAAGGCATTATTGCAAAATTTTTGGAGAGAATTTAGCCACGGAGAAAATGTTTGCTTAATTATTAAATCATACGGTCTAGGGTTTAATGAAAGAGAAGAAGAAAGAATAAAAAGAGAGGCGGCGGTATGGAAAGCAGAAATTAGAAACGAGGGGGTGGTTGATTTTCCAAGAATTTTATGGATCAAAGATTTACTCTCTGAAAAAGAAATGGGGCAGCTTCACAACTCTTGCGATTGTTTAATTTCTACACATAGATTTGAGGGATTCGGGCTGCCAATATCAGAATCAATTGCTTATGGAAAGCCAGTTATTAGTACCAATTTAGGTGGCGTGCATTGTTGGATTCCAGACAATGGAATGTTTAAAATTAAATACAATTTATGCGAAGTATTTAATATGGATTGGTTTGCAGAACAATATTCTGTTCCTGGAAATATGTGGGCAGAAATAGACAGCACGGATCTTAGAGAAAAAATGAGATATGTGTTTGAAAATAGGGAGGCAGCCAATAAAATTGGACTAACTGGACAAAAATATATTAAAGATAACTTAAATTTTAAAAAAATAGGCAAATTGATGAAAAATAGGTTAATAGAAATAAATAAAAATTTATGAAAATCTTATATTTAAGCTGCCACGCAATTCTAGAATATGAAGAAGTGAAGATGTTCCATGAATTGGGGCATGATGTTTTTTCACTAAATGGGAGCTATCAAAATCCAGAAAATCCAGCAGAGATAGATAAAAGACCTGGAATAAATGGATTTAAGCCAGATCAGCATTTATTAGATTTAGCAATGCAGTCTAGTAGGGCCAATATTCACGAAGGACTATTGGAATGGGCTGATGTAGTTATAATCATGCACAAGGTGGACTGGATAGGATCTGGTAAAGAATGGCTAAAAGACTTATTACCAAGATGCAAAAAGTACAATACAAAAGTTGTTTGGAGAACAATTGGCCAATCTCACGAACACTGGGAAAATATTGTCAGACAGTTTTCAGATCTTAAAATTGTTAGATATTCTCCAATGGAAAAAAACATCCCTGGTTTTGCTGGAGAAAACGAATTAATCAGATTTGGGGTAGACCCAGAAGAGTATACCGGATGGACCGGTGGCGATAACAGGGTTTTTGTTTTTGGGCAATCTATAAAGGAAAGAAACGAATTTTGTGGTTTTCCAACTATTGAAATCGTAACCAATGGTTTTAATCGAGTTTGCTATGGAAGTAAAAATTCTCCGCAAGAAGCAAAAAATCCAGAATATGCTATTGATTGGGCAAATGGTGCGCTCTCATTTGAAGAATTAAAAAATAAATTTAGAACGGCAGATGTCGCTTTTTATACTGGGACAATCCCGGCTAGCTATACTCTATCTTTTATCGAGATGATGATGACTGGTACTCCACTGGTATGTATTGGCAGAACTCTTTTTAACAACGAAAAATTTTTCAGAGATCATAATCTTTATGAAATACCAAACATTATTAAAAATGGTTACAATGGATTTGTGAGTGACAGCATTATCGAGTTAAAAGAATATTTATCCAACCTTTTAAAAGACGAAGATTTGAGGAAAAAAATTTCAGCAGGAGCAAGAGAAACCGCTTTAAACCTATTTAATAAAAACAAAATAAAAGTTCAATGGGAAGAATTTTTGAAAAAATTATAAAAAGGAAAACCATGAAATCAGATGACATCAGAAAACAAATTACTGACATCGTCAATTCTTATGAAAAGATGTTAATTACATCTATGGATAAGGGGACCACTTTTGACTCCGCCCCGTTCACCCTATCCCTTCAAGGATTGTTAAAAATATTAGAGCAGCAAAACAATGACTAAAGCATTGATCGTCCCATTTTTTCATTATTATGGGACTAGTGAAGAAATTAGTTTATCGCTATTCAACTTTTTTTTAAAATATTTGTTCTGGTGGAAAGATAGATTCGACAAAATTTATATAATTGACTCTGGTGGGTTTATCCCAGAAGTTGACTTTTTAACTATAATTAAAGTACCGAGAAGGTCACACTGGGAAAATTTAAATGATGTTCTTTCAGAAATAAAAGAAGATTGTTTTTTATTGGTTGACTCAGATACCATTATTTATAGACCATCAACCATAGATGACATTTTTAAAAAGATAGAAAAAAATCATATTGTCTCAATTTTAGATAACTCTGGAGGAAAAAATTTAGAAAGTAAATATAAATTTTTAAGAAAAAATAAAAACAGAGATTATAGAAGGCGTTTTGCGCCATATTTATTCGCCTGTAGAACTAATTTTTTTAGAAAACTAGATAAATTCGATTTTACACCAACCGGAGGTGACGGATGGACAGATTCAATGGGAATTATTACAGACAGACTTTTATCATTTGAGCCGACAATTGAAGAGTTGCCCGATGATAGAACAACCATATACTACAATGATGGAGAAAATAAAGTTAGCCAGTGGTTAGATTCTCCAGAATACAACTGGAGCAAAACCAATAACCCTAATTATGGCTATTATCATCTCAGAAATGCCGGGGGAGCTTTGTTTGGCTTAAATTCTTATCTTTTACAAAATGAAGCGTGGGATAAATTCAAAGAAATTACTCCAATTAACGAACTTTATCGATTATTAACTTGGGCGCATTTTATTACTGGAAAAGATATACCAATAGTCCCTGATAGTTATATAAACAAATATAAAAAAATTTATAAGTGGTTATGAGTAGAGCTGCATTGCTGCCATCTCCAATAGACCCATTTGTTTTATTACACTGTCTGCATTATTTTGATATATGGAGCGAAGAAATAGACAAACTTTACATTTGTTTGAATTCAAACATCGAAGAGTCTATCGTTAAAGAACTTTTTGGACTTATTAAACACCCCAAAATCGTCTTTTTTTATCACCAGCAGACACTTGGACACGGTAAAGCAATTAATTTCATGCTTGAAAATTGTAAAGAAAGCGAAATTGTTTTGATTGAGGATGATTCTATTATTTTTAAAAAGGGAATTTTAAATAAGTATTTTAATTTTATTGAATCTGGCGATTACGATTTAATAGGTTCGCCAAGAATGAGTTGCAGTAAAGAAACAGCCGACTCTTTGGCTAAAGAATTCAATCTAAATTATGAGGGATTTGGTGATAAAGGGCCAAATTTTTGGCCATGCTTTTTATTTACTAAAAAGCATTTTCTATTAAAAACAGATCAAAATTTTGGAAATACTAAATGGGGCGATACTTTTGTTTGGGCTAGTATCCAGCTCAGAAGGATGGGACTAAAAATACTAGAAATTCCTCAATATCATCTAAATCCAGACGACGAAAAATATAAGTCTCAAAATCTTTCAATCTTCGATGAAAAATGTGGATATTTTCATATCGGTTCATTATCTAGTGGGATAGAAAATACTTTATTGGATAATAATGGCTATCCGCTGAAAGATAGAAAATTGCCTCAAGTTAAGCCAGTAAAAATTAGACAACCCCAAACAGATCAAGAAAAACTAGAACTAGAGCGCAGGGTAATGTGGTGGAGTGAAGCTTATAATATGAATATAGATAAATTCGGAAATTTTGGGGAACAATATGGCTATGCGATTGAAAATGTGATTAAGGAATGTAATCTAAGTAGAGAATCAATTAATAACTTGAGAAAACTTTACTATGGAATTATCAAAAATTAGTGTAATTGTTTCTTGGCCAGATTCATTTGATTTTCCAATATTTAGAAAAAACTTGTCTAAACTACAAGAACAAGTCGGACAAGTTATGGTTTGTTTTAACCATCACGGCAATCATTCATTAAGAGATTTTTTGACCAAATTTATGCCGGAAGTAAAGTTTTTGTATGTTGAAAACTCAAACTATCCTGGTGACTGGAGAAATAAATCGACTAAATACATGATCAGCCAAGCGAATAATGAATATGTTTTATCTATGGAACAAGATTTTATGATCAGTGATTATTCACATTTTTTCAATACCATAAAAAAATCAAAAAAAGATATTGTAATGTTTCAAGAGAATAATGAACGAGGCAGCAGATTCCATCCCGCATTTTTACTTTGCAAAAAAGAATATTTAGATGGCCCAGAGATTGATTTTAGCGTTATGGGGCAGGGGATTGACCACTTTGCGTTAGCCACTAAGAAATTGAAAAACCACGATTATATTTCTCTGCAAGATCTCGGATTAAAAGAAAAAGAGGACTGGTATCACATGAGGGGGTTAACAGATAATCAATTTGCGCCAAAACCATATTATGCACTAGATGAATTTTATACTTATAATATTCGCTGCTTAAACTCTGGCGTCGATATGAGTAAATATTGGTATAATTTAATGTGCAAGTGGAATTTAGAAGCTCCCAAAGAAGTAAAATATCAAGATTGGATGGTTAAATTTTTGTAATTTTATTGCATGAAAAAACTACGAAAGTTATTAAAACAAGAATTAGATAAAGAAGACATAGATTTTAATATATTAAATTCTTTTTTTATTGAAAGAGATTTATCTAAAAAAGAATATACAAGTATCGTGACGACAAAAAAATTTTATTTTTTCCCTGATCATCCCGACATCCGCTCTGTTTTTTACAGAGTTTTCGATTATGATGATTCTTATGAATCAATAGAACAACTTTGTTCACGAATTATAGAATGTTACAATAAAATCAAAATAAATAAAATAAAAAAAATAAATGATTTCAATACTAATCGCCTCAAGAAAAAACGATAAATTTCTATCTAAAATATTAATGTCAATTATGACTAAGACTAGCGATTTTAAAAATGTCGAAGTTTTAGTTATGGCTAGTCAACAAGATGAGTGGAATCAAGACTTATTTAAGTTTTATCAATCACAAGACAAACTTAATATAAAATTCTATTTTGAGGATTACCATTATGGGAACAGAGGCTTGGGCGTTTATTTCAATGAGCTAGCTAAAGAATCTAAGGGTGATTATTTATGGTATTTATGCAGCGATCACGACATTATCTTACAAGATTACGATAAGTTTATTCTTAATTATATTGAATGCGAAAAGCAATTATCTAAGGACAAAATTTGGGGGATTATTCCTGGGATGCGTGATGTCGGCCCAATATCTCACATTATAAGTCGCAAGCTCTATGAAACTCTTGGCAACATATCTCAATCAGATAAAATAGACTCTTGGTATAATGACATATTGGGAAGAATACAACAAGATCGGCTTTATACGATATCTGGTACTCAGATGATGACTGATTATACTCCAAAATATAATTACATTCTTTCACCAGATCATTGTAAAATTGATGGCCAAATTGACCCTCCAGATCATATTCAAAATGGTAGTGCTATTTATCATAGTACAATAGATCAATTAGCCGAAAAGGTCAGAAATGCAATCAATAATGGGAGCTGAATCAATTCTAACCGGCTCAACCGGTTTTATAGGCAAAAACTTATTTAAAAGTTTATGCTGTGATGTATTTAATGACGATATTAGATACTTTGATACAGAAAAACGATATCATTATGTTTTTCATTTTGGATCGCCATCAAGCCAGGTATTATTTAAAAGAAACACTAGTTATTGTATAGACACCACAATTAATGGATTTTTGAGAGTAGTGAGTTATTGCAAAAGAACTGGAGCAAAACTCATTTATCCATCGACTGGTCACATTAGTTACAATAATGAATATGCCAAGTGTAAGTCACTTTGTGAAAGTATTGCCCAAAATAGCGGAATAGAGAGTCTAGGAATTAGAATATTTGCAGGCTATGGCCCAGGAGAAGAACATAAAAGAGATTATAAAAGCCCAGTCGGTTTATTCTTAGACGATATTATGCACGACAGACAGCCGGTGATTTATGGAGATGGTAACCAAAAGCGTGACTTTGTCTATATTGATGACATCGTTGAAAACATTCTTGCAATGGCAGAAACTAGAGTGGGGATAGCAGAAATAGGCACAGGAGTCAGCCACTCATTTAATGAAGTTGTAAAAATAATTAACAGAGTAACAGGAAAAAATATTAAACCAATCTATGTTGACAAACCCCAAAATTATGTGGAGGAAACATTGTGCAAAAATCCTATTAAAAATCCTATTTCTTTAGAGGAAGGGATAGAAAAATATTATGAAAACTCAAACTAAAAAGTGGAAAGAATTTAAAGATTGGAGAGAAGGTGAGATAAAAAAAATTAAATCTTCTAAGAAGTATAAAGATTTACAAAAACAAATAGATAATATTTTTGATGATATTTTAGAGAAAAATTGTATTAAAAAAATAAAACACTATTTTTTGTTTTGAGAGTACGAAGAAATAGATCTTGCTTCTTCAATGTATGAACAAACAATGATAGATATTAAGTTTATGGAATTGGATGTCTTAAGAGTTAGACGAGAATCGTTATTTGATTACATCCCAGAGGAAACTTATGAGGATTTTTTAAATTGGCTAAATAAATAGTATAAAGAAATATTATGAATAATCAACAAGCTGACGGATATTACGACGAACAAGACTTAAGTCTAGATTCTAAAGAAATAAATTTAGATTTTCTTGATGAGGAAAACAATGATTAAGGCAATTTGTACTACTACTGTGAATTCGCCTACTGAAGCTATTAAAAAGTTTATTAAAATAGCTCATGATCAAGACTGGATATTTTATATTGTTGGTGATCTAAAAACCCCTCATGAGGAATACCACAAACTAGAAGATGAGAGAGTTAAATATTTAAGCCCAGAGTATCAAATGAATAAATATCCAGAGCTAAGTGAGGCTATAGGCTGGAATTGTATTCAAAGACGTAACATAGGCTTTATAGAGGCTTACAAAGCAGGAGCAGGAATAATCTATACTTGTGATGATGATAATATCCCCTTGGATAACTGGGGAAAAAACGTTTGTGTAAATAAAGAAGCAAGTATAGATATTTTCCAAGTTGATAGTGAGGTTTTTGAACCATTAGCAGTTACCAATCTTAGAGACATCTGGCACAGGGGATTTCCTATTCAATTACTCAATGATGACAAAAGATTCCCTTCTTATGAATCGATAAAAAAGAATATTTCAGTTTTAGTTCAGGCAGATCTATGGAATGGCAATCCTGATGTGGATGCTATTTGTAGGATAAGTAGGAGTGCGGTTGAAGATGGTTTTGATGATCAATTAATATTAAATAATAAACCCTATTCATCAAATAAAATATCACCCTTTAACTCTCAAAATACTTTCTTGAGTCGTAAACTATTCCCTACCTACTTTCTCTTCCCTCATATCGGCAGGTTTGACGACATCTGGGCTGCTTACATTACTCAACATTACTTTCCTAATTCAGTCATTTATGGCCCACCTACTGTCTTTCAAGATAGAAATGAACATGATCTAGTCAAAGACTTAGAACAGGAACTATTCGGATATAAGTGGACATATAAGTTAATTCAAGACTTGGATAACTGGCAGAAATATTTACCTGAGAGATCACTATTAGCTTACGAAGCTTACAAAAAGGAGTTTGCATGAAATACGGTGGCATAATTTCCAAGTGTAATCCTAGTCAAACCCATGAAGAGTTAAATGATTTACTTTTAGAATTAGAAGGCTTTAATATTCAGAATGTACTTGAGATAGGAGTTCACTTGGGTGGATCAATTAAAGTTTGGGAAGAAGTATTTAAACCAAATATATTAATTGGAATTGATGGTCAGATAACTCCAGAGTTTAGTAAAATTGATGGTGTATGCAAAATTAAAGGATATAGCCAATCAAACGAAACATTTAACAAAGCAAAAGAAGCGCTAAACGGAGAGCAACTAGATTTTCTATTTATTGACGGCTCTCATTATTACAATGACGTCAAGATTGATTTCCAGATGTACAAAGAGCTAGTTAGACCAGGTGGGGTTATTGCTTTTCATGATGTTATTTTAACTGGAAACGATACTTGTGAAGTCTATAAATTTTGGAACGAATTAGTTGGAAGTGGACAATATAAAACTAAAACAATTAGCTATAAAGATCAATTTGGTCCAAGTGCTACTGGTTGTGGAATTGTATTTTTAAATTAGGGGCGCCATGTAAGTGAATCGTTCAAAAACACTTATAAGCGCCCCAATAACTTTGATTATACATCAGGGTTATTCTTTTGCAAGAATATCTAAATATGCCTGTGACCAAACCGCATCACCGCCAATCATTTTCCAGATAAGCTTAGCGTTTACCACTTCATCGTCATAATGATCGCCAAAATTTAATCTATCGTCTGGATATTTCATTGAGTTTCTTTGAACTTTCATCATCACCGCCTCGTCTGGATCAATTCCTACCTGCTGGCATAAGTTAAAAACCTGTTGCCGATAATCAAGTAGCTGAGGAGTCAAGCCAGCGAACCTAATCTCATATCTTTCAATTAAAAATAAAATGTCGCCAATTTCAGAAGCTAAAGCAAAAGCAGATTGTCCAATTTGGCACTCGTCAATAGCCTCTGCTAATTCCTTGACTTCCATTTCGATTAAATCTGTTAAATGCCACTTATCATCTTGATGCGACCATAGTCGGCGATGTTCACACTGGGCGTAAATTCTTCTGGATGTTTCTTTGCTAAGTTGCATAAAAAAAGAGGCGGGTATAAGCCGCCTCTCCTCCTCACCGGAACATTTATTTTATAGCACGTTTGATGATTTCTGTATAGCCCTCTTTATTCAATTCTTCACGAATCCGATAGGCTACGTAGTTAGCGGTTGCACCAAATAAAACGCTTAATTCTCCAGCTTGTAAATATTTCTCACTTAAAATAGTAACCGCCCCAAAAACAATTAAGAAGCCAATTAACCTTAAATCCTTTTTGACAACATCGCTTAATTGAATTTGAATTTTTTTTGTCGTCATAGTTTTCCTTGTTGCTTTCTATTACTTGTTAAAAATATCCTTTATAGCTTTTAAAAACCTTTTGAGTAGCTCAAAATCGTCTTTTTCATCGTTTGACTGTGAAATGGAGCTTTGAGCTTGTTCGAGCCGTTTTTCTAACGTTTTAATCTCTTGTTCGTGTTTAATTTTCAAATCGCTAATTTCTTTTCCAAGCGAGTCTAGATCTTTTTGAAGTTGGGCATTTTTTTCAGTTAGTTCTTTTTCTTTTTGGGTAGCTGATTGTTCCATCTGCTTAATTTTTTCTTGTAAAGTATTTTCGTTATTAATTAATTCACTAACCAATTTATTAACTAATTCTTCATCACTTAATCCGAGTGGATTAGAACCGTTTAAAACCCCAATCAGTTTTTCAACAAAATTATCGTGTTTATCTTGAAGTTCTTTAATTGTTCCTTTTAATCCATCAATTTCAACAGATAAAGCCGATTTAGAAGCCCTAGCAGTGCCAAGAAACCCGCCGTT
>Ga0265297_10010937_pt1 | contig 11250 bp, 11 predicted proteins | sample Munlanlwell13791_FD_192502 | JGI IMG/M metagenome (GOLD analysis project Ga0265297, IMG submission 192502) | Leachate microbial communities from a municipal landfill in Southern Ontario, Canada - Leachate well 137-91 | ecosystem: Engineered > Solid waste > Landfill > Unclassified | place...
GAGTATCATGTCCACGACGTTTATCATCATTTATTAGCATGTGTCGATGTTGCGCCGGACCATATTAAATTGGCGGCACTATTTCATGATATCGGCAAGCCCCGATCGAAAACGGTTGCGTTCGAAGAAAAATATTTACAAAAGCTTATCGAAAAGAAAAAAGTTATTCCGGCACACCATTTTTACGGGCATGATCAAGAAGGGGCAAGGATGACTGAGGAGATTATGACTCGCATGAAGTTTCCGAAGGCTGAGATTGATCGGGTAACGAGATTGGTACGGTGGCACATGTTTTTCTATCAGGATATATGGAGTGATAGCGCAGTCCGGAGATTCATAAACCGTGTTGGTGGCCAGGAATACGTCGATCAGCTTTTTGAATTGCGGATTGCAGATGCCGCGTGTAATCCGAAAAGTGAGTTTTCTCCCCTTGAAATCAGCAAGCTACAGGAACGGATTGCAGAAGTTCGTAAGCAGGAAATGGCTCTGACACTCTCAGATCTGCGGATTGACGGAAATGATTTAAAAACGATCGGGATTCCGACCGGTAAAGTTATGGGGGATATACTCAATCAGTTACTTGAAGAGGTGCTTGATAATCCCTCTGTTAATACAAAAGAGAAACTGCTCCAACGAGCAAAGAAATTTCACACTGAAAAAACCACAGAATAATTAGCATATGAGCATGCTGCCTATGTTTTTCTACCTGCAACCTACCCTAACGATAGCCTCTGAGTTGCTCGGCAAACATCTGGTGAGGAATATTGGTGGGGTACGATTAGTTGCTAAAATCGTAGAAACCGAGGCGTATATGGGGGAGTCCGATTTAGCATCTCACGCGCGATTCGGTCATACCAAGCGGACGGACACGATGTATCTTGAGGGTGGTCGAGCATACATTTACCTTATCTATGGCATGTACCATTGTCTGAATATCGTTACTCAGTCGGCGGGAGCTCCCGAGGCAGTCTTGATCCGCGCAGCTGAACCGATAAAGGGTCACGAAATGCTGTGGCATAATCGTTACCCTAATCACTCTTATGATGAAAGCGATGCCAAGGGCACAATTAATCTTACTAACGGACCGGGTAAGCTTTGTCAAGCACTTGCTATTACGACGGCGTTAAACGGAATCGACCTTAACTCACGCGAGTTGTCGATAGAGCAGGGTTATGCGGGAAAATTTGGAATTACCGCTGCCACGCGCGTAGGAATACCGTATGCCGGAGAATATCAACATAAGCTCTGGCGCTACTTTATTACCGATAATCCGTATGTATCGAGAAAATAATAAACACTACCATGTAAGGCGGACTAATCAGAGGCGTAATGATTATAAAGATTTGCTGGTGCTATAATGAAATCTCTAATTTGTTTTGATATCGACGGTACTTTAATTGAGGACCAGTCATGACTAATACTCTCATAAGCTCTCGGCTATCCTCGCGCGTCATTGCAGGGTCTCTTTGCGGCAGCGTTAGGGGGAGAAATGTCGTTTATCGACGCAGAGAAGGTTCTACTTTCAGAATAGCGCTCCTTAGGGCGGGCAACGCGCAGTTATATTACGGGTGTATTTAATGCGATAATCATTCCTCCTGATGCGCTATCTGTTATTAAGACCTTAAAACAACGTGGTTATATGATATATCTCATAACCGGGAGCATGAATCTTTTTGCCCGATCGATCGCGCGCAGAGTTGGTGCAAACGGCTATCGTGCAAATTCAACATTACGGTTTAATATGCGGGGTGAGCTTAGAGATATCGGCTATAAAAAGGATCAGGGGAAGCGTAAGGTCCTTCAAATAAAACAACTGGCCCGTCGACTTGGTATTCCGGTGACCGAAATTTACTATATTGGCGATGGTGAGAATGACAGAGAGGCATTTTTGCTTACCAGCAAAGGTGTGCTCCTGACAAAGAAAAAAGAAACGTCGCTGCAATCTCAGTGGAAAATTAACGCACTCGAAGACATTCTAGAAATATGTATTTGAAATAAACGCACCGGATTTGATAAATCCGGAAGTCTCTATTGCAGAGGGGGCTCCTTTTTTGATATAAAATAATCCGTTATCGATATGGTCAAAAAGTCGTGGTATTATTTTCTCCGGAAAATATCTTTACTGTGTTGATGAATTGTTATATACTCACGTTCATTATAATAATCAGAATGAGCGTAAAGATAAATTTTTATTAACAAAAGATGAACTCTAGGGTATCGTGAATCAGTCGGAAGGAAAACTTTGTATGAATAAATACACCGCCAACATTATTCTTAATCCAGAATTAAGCGATGAACGGGTAAAAACGGTATTATCATTAATTGAAGAGCTGGTAAAAAAGGGAAAAGGAGAGTGGGGAGAGGTTGAAGAATGGGGTAGGAAACGGCTGTCGTATCGGATCAATAAGAAGTCAGAAGGGCTCTATTATCTACTTTCTTTTTCAGCAAACCAAACCGTTTGTGCTGAAATCGAAAAGAAAGTTAAGGAAAAGGACGATACGCTTCGTTTGTTAATTGAAAAGCAATAGAGAAAACCAAAGTTCAGGTAAGATAACAATTACGTGGTATACCAGAGAAGATATTTGAACGTTGTACAGTGTCTGCATGAAAAATAATGCTGAACAAGATTAGTAAATGGAGGTAAGAGTTATGGCATCACGATCACTCAACAAAGTAATTTTAATCGGTAATTTAACCCGCGATCCCGAACTTCGCTATACGCCTTCGGGTACACCTGTTTGCTCATTTGGCATAGCGACAAACCGCTCATGGGTACCGAGCGGAAGCGAGGAAAGACAGGAAGAAACCGAATTTCATAGCGTTGTCGCCTGGTCAAAGTTAGCGGAATTATGCGCTCAACTACTATCGAAAGGTAGAAAAATTTATATCGAAGGAAGGCTGCAGACCCGGAGCTGGGAAACACCGGAAGGTGATAAACGAATGAAAACCGAAATTGTTGCCGAAGATATGATAATACTCGATAATAAAAAGGGTGTTGCCGATGACGAGAGTAAAGAAGAATCGACAAGTCCAAAAGCTTCGGTCGCAGAACCGAAAAATATTGCTCCGACGGAAGATTCTGTATTCGCAGAAACTCCAGAGCCGGAAAAACCAAGTCAACCGGTTGGCGATGCCAACGACAGTGATTCAAAGCCGGCTGAAGACGAGAACATTGATCTGACTAATATACCGTTTTAATTTTAATTATTTTCAAGTGGAGGCATAGTGGAATCATCGAGTAATGAACCGAACAGAAGACCGAGAGGAAGACAGAAGTGCTATTTTTGTCTTAACGGAGGAACCGGTATCAGTTATGCTGATCCGCTTCGTTTAAAGCGCTATTTAACTCCCCGAGGAAAGATTGTCTCTCGCTTTAAAACTAAAGTCTGCGCGAAACATCAGCGAGAACTTACAAAAGCTATAAAAAAAGCTCGAATATTAGCCTTATTGCCCTACGTTAACCGAGAAATATAGCCATCACTTTCGGCAAAAAGCATTTATTACATCAGGGTAATCCCTACAGTCGAAAGTTTGAAAACCAGATATTATGAAGGAAATAACTAACGCTGCCCAATTTTTCCTGATCGTTGATTTCGGTTCAACAGTTGTTCATTTTTTTCTCCTCAATTGTAATTCACAAAATACCATAGTACATGGTCCGGTTGAAATTCCGACGCGATATTTCAGAAAAAGCGACCCTAACGTATTATTTTTTCAGGGTGTCAGCGCGCTCGAACAAAGCGCTAAAAGAAAGTTAATCGCAAAAGATATTCTTATTGTCAGTCAGGAAACAAATCGCTCTTCGGGTGTTCAGCGCGTAGTGCTCATTAGCGGAGAGGAATTCTACCCCCAGCTATCTGTCAGCGAAATTGCTCTAAAAGCAACACAAGAGGAGTCTCTTGAAGCTCTCTTTTCACACTTATCGACGCTTCAATACTGCAACTCGTTACTAGATATCGGTTCATCAGCCACCAGATATTTTTATGAGGGTAACGGTCAAAATAAAAAGTTGATAGCGCCGATTGGAACGGGAGCCTCCGCGTTATATGTACTACGCCAAGATGCGCAGTCCGATTTATTATTACGGTGGCTAACGTTTGAAATGGAGATTGTTTTGCTAGAAAATGTGATCGCTAATAAGAGCGTTACACCTTACATTATTCCGTACCTCGAACACGATTTAGAGATTGAATTAGCGCTAGTTCGTGAAATCCTTCGAACGACTATTCCTGCCGATTACGATGAGGAAAGAGCGGGTAGGAACGTTGTTTTATCTGGCGCTGCTATTTCACGTTATCCGAATCCTAACTTAATCGGTTTAACATATCTTGACGGCGTCGAGCCGGAAGGTGTTAATGAGATTTATATCGATACCGCACAATTTGCAACAAGTTTGGGAGGAGTAATAAAAAGGTATCCAGAGCTAGTTAAAGACGTGACTTTAAGCGAAATTTTTCCGCATATTTTAACAACCGTTACGGTCTCGGGAACATTTCATGAAGGAGAGTCGCTCGGTCAGGCATTTATAAATTTTGGATTTGACGATAATCAGGAAATAAAGCTGGAAGCCGGGAATATTTATCATATACCTTCAGCTGCACAAACGCTAACACTGGAATTCTCGTTTACTCATAATGCGTTTATACGAGGATGTCCTTTTGAGTCTGATGCGAATAAATCAGTGATTAAAAAAATAAAAACCGGTAAAAGGGGTTTAATTATTGATACAAGGGGGAGACCGTTACCGCTTCCGCGCTTAAGCGCGGAAGGGCGTGAGCGAATGAGAAGCTGGATTCATGCGCTTGATTTAAGCAATTCGCTATAATAACTTTACATGACCATGAAAAGTAATAACTTCATTCGTAAAAATAAAGCACTCGAACGCACCCAAGATAACCGGAAATCACTTCCTTCCGAAAAAAACGTTAATTTGCTCGTCGCTGAAAAGACTGGGTATATTCCATCTGTAACGAAAGTTATCATCCGAAAATTACCTCAGAAAGGAAAGATTTGGGTTAAAGAAGGCGAAACCGTAGAACCCTCAGCAATCGTGGGAATTTCACACTCTTCGCCTGGATTTCGAGTTTTTAATATTTCTGAGATACTAGAAATTCCTCCTGAAAAAATATTCCGTTGTCTGGTTAAATCTTCGGGAAGTAAAGTATTCAAAGGTGATGTTATCGCAGAAGATAAAAAGACATTCGGATTAATATCCCGGCAATTTATATCACCGATTGATGGAATTTTTGAAATGGTTGATCCGAACCGCGGACAGGCGATGATACAGTTTATGCCGATACCGATAAAATTAGTAGCGGGTGTGTATGGGCAAGTTGTTAAAATTGTCGATGAGCAGGAAGTACATATAAAGACGACGGTTGATTTAATTACCGGTGCTTTAGGATCGGGAATTGAACGAGAGGGCGTTTTGCGTATTGTAGCGGATTCTCACGAAGCGATTATGATGACAAATCTGGATCGGAGTTTGGCGGGTTCGGTTATCGCCGGCGGCTCGTTGATGAACAAAGATATTATTCAAAAAGCGATTGCACTTGAAGTCCGGGGCATTGTGTCGGGTGGTATTAACGTCCGTGATTATCGAAGTTTAGTATCATCGCTAAATCCGATTGAAGATGTCGGTATTTCTCTTATGGCCACTGAAGGATATGGTTTGGGTGAAATTCCGTTTTCAATTATGGAAGTACTACAAAAGTATAATAATCGCTTCGTTATTATTAACCCCCGGGATAAAGAGTTAATAATACCGCTAATGAATGAGCAATCCCGCAAAAAAGAGCGCGGTAAGTTAGCATCACAATTGCATTATATAAAAAATGATGTTACAGTACGGTTTTTAAAGTCACCGTACCTGGGGAGAGAAGGAAAAGTCGTTGAGATAAAAAAAGATCCCATTATATTTCCTTCGGGCATTGAAGCATACGGTGTTGTTGTTGAAATGGCCGGTGGTACCAGAACTATAGTTCCCGTAAGAAATCTTGAGATTGTCCACCATAACGATTAATTATCACAATATACGGCATACGTCATGTACCAGAAAAAGGTGTAATACCATGCAACAAACGCTTCATTCAAAATCCAGCAGATATATCCGCAGCAGTCTGATTATTATCGGAATATTTATTCTGGGATTTTTTGTCGGAAACGCCTATTCAAAAAGTACTATATCAGTAAAGAACGGTCGTATTGAGGTTAGTAATAGGGATCAGGTTTCAGCGGTGAAAAAAGCTGATTTTTCGCTGTTTTGGAACTCGTGGGATACGCTACTTTCGCGATATTATGACCCGTCGAGTTTAGATCCGGAAAAATTAGTTGAAGGCGCCATTAACGGCATGTTAAAAAGCACCGGGGATCCGTATACGGTTTTTTATAATGCTACCGAGGTTCAGGCGTTTAACGATCAGATGGCCGGAAAATATGAAGGCATAGGGGTTGAGTTGGGCTTTAAAAATGGTGCTATTGTTGCCGTTTCACCTTTTGAGGGAAGTCCGGCGTCGCGAGCGGGTATACTTCCCGGAGATTATATTCTTGAAGTTGACGGTCAACGAACCGAAGGACTATCTATTTCTGAGGTAGTAACAAAGATTCGCGGCGAAAAAGATACCGTTGTGAAAATTACTCTACTTCATGATGGTGAGACTGGTCCGGTAATACTTGATATTGTACGAGCCGAGATTAACTATAAAACAGTGTCATATACGATGAGAGGTGATATCGCCCATATTCGCCTCCAACAATTTCTTGATAATACGAATTCGGAATGGGATTCTGTGGTAGACGAAGTTATCGCGCATAATCCTAAGGGGATAATTCTTGATCTCCGAAGTAATCCGGGAGGGTATGTTAACTCAGCAGTCTATGTTGCCGGTGATTTTCTGAAGAATAAGGTAATAACGAAAGAGCGATTTAATGACGGATCTGAACAAGTATTACGGGCGAATGGTGCCGGGCGATTAGCAAACTACCCATTATACATAGTAATCAATGAAGGAACCGCTTCTGCTTCTGAAATACTCGCGGGTGCTCTGAAGCACTATGAAGTCGGGAAGCTTATCGGTAGTAAAACGTTCGGCAAGGGAATCGTTCAGGAAGAAGTTAAACTTCAAGATGGGACTCAGATGCATGTGACAATCGCCGAGTGGCTGCTACCTGACGGAAAAAGTATTCATAAGGAAGGTTTGGTGCCTGATATGTCGGTCGAGTTAACGAGCGACGATTATAAAAACGGAAACGATCCTCAGCTCGATAGGGCACTGCAGGAATTTTAATTCACAAATACACCTGTTTTATGCTGACGACATAAGAAAATTTTTCTGAGAAAGTTATTAGGCGATTACGGGGTAGGCTAGAGGGGTTGCTGCGGTGATTTACTGGTCGCTTAACATGTATCCGAAACCACGCACAGAATGAATCAGCTTTTTATCATATCCCTCGTCGACTTTTTTTCGTAAATATCCGACATACACATCAACCGTACGCGTATTCGCATCAGGTGAATAGAGCCATACTCGGTTCAATATCATATCCCGGGTTAAGACCCGCCCCTTATTCTCCATTAAATATTTTAAAAATTTATACTCTTGGGGTGTTAGGGAGGTGGTTTTGCCATTTCTGGTTATTTGAAAGGTTTTTGTATCTAAAATCAAATCAGCAACCTGGGGAAAATTATCGCCCTCAATCTCGCGAAGCCGCGCACGAACCCGAGCCATCAATTCCTCTGTATCAAAGGGCTTTGCGATATAGTCATCAGCACCTAAATCAAAACTTCGGACCATATCTGTTGTAGTATCCTGGGCTGTAAGTATTATTATCGGAATATTGGGAAACATTTTTTTTGATTCCCGACAGACAACCTCACCGCGCATCACCGGAAGTCCGAGATCGAGGATGACGAGGTCCGGTTGATGATTTTTAATCTCCTCAATCGCCGCAATTCCATCAGCCGCTGTACGAACAGAATACCCCGCATCACACAACATTGCTTTTAAAAATTCCCGCAATGCCGGTTCATCTTCAACGACGATAATTAGCTTTTGGATACTCATAGGTTGACTGAAATATTCTATGACTAATAATTACTGTCATACCACAGTTATTGTCAATAAATCTACTAGTAATCATATTACACCAATCGAGTTACGGTATTAATCAGCTGGACCAACTCACCGATATCAAAGGGCTTTTTGATGCACGCACTTATACCGATAGCCATACAGGAGTCGAGCGCGCGAGAATCTGCAGACATCATAATTATGGGGATAGACTTCGTGTTTTCATGCTCTCTTAACGTTCGGGCAATATCTCGTCCATCGGTACCCGATAATAGTATATCGAGTAAAAATACATCAGGGATTTCATTGTGCAATAACGATAACAGTTCATGTTCGGACATAATCATGCGGACCGTATACCCTGCGTCTATCAGTACAAATTCGATAGCCTCAAGAATGCTCGGATCGTCATCGACTACCCAGACAAGCGGCATAATAATTCTCCTTAACTGTTCTGTTCCAGGGGTAAGTGTATAGAGAACGTTGATCCTTTATTTACTATACTAGTTACCGTTATATCGCCGTTGTGGCGTTTAACTATTTCCGATGCAATAAATAAACCGAGTCCTAGTCCGGGATAGCTTCCACGGTTCTCATCGCTTAGGCGATAGAACTTCTGGAAAATATTTTTCAGTGAATCCGGAGGGATTCCGATACCATAGTCTTGGACGGTTATTAATGCCTCGGAGGGCTCAGCGCTAACTGAAACTTTTAGTTTATTTGCATTGCGGGAGTAGGTAAGTCCATTATTAATCAAATTTGTAACTGCTTGGCATATACGGTATTCATCCCCGATAAGGTTTATACCTGCTCTGCCCTTATAAATGATTTTGTGGGTATCGGTTGTAACCTGGATATCTTCGGTTACCTTTCGTATCGCGAGACCTAAATCGAATTCCTTCATATCGTACTGTAGACGCCCCTCCTGAATTCGCGAGACATCAAGCAACTCCTCGATTAGGCGGGTTAAGCGATTAATTTGACCGTTAACCCGGGTAAGATAGTCAAGCGCTTTATCATCTTTCTTTTCCGCCATATATTTTTGCAAAAGTTGGGTAAATGCTTTAATGCTGGTTAAGGGTGTTTTTAGCTCATGAGACGCAACCGATATAAATTCATCTTTTCGTTTTTCTTCTTTTTTCTGTTCAGATAAATCGATTGTGAAAACGATTACCGTTCCCGCTTCCGCGTCAAGCAACGCTCCACCCTTTAATGCTATAATCCGATTTCCGTTTTTTCGTACGTATTCTTTCTCATACGGTTCTACTACTCCTGATTTTAGTAGCTCTTTGGTTTTTAGCAACTCCATCTCTTCAGTTTCCGGAGAAGAGAGTGCGGTCCAGCGTATACCTTTTTTTAAATCTTCTTTTGTATAGCCGATAAGATCGAGAAAAAGTTGGTTCGCGTCGATGATATTTCCGCTAATGTCTTCGACGGCGACACCGATTATATTTGACTCAACGAGGCGTTTTAACCGCAACTCGCTTTCCTTTAACTGCTGATCTATCTTTTTACGCTTTGTTATGTCAGTAAAGAAGGCGCTGACACCAAAGTCAAAAGGATAAATTCTATTTTCAAGCCACACTTTTGCGACGGGAGAGAAATATTCAATCCGAATAGGACGTTTTGTTTTAAGCGCTTTATTAACAGCCATATAAAAGGGAGTATTCGCACTTTCCGGAAAGAGATCGATTGCTTTTCTGCCGACTACTTCGGCCTGGCTTTTACCCATCATTTCTTCAGCTCTTTTGTTAACATATAAATACCTCAACTCAATATCAAACGTAACAAAACCATCGTTTATTGATTCTAATATATGGGTGAGATAATTTTGTTGTTTACTCTCTTCGATCTGGTAGGTCAATAGTTCTTGTGTGGTTTCTTGCTCGATATCAAGCGCTTGTTCTAAAACGGTTATGGTTATCGTAATAACGACTCCCTGGACGATGAAGAACAATAAGCTTACTAATTCATTGGCTGTCAGCGCTGTATCCTGGGGTGAGTTCATGAATAAATATGCTGAAGTAAGAGCTGATAAAAAGACGGCAAATAACGAACTAACCGCACCCCCATACCAGGCACAGAAAGCAACGGCGATAGAAAATAGCAAAAAGGGGATATCGGTACCAACATATTCATCAATTTGAGTTTTGATCAGCGCAATAAATCCAACGGCAAATAGGGGTATAATCAGTTGAGAAATAATTGTCAGCTTTTTTATTCTTCGTACCCTCGCTTTAGTATCGGCGGCTAGAAAGTTATAGACTTTTTGTATTGCGGAAGAAATAAGCGATAAGGGCATTATGAGCTTCATGATATCAATTTTACTATACTTTGGCGCATAGATCACGATTCATATCATTTTCACACATAAAAAGGTATCATTACGTAAGGTATTATACATTTATTATTTTATTTGCATGGTTCAGTTAAGTAGCATGAAATTTATGTACGAAGGGTAATTTTGCGAATTCAATCGGGATTTGCCTACGTGGTATGCTGATGTCAGTTGTACTCTTTACGCTTAAGTCTATGTAAAAAGGAGATAGCATGGATACGAATAAAAATACAAAAACAGGATTATTTCTTGCAGCATTAGTAATCATGTTCGGAGTAGCCTTTACCGGTGGAGTCGCGGGTACAATTTTAGCCCCCCAACTGCTGCGGAATACTCCTCTCGGCAAGCTTATCGGGAATACCCCGGCCGGTTTAATAACCGAAGTAACCAGACAAAAAGTTGTTGATGAAGAATCGGCAACGATTGACGTGACGAAAGCCGTATCGCCCTCCGTTGTCTCTATTGTCATCAAAACTACGAGCTTTAATCCGTTTACCGGACCGGTTTCCGAAGAGCAAGGGATAGGCACCGGTTTTGTTATTGACGCGAATGGTGTTGTTTTGACAAATAGGCACGTTGTTGAAGATACCAATGCCAGCTATACAGTTGTTACAAAAGATAAAAAGAGCTATGACGTTATAAAAATTGACCGCGATCCAACCCATGACCTCGCAATATTAAAAGTCGATGGAACAGGGCTGGCCGCGGTCTCACTAGGGGACTCCGACCGCTTAGAAGTCGGACAAAAAGTAATCGCCATCGGCTATGCGTTAGGTGAATTTCCGAATACGGTTACGACCGGTGTTGTTTCCGGGTTAGGTCGATCGGTTACCGCTTCGTCGG
>Ga0265297_10010939_pt1 | contig 11247 bp, 9 predicted proteins | sample Munlanlwell13791_FD_192502 | JGI IMG/M metagenome (GOLD analysis project Ga0265297, IMG submission 192502) | Leachate microbial communities from a municipal landfill in Southern Ontario, Canada - Leachate well 137-91 | ecosystem: Engineered > Solid waste > Landfill > Unclassified | place...
CTCTAATGGCATGATCAGGGCACACGCTTGGGCCTCCAGTTCCGGTAAGTACGGTTTTCTGGATACTTCCGGAAAGTGGGTTATCCCTCCAGATCATTCCTGGGCAGGCAGGTTCAGCGAAGGACTCGCGGCTGTGGAGACGCAGGGCAGCAAGCACGGCGTCCTTGGCTTTGTGGATCGCAATGGCACCGTCGTGATCCGGCCGCAATATGTCTGGGCCTGCCCATTTTCGGGCGACCTTGCCTCGTTCAGGCGCGGAGGAAAGTGGGGCTTCCTGGATCGCCAGGGGCGCGAGGTGATACCGGCGAAGTACGATTCCGTCCAGAAGTTCAGGGGCGGCACCACCTGGGCCGAACTGGGGGACAGCATGTTTGTTGTCGGCCCGGACGGTTCCGAGAAGCCGATGCGCAATGTCCGCGTATGCGGAGAAGTGCCGGACGGGTACATCGTCCGGATTCCCGACGGCGGCGCCGAGATCTCCCAGGCTGAAGCACGGGCGCGGCGGTGGCGGACGAAGGACCTTGGCGATGACGGCTTCACCAGTGATAACTGCCGGAAATACCTGTACGGGGTCATCGGCTTCGATGGCAGCGAGATCATCGGGCTTAAATACGACCTGCTGGAAGCACCCGACGGGGCCTATCCACTCATCGGGTGTCGTGACGGGAAAAACTGCTATGTGGACGAGAATGGCGTGGAGATGTTCGTCGACGGCGTGGACCTTGGCCCCTTCCGCGGAGGGCTCGCGGTGTGCCTGTTCCCGGGGTCCGGCTACCGGGTCATCGACGTGTCCGGCAAAACGGTATTGCGCTGCGCCGGCTGGGTGGGGGATTTCGCGGAAGTCAAGGTCAAACAGTGATGGTGAGAGGTCGCAGAAAGAGAAGAGCCTTAACATCGATATTCAGGATGAAGAGGATAGGAAACAGCGACAGAGCCTTGCGAGGCCAGACGGACCCGGAGATTTCACATCGATGCTCAGGATGTGGGCGTTCCGCCGTCCGTAGTCTGGCGTCCGGCGTCTGTAGCCGGGCCTGAAATCCTCGGACTGAGGGCCTACTTGTCGGCCTCGGCCATCACGCACACCACCCGGAAGCCGACGAAATCGTGCAAGGAGATTTTACATCGATGCTCAGGATGAAGAGGATAGGAGCAGCCTTTGGCATTAGACCTTAGGCTGGGGGCTGGAGGGCGGAATTGGACAGAGGATTCCGGTCGAGAGCCTCTTCAATCGGCTGCTACCACCAGCCTCAGGCCTCCTGTCTACGGCCAGCCCCGGAGGGGATTCTTCCACATCGATGTTCAGGATGTGGGCGTTCCGCCGTCCGTAATCTGTCGTCCGGCGTCTGTAGCTGGAGCCGGGAACATACGGACTGAGGTCAAAAGCCCAATTATGGCAACAGCCCGCTCGCCCTCAACGCGACGCTTGGGGCAGTTCCGTCGTCGTTTCCAGAGGGATTCTCTTTGAAATCCAGCAGGCTGAGGTAGTCCGCTTCTTCAGAGTAACTCTGAATCAGCCTCACATTGGCCAGCAGAGCTGAAAGATACGGGCGGTCAAAATGGGCGTCAATGTCCCAGGTCCTGAGCGGATTAGATGAGCCATCGGGTTTGACCTTTTCTGCAATTATGGCAATCACATCGTCGGTGTCCGAGCGTAACATGTACTTGTAGTTGTGAATAAGACCAGCGGCATCGCTGATATGCTCTCGGTCAGTGTAAGCTGCAAAGGCAGCAACAGCGATGTGATGATCCGCGACCGCGAACTCCTGCATGCAGTATCGTCTGATGAACTTCCCTTCCGGGTCATGTATCACAACGAAGGTAGTCTTGTCGCTCCAGAAATCGAGCTTGAAGCCCTCCCACTCGGCATAGTGCGGTTTGCCAAAGCCGATTATCTGCTTGCCGGCCAGCACGGACGGAACTGTCTCGGGATCGACATAGTAGATGGAACCGAACGGCTTCTTTGCTTCGATGGCTTTGAGGGTTCTGTACGCGTACACTAACAGGAGTTCCCGGCTCGTTACGACTTCGATCTTGTTGGCGTCGCGAGAGATCTCTATCCTCCGATAACTCTTGAGTATCCTGTCGAGGGCTCCGGTATCCTTCTGGAAAATGTACTTTGTTTCCAACTGCATAGTACGGGGCTTATTGATGACTGGCGGTTCGGTCACTCTGTGCCTTACGCCATTCATGTCATAGTCGGCGGTGAGCTTTAGCTTGCCTCCCACCTCAAACTGCACGTGCGTGGTCACGGTAGCAGGTCCGCTCGTGTCATACGTGAAGGTCATCTTCAGAGGCTTGACTTCCTTCTTTCCGAAGTTGATCTCACACGCTGTTCGGCCGGTGATTGAAGTGGGCATCAGCGCCCCGTTGACATAGATGAAGCTCGTTGCCTCCACCTTCTCCTTCTTGGTTGCCGCGTCAATCTGCCGCAGTTCGTAGCCTGTAATGTTCAGGCAGAGGCGCTCTCGTTTCAGATACGTCAACTTGACTTTCCCAGCAGGGACTTCAGTTCCGGCAGCATCCTTTACGTATAGAGTCCCTGTCGACTCAAGGTTCTTTTCGTCAAAGGTGAGGTCCCCGAATCGTCTGTAGCCCTGTCCGATGAGCTCCTGAAAAGTAGCCTTGTGCAACTCATCCGAGCCAGTCGACGGCGGCGTTTCCTTCCAATCAAGCACTCTTCCATCGCCGTCTACGGTATATTTCCGTGATTCCTCAGCCGTATAGACGATTGTGCCGTCGCGTTCAGTTTTCTTCCGTTCCGTGTAGGCGACGACGATACCATGGTCCAGTCCGGGAGGCTGGGCGTCGTTATTGAAGTAGTAGTTAATGCTCATCGGAGTCTTGTGAGAATTGAGCAAGCCTTGCGCCGTCGAGACCCCGGCAGCATCCTTGACATCAATGTAGTACCCAAGCGTTGCGAAGTTGGAATCGACTTGCCTGAAGACATCGGCGGTTCGGAGGGCTTCCGGCAATTCGGGCATAGTCTGCGTTTCGGGCCCAAGGCTTCTGTCAGCATAGGCTCTGTTCACGCTGGCGGGAGGTGTGCTACCGGTAATGTGCGCTGTACAAAGCAGAGCGAGACATATGACGGGGACCGTAAGTGTCTGCCCGCCGCGCTTTGTAACAGCGTTGTACGCCACAATGATCGTGTCAGTGTTAAATGCTTTCATCGAAGTCCAGTCCTCCTGAAGGTTGTTGGAGAGACGGATTCCTGCCAGCAGCCTTTTTGGTGAAAATCGGGTTCGCCCCCGGCGAGTGGCCCATTAACACTATTTTACTTCGGAGGCAGGGCCATGTCAAGGCGGAGGCGAGTCGAGCCCTGCGAGGCCTGTCGGACAAGGAGATTTTACATCGATGCTCAGGATGAAGAGGATAAGAGAACAGCGATAGAGCCTTGCGAGGCCAGACGGACCCGGAGGTTTTACATCGATGTTCAGGATGAAGAGGATGGGGAAACAGCGACAGAGCCTTGCGAGGCCAGACGGACCCAGAGGTTTTACATCGATGTTCAGGATGAAGAGGATGGGGAAACAGCGACAGAGCCTTGCGAGGCCAGACGGACCCGGAGGTTTTACATCGATGTTCAGGATGAAGAGGATAGGAGAACAGCAATAGAGCCTTGCGAGGCCCGTTGGGCAAGGAGATTTTACATCGATACTCAGGATGCGGAGGATAGGAAGCAGCAGATAGAGCCCTGCGAAGCCCGGGATGCCTCAGGCAAGGATCATCAGTTCCGGTTGGCGACGCCTGCTTCTGCTCGAATACTGTATTTCCTGAGTATCGATGTTAAGGCACTTTCCTTCTTCTGTGCTGTTGCATTGCTGTTCACGGTTTGCGCTCTATCTCCTACTCAGAATCCTGCATATCCTGAATATCGATGTGAGAACTCCTCGCCTTCTCCCGAGCCTGCTCGCATCCATGTTCAAGTCGGGCGGCTCCGGCGTTTGCTCAGAGTCTTTGCAGCCGTTTCAGCATTTCGGACTCCGGGTGAGTCGCCTGTATTGTAGCTTCTGGTTCCCGAAGTTGATCAGGAGGCCGACTTCAAGCCCTGTAGCATTCAAGTAGTTGATGATTTGGGCCTGATTCTCTGGGGCGATGGCCTTGGAGGCCTTCAACTCGACGATAATGCTGTCCTCAACGAGGATATCGGCGAAGAACTCTCCCACGGGCTGCCCCCTGAATTTTACGTCGAGAGGGCTCTGGGATTGTGCCTTGAGCCCCCTTTGCTGGAGTGCGATCAGCATTGCTCTTTCATACACGGATTCGAGGAATCCCGCGCCCAGTTCGTCGATGACTTCGAATGCGCAAGCGAGTATCTCTCTGGTTACGTCCCCACGCTTCAGATCTGTCTCCTGGCGGTCCACGTCAAGCTGCTCCTTTCCGAGTCCTTCGTACGGCGATTTTCAGGATGCTCAGGATAGTGAAGCCCTCAATGCCGCATGCAAAGATCATCAGTTCTGGTTCGCGACGCCTGCTTCTGCCCGAATTCGCATATCCTGAGTATCGATGTGAGAACTCTTTGCCTTCTTCCGAATCTGCTGCATCGCTGTTCTTGGGTTTCTGCCTTGGCTCCAACTCAGAATCCTGCGTATCCTGAGTATCGATGTGAAAGTTCCTCTCCTTCTTCCGTGCCGCCGCATTGCTGTTCTTGCTTTCTGCCTTGGCTCCGACTCAGAATCCTGCGTATCCTGAATATCGATGTGAAAGCTTTGCTCCTTCTTCCGAATCTGCTGCATCGCTGTTCTTGCTTTCTGCCTTGGCTCCAACTCAGAATCCTGCGTATCCTGAGTATCGATGTGAAAGCTTTGCTCCTTCTTCCGTGCCGCTGCATCGCTGTTCTTGGGTTTCTGCCTTGGCTCCAACTCAGAATCCTGCGTATCCTGAGTATCGATGTGAGAACTCTTTGCCTTCTTCCGAATCTGCTGCATCGCTGTTCTTGCTTTCTGCCTTGGCTCCGACTCAGAATCCTGCGTATCCTGAATATCGATGTGAGAATTCTGCTCTTAATCTGCAAAGAACGCTCTGGCCAGCACAGAGCAGGCAAATATCGCGGCCACATTGTACTGCTTCGCGAGCCTCATTACTTCTTCGTCCTCGCTGCCGGGGTTGAAATACACCTCGGCGGCGCCGATCTTTGCTATCTGCGGGACAAGGGCCGCTGATACCCGTGGAGGGGTGTAGACCGTGATTATGTCGGGCTTCACCGGCAGGGAGGCGAGGTCCGGGTAGCAGGGGAGGCCCTCAACCTCGGTGCAGTTGGGGTTGACGGGATAGACGCTGTAGCCTGCGGCCTTGAAGCCGCGCAACGCGCGGTTGCCGTACTTGGAGCGGTCGTTGGATGCTCCCACAATCGCAACCTTCATGGGGCTCGCGGCGGTGTTCTCGGTTTGCATGTTCCCTCCGTTAACTTGCCTCTTCCATCTCGCACTTGAGGCTGTCCAGCAGTATGAATGGGTTCGATGCGCTTTCAACGATATTATACAGCCTCAATTTCGCGCGCGTTATAGCGCCTCCACCCCACTTTAGTTCTATGGCGTCCATCGCCTGGTCGAGCCGCTTTGTCCGCTGCGCTTCGGTCATCAGGTGCGGGGCCGTCACCTGCTCGATATTCGTCACGCCCACCCCCACGAGCCTTATCGGCTGTTCGATCTTTATGCCCCGGAGGAGGTCCAGCGCCGTGTAGTAAATGTCCTCGTCGATATCCGTGGGGAAGGGGATTTTCTGGTTGCGCGTGAAGCTGTGCATATCGGCCCAGCGCACACGGAGCACGACCGTGGAGCCCGCGATGTTCTTCGCCCGCATCCGCATTCCCACGCAGTGAGACAGCAGCAGCAGGTGGGCGCTGACGTGTTCGAGGTCGGTGGTGTTGCGGTCGAGGGTTGTCGAGTTGGATACGGTCTTTGGCAGGAAGATGCCTGACACGTCGCTGAAATCGTAACCGTTGGAGAGCAGCCACAGCGTTCTTCCGACCTTGCCGAACATCCGGTGCAGTTTGTACTCGTTGCACTGCGCCAGGTCGCCCAGCGTGAAAATGCCCTGCGCGTTAAGGACAATCTGGGTTTTAGGGCCGATGCCGATCATCTTTTCGACCGCAAGCGGGTCAAGGAACTCGCGCTCACTGCCGGGCTCGACAACCACAAGGCCGTCAGGCTTTTCGATGTCTGATGCTATTTTGGAGATAACGCGGCTCGCGGAGCAGCCGACGGAGACGGTGAGGTTGGTTTCGGTGCGGACGCGTTCCTTGACCAGCCGCCCTATCTCCGGAGCCGGGCCGAAGATCCGCTGACTTCCGGTAACCTCGACGAACGCCTCGTCAATGGAATAGACCTCCACGCGGGGGGAGAAGTCGCGCAGGATGCTGATGAGCTTTTCGGAAGCCTCGATGTATCGCCGGTAGCGCGGACGCTGAAAGACGGCGTTGGGGCAGAGCATCGCGGCCTGCCGGACCGGCATTCCGGCCTTTATGCCGAATATCTTGGCCTCGTAGGATGCGGCACAGACGACCGAGCGCGTGCCGGGATCGCCGCCGACAATGACGGGACGGCCCTGCAGCTCAGGGAAATCGGCGATTTCCACGGACGCGAAGAAGGCGTCCATATCGCAGTGGAGGATAGCTCTCGGCCAGTGTCCGTTCATACATCCAATTATGGCGCCTTGTTGCCAAATTGTCAAATAGCGGTCGTGGAAAATGGTGTCAGTCGGGCAAAACGGCTGCTAAATGGCCTGTAATGGCTTGTGTGTGACGTTGCCAGAATGCAAATACAGGGGCAGGGCCTACACTTTTGTGTGGAACCAGTCGCGGCGCAGGAAACGCACGCCCGTGACAGCGCAGAACAGCAGGAAGTAAGCGAATTCCGCGTTGTAAGCTCCCACGATACCGGCGTTCCACTGGATTCCGAACAGCCAGGCGGCGTACAAGTAGGTCACGCAGCACAGCGTTTCGACGATGAGGATGTAGATGACATTGCCAGCGCCCTCGAGCGCGCAGGAGAAGATGACGCCTGCAGGGGCCATCAGCAGGAAGAAGCTCGCGAGCCTGAACGTCTCCACGGCGACGTAAGCTACCGCCTGGTCCTCGGTGAACACACGAGCGATGAAAGGTGCGAAGGCCTGCAGGGCCGCGTACATAATGCCCACGACCCCGATGGCCAGCGCGATGCCGCGCCATGTGTTCTTTTCGGCTTCCTCGGGGCGGCCCTCGCCGATATTGCGGCTTACGAGGGAACTCACCGCCACGCCGATGCCAAGGACAGGCATGAATACCAGGTTGAAGACGGTGCGCGAGATGTTCGACACGGCGAAGTCCACGGTGCCGATGGATTCCGCAATGCGGAAAAACACCAGGTAGCAACTGAGGCTGACGAGGTTGCGTATGCCTGACGCGAACGACAGCTTGATGATGCCGCGGCAGATCTTCCACGAAAGGTTGCCGAGTTTCATCAGCCCGAACGTCGTGCGGAACGACGGCAGGAAGATCACCGGAATGTAATAGGCCAGTTCGACGAACAGCGCCACCGTTCCGGCTATGGCCGCTCCCTGCAGGCCCAATTCGGGGAATCCGAACATCCCGAACACCAGCGCGAAGTCCAGGAATATGTTTGCCGCCACTCGCAGTCCGGAGCCGATGAGGAAATGCACCGTCCGGCCGACTCCCGCGAAGAAGCCACGGTAGGCCGCCGCCAGGATGAACGGGAAAACGCCCAGCATCTTGACCGCCAGGAAAGGCTGTCCCAACTCGCGCAATTCCTGAGTTCCGAACAGCAGCCGCGACATCGATCCAGCCGTGAGGACTCCCAGGGTCGTGAACACGATACCGACGATAAGGGCGAGCACCAGCGAGTTGTCGAGCACCGCTCCGGCTCCCCGGTTGTCGCCTTCGCCGAACCTGCGCGCGGAAATAACCTGGCAGCCGACGTTCAAGCCTGCCAGGGTCAGTGCAACCACCAGCAGGGCGACATCGCCGATTCCGGCAACTCCCTGCGCCGATGGGGACACGCGCCCGACCACGGCGGTATCGACCGCCAGAAGGAGGGTGAACGACGTCATCCCGAACACCACTGGCCAGGCTATTCCGATGATGTCTTTGGAGCCGGTGATTAATGAACGAATTCCTGCGATTGGATTCACGGGGCGGAATTATAGGTTCCTTTACCCTCAAGGCACGTAACAGACCCGGACACGCAACGGTGTATAATCGTAGTATGCCACTCCGCCTCGCGGTTCTTGTTCTTGCTCTGGCTGTTGCTTCCTCCGGCCTGTGCTGGGCCGAGAAGGTGCAGTTCACAGACGGCACGAACTGCGACGGCGAGCTCACCTGCGACGGAACGCAACTGTCCCTTCGGTCGGGCGACAAGATCCTGAAGTTCGACAAGCTCAAAGTCACCGGGATCACCGACCGGGCCGACACGTACACGGAGTATCGCAGGCGCTACGACGCCTGCCCGCAGCGCTCAGTGGAGAACTTGTCAGCCCTTGCGCGGTGGTGCGAAGAGCATTTTCTCATCCCGGAGGCGAGGGAGATCTACGACCGCATCCTGACCTTAGAGCCCGACAACTATGCCGCGCGTACGCTCCTTGGCTACGTGCGCGACCGCGAATCCTGGCGGCGTTTCCCCGAGGCCGAGTACCGCGACCGTGAAGCCCGCCTGCGGGTGGGCGATGTAAAGGGCTACGAGGACCTTGCAACATGGTGCGCTGCCAGCGGCGTATCGGGGGGGCTGAAAGATTGCAGCTTCTATATCCTGCGGCTTGATGCATTTCACGTAAATGCCTTGAAGTGGGCTCGGCCCTTCCTTGAGCAGGAGAAGATATCCCTGCCTGCCGCGCCATTGGATGAATTCACCGTTGCGAGCCTTGGCCCGGTCGGGGCAGCAAGCGCGTTCGAGTTGTTTTCCGTGCGGCTGGCCGGGGTTGACGGCTCGTCGCTGCTGGGGCGTCCTGTAACTTCACCGGTGGCTGGCCGCGTGGAGTACGCATCCGCGCAATGGCCCGACCTGCCGGACGGGGAAAAGGAAGCGTCCGCGCGGGAGAATTTCGTGCTGATACGAGTGGGCTCGCGGCTGGTCTATATCGGAGGATTCGCCCTCGATGGATTTGCCGCGACCACCGGTGCCGATGTAACGCCGGGCGCGGCCCTGGGACGTGTTGGCAGGCCGATGGGTGGAGCGCCGGGGGTTATCCTGCGGGTGCTTGACGAGGATCGTTTTTCCACGCCGGTTTTCCTGGCGCATTGCTACATAGGGTCAAGGGACGGATACGTTGAGGCGAACGACCATCCGCTTGCCGCGGGTGAGACGATAAGGAACTCGAAGCCGTAGCGCAGTAGCTGCTTGTGGTTGACAGTCGCGATATGGAGGAGTTTATGAATTCTCTCAGAACGGCGGCCTGTTTGAGGTTGATCTCGCTGGCCCTGCTTATTTCGGGCGGGCTGATGTTGTGCGGCTGCGCCCCGGCGGGCCCCGACGGTCAGGCCCCCAAATCGGCCAATGTCGGGCCATACAATGATCTGGCCACGGCTGCGGCCGCCCTTTGCGACGCCCATATCAGCAATATGCTGGGTTCGCTTTCCATCGTAGCGGCATCGGCCAGGCCCGCGTCGGATGAGCTGCAATTCCCGAAGGCAATTGTCGCCGAAATGGTCAACGTGATCTCGCCCGAGCTGGTCTGGTTCGCCCGGTCGGGAAGGTGGCTCAAGCTGAAGCCGCAGTTGTCCGAGATCGCATCCAGGAATGTGCCCGCAGCTTTGTGGGTGGCCGACGGCGAGGGCCGGTATTACACGGTTGACGGGGGGCTCGCGAAGCAGACCCTCACGGATCGGAGCTACTGGCCGTACCTGAAGGCCGGGCGAACGATCCGGGGCGCGCTGGTTGTGAGCAAATCCACGGGGAAGAAGTCGGCCGTCGTCGCTGTTCCGATCATGGGCGAAGGTGGGGTCATGCAGGGACCCGTGATGGTCGGCGCGGTCGGGGCATCCATCTATCTCGAGGAGCTTGGCGCGAGGATCGTGGCGGAGCTTGGCCTGCGCGACGACGAGATCTTCTTCGGCATTGACGAAACGGGCGAGACCCTTATGCACCGTGCCGCTTCCCGGTTGTTCGAGAACCCGGCGGAGCAGGGCAGTCCGTCCCTTGCGCGGGCGATAGGCAGGATGAGGAGCTATCGCTGGGGAACCATCGAGTACGAGTTCGACGGCTCGACCCGGCTCTGTGCGTTTGCGTCGACCGCCATCACCCCCTGGAAGATAGCGGTGGGGAAGATGGAGAAGTAGGGCGTGGGAGTGAGGCTCCGGCCAGAAAGCGAGGAGATGGAAGAATGATGCTGCGGAATCGGATCCTGCTACTGCTTTCCATCGCAATCATCGCCGTCATTGCGGCAATCACCGCGGGGTACCTTTCATTGAGCCCGCAGCCGGTTCCTACTCCGAAGGCTGGAGAGAGTATTTCCCCATCTCCTCAGGCGCCTTCGGCATTCACTGAGCCCAAGTGGTTTCCCATCGACGATTGCGTGGCAGGCGTGGAGATGAAGAAGCAGACACCGGAAGCGTTCGCCCTGCTCACATCGCAGAGCTGCGTGAAGCGCGAGGGTTCTCTGATTTCTCCGTGGAATCCATGTGAATCGGGGATTCTCTCCGACGGCTCGTTCATAGTCGGTCTAAACTGCTATGACGCAGCGGACGGCATCTGCCGCTGGAGATGCCCAATCACAGGCGAGGACGACTACACAATGTACCTCGATGCCGGGCGGAAGGTCGGATATTACTACGTATCGAAGTCGCTATACCGCGCGGATTTCGCCATCCGTGAATGGACGCTCGTGACGAATCTGGCGGAACTCGTCATCCCTGCGCAGGTCTCCTCGCTTAGGGAAGTCGATCTCAGGAATTGGCGACTCCTCCTTGTCAGGAATGGGTTTGCGTACTTCGGCGCCTATTACGCGACTGGCACAGCAGTGCTGAAACTGGAGCTTGCGACCAATTCGATTTCGCTGTCGGACACAGTGATTTCCAGCGAAGGTCACGGACTGTACGATGCGGCTCCGCTTGCCCCGGATTCGTATCTCTGCCAGTTCAGCACTTCGCGGGCTTTTGGCCCGGAGTTCCCGGCTCTTGCCATCAGGGACTTATCGCGTCCCGGTGTTAACCTTCTCGAGGCCAACGCGTCTCTTTGTGCGCTGCGTTCGTCTGACGGGCATCTCTTCCTCTCGTACGATTCAGGGGAGGAGGAACTGGTGGAAATGGCGCCTGGTCAA
>Ga0265297_10010940_pt1 | contig 11247 bp, 5 predicted proteins | sample Munlanlwell13791_FD_192502 | JGI IMG/M metagenome (GOLD analysis project Ga0265297, IMG submission 192502) | Leachate microbial communities from a municipal landfill in Southern Ontario, Canada - Leachate well 137-91 | ecosystem: Engineered > Solid waste > Landfill > Unclassified | place...
AGATCGGTTTTGTTGACCCTCCCGGTATCAGGACTGGTGTCTCAGCCGTAAAACACCCTCCGCTCCCTCCCTTGGACCCCAGGTTAGTATTAGCGTTTATCCTATCCATGGAAATAGACAACAATTGCGAAGTGTCAACTTCCAGGTTTCGCGGCTGGTAAAAAAACTTATAAATATCAGGCAAAGTTACTGAAGACAGGTCCCAAACCGCCTTATCAACCAATCCCACTGCCAACTCGGACGCCACCGGATGACCCAACAAGTTCCTGGTGGAAATTATCGCGTGTAAAGTCTCTCCCGGTTTGTATTTCTTTTTGTCAGTTTGAATGTCAACTGTAAGCTGCTGTTTTTTGTCGGTAACTTTAACCTCGACGTAGCCCACTTTCATTTCCGGAGGAGCTTTTATTTCCTGTCCCCCTTTTATCAGCACCGCACCCAGATAGATGTTAGGAGCGTAGTTCGAAACAATTTCCACCGGAAAATTATTAGACTCGTCACTTGTTTTCACAATCTTATAGCTGATAACCTTACTTCTTTCCGCAGTTAGTAGAGTCGTAGCCGATCCTGATGCAAAAGGTGAGTTAACAAACACCGCCGCCATTTCGCCCACGTTATATTCTCGTTTGTCAGGTACAATCAAAATCCTATCGTTGTTAGCTCTGTCTGTCATAAAACCGTAGCCCGAAATCCACATATAACAACTCGACCTGTTAACGTTTCCCGCCGGGTCGGTCACGCTTGCCACGACCCTGTACGTGCCTCCTTCAGTCGGGGTAAAAGCAGTTTTTGTGTAACCAAGATTGTCCGTAGTCACGATTGCGGATGATACCAGGTTGTCATGTGTACGGCTGACATACATAAATTTTCCCGTATCAGGATCCTGTTCCCGGACTGTATCCCAGGTCCGTTTAAAAAATTCCACCGCCACGGAAGTGTTTGGCACTTCGCTCTCATTAGGCGCGACCGTCACTATCTCCACCTTGGATTCTTCACCGGATCTGCCGATATATCTTTCCGGGTGTAATCCCACGTAAATTCCTCCCTTATGCATCACTACAGTCGAAGAAGAACCTACTGTCTGGTTACTTTCGTCCGACACACTCGCTTCCAGGCTCAGTCGTTGACTGGTCTTAAATTTATCCAAAGAAAACGGGGTGTGAAGAACCAGATTACCCTGACTATCTGTTGTCCCTTTACCGTTGTTTACAACGGATGTACTGCCCCCGCTATAACCCCACCAACGTGACCAGTAGTCATCAAAATCTCCGAATTCAAAGTTGCGGTTCTTGCTCCAGTCGAAAAAATAATCACTGGCCGTAAGTGACCATCTCACGGGGGAATTAGCCACAGGTGCTCCGAAGTAGTAAGAAGAATTAATGCTCAAGCTCGGGGTTTCACCGGGTAGATAAAAATCTTTATTATTTTTAATGGTCAAAAGCATTTCCGGCTTTCGGTATTCTTCCACCTGAAACTCCTGCGAATTCGCATTCTTCTTATAATCTGCATTTATTTTGTAGTAACCCAGGTTAGCGTCAGGACTAAGTGAAAAAGTATCAAAAAATGCTCCGAAAGAATTTACGCCCAATTCCTTCCGATAGACTTCCCGTCCCATTGCATCTTCAATTTTGACACTGACTTCCTCGCCGGGAGTGAGGTTTGCATACGCCGCATCGTTGTCCTTTTTTATCAGTCCTTTAAAGAACACTTTCTGACCTGGCCGGTATATTGGCCGGTCGGGAGTCAAAAATAGCTTGAACCGGTTATTGCTGTTTTCGTAGTCCACACTTTCCTGGTAGTTGTAATAATATGGCAGTCCGAAGTCATACCGGTTTATTCCTTCTCCCCAGTTGCTTGAAGACACTACCACATCATTCCCTTTCGTGGCCATCAAAATCAGATTGTTTGTCTTGTCCAGGTTCACGTCTTTTTGCCATACCCCGTCCTGATTTGTCTTGCCTTCAGCCAACGCTTTTCCAAAACTGTCAGACAGTGTCATATCCATTCCGGAAATCACCTCACCGTTGCTTTGGTCAACAGCCCATGAAAAAATCTGTTGGTTACTCTTTTTAACTGTCAGGGTAGCGTTTGATACAATCATCACCAGATTATCGTGTTGCCCGGTAGATACCCTCACGTCCAAAAAGTAAAAACCTGATTCCAACGCCCCCCCCTGGCTATTTGTTATTTTACTAACCACATTAACGGGCACATTGGGGTTCACTTCAAAGTCCTCATTCCAACTTCTGACTTTTTCCAAATTTCCGGGATTATAATCCTGCCAATTTCTGCACGTGGTGTAATTATTTCCGCACACATTCTCATATCGTCTTCGATACAATTCCAATAGATCGGATTTATTTAATTTGTACAAAGCATAGTTAACTTGCTGCGCATTTTTTACCTGAGCCACAATTCTGGGAATTATCTTTTGGTTAAACGTGGCAAAGTAAGTCCCAAACGGCACTATGGTTACATTCGGGTCATACGGGGCTGTGGTGAAACTGAATGTATAAGGAGTACCCAAATTCACCCCATACTGATCTCTTACTCCGGCTCCGATTGTAACGGTATATTTTTGTGACCTCAACAAATAAGTTCCGATATTCAAAGTATGAACATTCTGATATGACGAAAAATATAGTCCCGGTTTGGTCTCGGGTGTTGGACTGATGCTGATATTGTCAGCAAAAGAATCCTCGTCCATCGGCGTCTTGAAAGTAATCTTGATTACATTTTCATTTTTCACTTCTGTTTGCCCGTTGGCGGGAGTAGTTTCCGTAATTTTTGGTTTATCGGCCACCGAAAAACTCCAACTGTAATCGCTTTCCAAACCGTTGGGACCATCTGTGCTCAATAGTCCGGCTGTTATCACAGCTCTGTAAGTTTTTTCCCTTACCAAACCGGGACTCGGATAAAACCCTATTGTTTTCCCCGACACCGCCAATCTCCCCGTGGCTTCTTTGTTCTGCTCGTCAAAAACCTTAAAATGTCCGGTCACCGAATTTCGATCTATGACTTGATTAAAAGTTGCCGATACGGAGGCGACCGGGGATGCGTATCGGTAATTTTGATCTGGGGATACGTCAATTACCCTTGGTCTCGCGCTGGAGAATTGCCACGAATAATCCTGGTCCAACACTCCTCCGTCCATCGATTTTAAATTATTTTCCACACTTACCGTGTATGTCGTTGCTTTCTTAAACGGAACCGATGGCATAAATTGATAAGCCGTAGTCCCCAGCCACCGCCCCTCCCCGGCTATAACAGGAGAAATCGTTATCGGCGATTTTTTCAGGGCACTGTTGGTAGCCGTAGTCAGGGCAATCATCGGCCGGTCAAAGACCACCATTACCTTAGCTAGGTCTTCAACTGCCTCTGTTTCCGGAGAAAAAACCACAACCTTGGGATCTCCCAGTGTAAAAAATTCAATCTTTTTATTTCCAAGAAGTGGAGACACAAATCGGGAAACCGGCATTTTCTCAAGCGACACTACATATTTCTCACCCCGGACCAACGGAACCTTGGGAGAAAAAATTAATTTTTGGCTACTTTCCCACGAAATAGTGCCTTCTGTTGGCGGATTTATTGAAAAACCTTTTTCCACCGATGTCTTGTTCATTTCCCGGTCAAACACAATCTCAATTTGTGTATCCAGAGAGTTTTCTAAAGACCCATTACCGGGAAAGGAAAAAGAAATTTTTGGTGGGGCAAAAAATGGCCATGCGGAAATCAATACTACAAAGACTGCTAAAGCAATTAACGGAATTTTGACTGTCTGCAATTTCTGTCTGGCAGACAAACCCATAAAATACTCGATTTTTGGTTGAACCCGTCTTTTTGCGTCAGTAACTTTTTTGACCAAATACCAAAAACCCCTCACCAAAAATCCAACAACCAACTCTTTTTTTTCAGACAGATCCATACGTAGGCCTCAATATTCATTAAATCAGACCGCGGTAGAGATTACAACCCGTACTCCGTTACCAAAAAACTGCTTACTTCAGTCATTATTTTCCTACCCGTGTTTGTATGTCCGACCGCTTTTACGGTGTGTTTACCGGTTACCAGTGGCCACGCTGTCGTAAAAGGGTATTCCGATGCTGTCTTTACCGGTTTCTCGTCAATAAACCATTCCACTTTTACAATGTTTGACGATACGTTGACGGTCAGATCCAGAACTTGGTTTTTAATCAGTGCCGGAGCTGACTGAAAAATGGTCTTCAGTCCCGGGTTTGTTACACTTATATAAGTTCCGGATTCTCCCGATATTTGGTTACTTCCGCACAGAGGTGAATTATTTCGCGGAACAACGCTTAGGTCGTTTTCCACCGCCCATTGAAAAACCTGATCGGGGTAGTCTAGCATCACTCTTTCCGTGACAAACGTTTTAGGACAATCTTCTCCTGCCAATAATCCGTTTCTGCTGTCAATTTTTATTTTTTTGTAAATCTGCGATACTGCGGTAGGTTCAGTACCGGCCAAAAACAATTCTCCGGCTTTTTCTACACACCACTCATTGGGAATAAGTCCGTCTGCTTTGCAAATTTCTTTATCACGTATTCCCCCGGGTCTCACAAACTTGGATTTGGGTTTGTCCTTCAAAAACTCTTCAAAAAATTGTTGCCAAATCGGAGCTGCTCCGGTAATCCCGGTAAGTTGGATCATGGGGCGGTTATCGTTATTTCCTACCCATACCCCGACCGTGTAGTCTGGTGTATATCCGATTGTCCAATTGTCATGCCAATCCGTTGTTGTGCCTGTTTTAACAGCTGCAGGGGTAGACAGGACCAGGGGATTTTTTTCCCCAAACCCCAACATCCTGGCCTTAGGATCAGATAAAATATCGCTTATCAAATACGAAATTTCCCTGGATTTTTTCCCGAGCGCTGGTTTTGGTGATTCCGTCTGATGTTCATATAATACCAATCCTTCATCATCGGAAATAGTTTCGATGGCATACGGCGGCAAAAAACTTCCCTCTCTGGAAAAACTCGCATAAACGTTTGTCAGGTCCAAAAGTGTAACTTCTCCCCCTCCCAAAGTCAGCGCCAGATCGTACCTTGGATTTGGTTTAAGTGTGGTTATCCCTAAGGCTGTAGAAGTTTGTAAAAATTTATCAATTCCGATTCTCGACAACATTTCCACAGCAGGCAAGTTAAGTGATGAAGCCAATGCTTCGCGGGCCAGTACTAATCCATGATACTTTCCATCGTAGTTATTGGGTAAAAAGCCCTCACCTTTTTTTGTTTTATAAAGCGTTTTAACGTCAAAAATTGAAGTTGCCGGGGTAAATCCTTCCGCAAAAGCCGCAGCATAAGTAATTGGTTTAAGTGCTGATCCTGGTTGACGTGGACTGATTGCCAAGTTTACCTGACCCGAATTTGTCGCATCAAAATAATCAATCCCTCCCAACATGACCCGGACTGCTCCATTTCCTTTCTCAATCATCACCAAAGCTGCATTGGATAGATTATGTTCCTTTTTCAGCTTATCTACCCAATTTGTAGCAATATCCAATGCCAGGAGATAGTCAGGGTATCGCAAAGTAGTATAAATATTTATCCCTTCGTTCTTTTTTAAAAGCCCTCTTTCCAAAGCCTCATCCAGGACGTATTCCACAAAATGTGGAGCTTTTATTTCCGAGTCCTTCATGGAAAATGTCAGTGGTTCCGCTTTCGCGTTTTCAGCTTGCTCATGCGTTACATAGCCTTTTTTAAACATCATATCCAATATTTCAGCTTGTCGGAATTTTGCCTGGTCCGGATTGGGGTTAGAAATCATTCCTGCCAAAAACGCACTTTCCGCCAGTGATAATTGTGATACGTCCTTATCAAAATATTCCCGGCTTGCAGCAGCCGCTCCGAACGCCAGGTTGCCGAAATACATTTCATTCAGATACATTTGTAGTATAGTTTTTTTTGAATAGCCAGCTGTGATTCTGATCGCAACTAGTACTTCCCTGATTTTTCTCACCACACTTTTTCGCGGCTCAGATTTTCCGGAAATGACTGTACTTCTGGCTAATTGTTGAGTAATGGTACTGGCTCCTGTCACTATCCTGCCCCGAGTTAAGTTCACATAAAAAGATCTGACTATCGCCGCCAAATCAAACCCCGGGTTTATCCAAAAAGTATCATCTTCAGCCACAACGACTGCATCGGTCAGGTACTTGGGAAACTCTTCAAATTTCACCGGAATTTTTTTACCCGTCCCCGCAGCCGATTCATAAAGAAGGGTTTTATTGCTATCCCAGACTTTTATGGTTCCGGCGTGTTTTATTTTTGGGTCGGTCCACCATGCCAAAAATCCGATACCCAAAGCCATGACTACCAAAAAAATTTTTACAAATCTTTTTTTCACTCCCCCTATTATAATTAACTAATAAAACATCTATTACTACTTTTCATCTTCTTCTTTATTTTATTTCCCCTGCGGGTTCAGGCCTCTTCTGATTATTCATATCCGATTTCAGATTTTTCCACCAGAAACTCACTCAAGTCTTTTTCAGAGCATTTCACCAAAGATTCGTATATTGGTCATGAAAAGATTTTTCCGAATCCCTTCACCGGGTTTCACGCCGCTGTAGATTTAGAAATATTTCCGGAAGAAAAAGATGAACTCGTGCCGGTATTTGCCATATCCGACGCCAAAGTTGTATTCGCGTCTTCTGTCAATGGTTATGGCGGAGTGATTTTGTTACAACTTAAAAATTACGATTACACCGTAATTTATGGTCATTTAAAATTATCCGATGTTATGGTCAAAGTTGGAGATACTGTTACTTCAGGTACAAAACTAGCCAATTTGGGCAATGAATATAGTCCCCAGACTGGTGGGGAAAGAAAACATCTCCATTTTGGTATTTATAAAGGCAAAGATTTGTACTTCAAAGGTTATGAACCAACAAAAACGGCCTTGGAAAATCGCTGGATCGATCCCATCGCATTCCTTAACCAACATATCAGCCCCCAAAGTCCTACTAGTGCTATTCGCCCTGTTATTACAATGGTTCCTGAGTATAAAACATCACCACCATTATTTACTCAGCTACTAACTCATTTTAAAAATTTCTTCTTTGGGTTATTTCAAAAATCGTAATCCTGTCCCAATGTCACCAAAACATTATATTTCAGCTCACCCTCATTAGTAGCCATCAGAGCCTTTTCTACCCCAAATATCTCCCTCAGTATGACTATTTGTTTGGGGTCTATGTTTTCTTCAAATACCGTGATTGTAGAAGTTTTCAGGTCTTGTTTTTCCGCATTTTCCGGAATTATAGTTTGTATTTTTGCCTCCCGGAGTCTGTTTACAGCTTTTTGAGCCAGTCCTTTTATTTTGGTTCCGTTTTTTACCATCACCACGGCTGTCAGGGGGGGAGTAGGTGAATTCAATCGGTCTTTTACCCACTCATGAATATCTCCAAAATTGTCCATTCCCGCTCTGGGGATGAGGATGTATTGACCATCATCTGAATAAGAAAAGCTCAAATAATTATCATCTGTCAATGTCAGGCTGGAAATCTGGTATTTACTCAGTTGGCTTGAATTTTGTAACAGTTGGCCAAATTCTTCCATATTCAGATCGGTTCTGGCATTTTCTCCCAAGCTGTTCATAAAAGGAATTAACTTCGGTAAAAAATTTATCGCCATTACCTTTTGTTTAACGGCCAAAAGCAGATTTTTTTGCCTTTTTGATCTCCCGAAATCGTTTCCGTCCTGAACAGAATGTCTGGATCTGACGTATTTAAGTGCCGTAACTCCGTCCATATGTACCCGCCCGGCATCAAAATGTAAAATTTCGTATCTGCAGGGGAATATTAATTGAGGTTCGGTCGTAGCAGAGGCAGTTGCTGTAATTTCCTTTAGTTCGGATTCGCTGTGGCCGCACAATTCGTCTTCCTGGCCTTCGATTGGGTATTGGTTGTCGTCAAAAGCTACTTCCACATTCACATCCACTCCTCCCAGTATATCTATACTCTTAGTAAAACCTGCAAAATCAACCCCCACAAAGTGGTGTATCGGAAGCCCCAGGACGGTACTTGTCGCTTCCATGACAGCTTTCCCCCCCGCCGCTTCACCAAAAAAACCCTTAACTGTTTGATAGATAGAATTAATTTTCACATGCTTTTCACTGGAATAAACCCATGTATCCCGGGGGATAGATACGAGTGTTACCCGTTTCAGAATCGGGTCAATACTGGCCACAATCATGGTATCGGTTAAATAGGTCCCTTCATGTTTTCCTCCTCCGTACCCCAAAATCAATAAATTCAGGGCAGTTTTGTCCTGTAAAAAACTTTGCACCGGACTCTTAGCTTCCTGCTTGACCGGATAATTCTCCTCGGGTGTAACAAAAACTTTACTGGATACGCCGTTCCACCACTTACCCGCCCACCCCAGCCCGGCTAAAATCAGGACCATAAAAACTCCCACTGCTATATACGACTTTCTCATAAAGACTCCTAATTATACATTCCCGGGTTTATTAAAGACGTTCAGAATCATCCCAATGTCTCATCAGCTCCCTTTCAGTTTTGTATATTAATCTGAAAAAAGTTAGGGGGTGATTAATTTGAGAAGAAAAATAATATTTCCGCTATTAGTAATCTTGACCTTGGTAGGCGCAGTCGTCTTTGGAGTCGCCGGAGTGAGTGCTCAGACACCCGAAAGCCCCGCTTCTACTTTGGTACAGCTTTTGGCCCACAAATTCGGCCTGAAACAGACAGACGTTCAGGCGGTGTTCGATCAGCACCGGGCTACTCGCCAAAAAGAAATGGAGGCAAAATATATCGAATTTTTGGATCAGGCAGTAAAAAATGGCAATCTTACTGCCGCCCAAAAACAACTGCTGGTTACCAAGCATCAGGAATTTGTGTCCGATAGGCGGGCCGACAGATCTGCTTTAAAAACCTGGGCCGGTGAAAACAATATCGACCTCAAATATCTTTTCGGGGGATTTGGTCACGGTCGGGGAGGTATGCGGGGTATGATGGGGAATTAATCCCAAATTAATAGTTACTTATTTCCCCTCTCCTTGATAAGGAGAGGGGAGAAAGGGGTGAGGTATAATCATCCTATGCAACTCGGTTTTGTAGGCTTAGGGAAAATGGGTAAAGGTTTGGTGATGCATTTATTGGAGCAAGGCGTTGAGGTTGTTGTCTGGAACAGGTCGGCGGATGCTGTAGAAGAAGTAAAAAAATTTGGTGCCATCCCTGCCGCAACACACGCAGAGTTAGTGAGTAAGTTGACTACCCCCAGAATTATCTGGTTAATGGTTCCCCAAGGCCAACCGGTTGACGATATGTTGTCCTCACTGGTCCCGCTTCTTTCACCTGGTGATTTGGTGGTCGACGGCGGCAACTCTTTTTACAAGGACAGTTTGAGAAGATCCGAAGAGTTATTAACCAAAAAAATTGAATTTATGGACATCGGCGTATCAGGGGGTCCGGCTGGAGCCAGAAATGGAGCTTGTTTGATGATCGGGGGATCACCGGAAAACTTTGTCAAAATAAAACCCCTGGCCAAATTAATGTCAGCCCCGGAAGCCATTGCTCATTTAGGTGCTGTTGGCGCCGGACATTTTTGTAAAATGATTCACAACGGCATTGAATACGGCATGATGCAGGCCATCGCCGAAGGCGCCGCCATTCTTAAAAAGTCAGATTTCAAATTAGATTTGGCTCAGGTTTTTGAACTTTACAACCATCAATCAGTCATTACTTCCCGATTAGTGGATTGGGGTCAAAAAGCCTTAGCCGGGGATCCGGAATTATCACAAATTTCTTCAAAAATTTCTGCCACCGGAGAAGGGGAGTGGACCATTAATACTGCCAAAGAATTAAATGTTCCTACTCCGGTAATTTCAGCCTCATTTCAAGTCAGACAGGAATCTGCAACTACTCCGGAAAACTTCAGTAACAAAATGGTCTCAGCTTTGCGGGGTCAATTCGGCGGCCACCCGGTAAAAAAATAGTTTCCCCTCTACTGGCCAACGGCCCGACCGAAGGGAGATTTTAGGAGAGGGGATTTAAAGGGGTGAGGTACACAGTATCGCTGACGGCTGAAGCCACTTCCTCCCGTCATCTTCAATCAGTTTATTGGCCGATTCTGGTCCCCAACCGCCAGGTTCATAAGTTTCAGGTATTCCCTTTGCTTTCATCAATTTATCAATAAATTTCCACGCAGCTTCTACCTCAGGAGCGTCATTAAAAAAAGTAGGATCCCCGGTTATGGCATCGTAGATTAGTTTTTCGTATGCATCCGGCAAATCGTTCTTTCCCGTTTTGTAACAGTACTGCATAAAATCACTATCAAGTTGTAATTTATGACCCGGTTTTTTTACCAGCATCGAAAAACCGATTCCTTCATGCGGTTGAATTCGGTAAGTCAAAACATTAGGCCAATCGCCCAGTGTATAGTCAGAAAACATTTTATTTTCCGGGCTCTTAAAAATCATTGATATCTCAGCTACGGTTTGCGCCAATTTTTTTCCGGTTCTGATATATATCGGAACTCCCCGCCAGGTGTCATTGTCTATCTCAGTTTTCAAAGCAAAAAAAGTGTCTGAAACGGAATTCGCCGCCACTTTTTCCTCGTACAAATAACCGTTATATTGGCCGAAAACAATTTTTTTAGGATCCGCTTTCAGGCTCTGTAATATTTCAATTCTTCGATCGGTTATTTCCCTGTTAGTAAATTCCTTCGGCGCTTCCATAGTAGCAATTGCCAGCATCTGTAGAATGTGATTTTGTCCCATGTCCCTCAGTTCACCCACACTGTCAAAATAACCTCCCCGCTTTCCTATACCAAAATCTTCTGCCAAAGTAATTTGTATATGATCCACGTGGCGATGGTTTAAAAGAGGTTGCATGATCCCGTTACCGAATCTGAAGACCAGAATATTTTGAATGGTTTCCTTACCCATATAATGGTCGAGTCGGAAAATCTGTTCTTCGGAAAAATATTTATGTAATAACCCATCCAATTCTTTGGCGGATTCCTCGTTATTGCCGATCGGTTTTTCTATCATCAGTCTTACCCATCCATTGTCCTGTTTATTCATGCCGTATTCATTCAGGCTGTTGAAAATTGATCCGTAAAATTGAGGATATGTAGCCAGATAGTACAGGTGATTTTGTCCCGCAGATCCCTTTTTTTCTAAATAAGTTTTTAATTCTTTGTATCCCTTACCCGATTCAAAATCACCTCTGAGATAATTCATTTTAGAAAGCAGTGATTTTACGACCTC
>Ga0265297_10010941_pt1 | contig 11246 bp, 7 predicted proteins | sample Munlanlwell13791_FD_192502 | JGI IMG/M metagenome (GOLD analysis project Ga0265297, IMG submission 192502) | Leachate microbial communities from a municipal landfill in Southern Ontario, Canada - Leachate well 137-91 | ecosystem: Engineered > Solid waste > Landfill > Unclassified | place...
TTTGTTCAGTCAGATCATCTAACTCTTTTTGGTTTATATCACGCAATCCAGAGGTAATAGAGTTGGAAATCTGAGAGAGTAGTGCCGCTACGTTCTGCCCCTTACGGTTGGCCTCCATGACATCTCTTAGGTCGAGAGCGTTTGCGTATTGGTTTTCTATCTCCCCAATGAGCGTCTTAGCCTCAGCCATCTTTTCCGCGTTTGTTTTTTCAAGACCAAAAGCCGCATCAGATAGCCCGGCCATTGTCTTTTGTGCTGGGACAACGCCAGCACCAACACCGACCATGCTGGTTCCCATGCCCGACGATTGCACCGCCCCTCGCGCCGCCAACGCATTCTCCTGCTGTTCCTTTCCTAATGTCCTGCCGGTCTCGCTCATCATTTTGAGTTTGGTACTTGGAGAATATATACCTTCAGTCGCCTGCTTGTTTAGTGCATTAGACAGGTCGGTAGGCTCCCCGCCCTTAGTCACAAGAGGATTAGCGGGAGTTTCAATTTCCTCGCCATTTAATACCTCATATAACAATACTGACGCGCCGGGAACGGTTGCTAATATAATATCCCAAGCATAAGAAGGTATTCCCCTGAGTATCCCCATGATACTACCCATGGTGGACTCATCGACAACTGCCTCAGTGCCGGTTTCTTGGTCATACTCTCCAACAGCAACCTTGCCAACACCAGCGTTAGCCAATAGTGCTTTAGCTTCATCTATATCATCCTTGACGCCAGCGTCCTTTATCGCTTGACTGCCAATGGTATCAAGTGCCGCTACTAAGTCCGTCACTGCTTTAGTATGTTGCGTTGCATTAACGATGTTTTGTTTGAGTGACGCATCTGAATATGCACTTAACTCATTGCCAATATTTGTTGTCGCCGCACTTCTTGCGCGTGCGTTTATATCGGCAAGATTATAACGAGTATTCCCCATAGACGCATTAGCATCAAATGCAGGCTTAGACAATAGCCTATTCGTTGCTATACTTCCACCAAACCCAGCGGCTTCAGCGCGTCCACGTATATCAGCAGTTTCGTTTTGAGCAACATTGGCTGAATACTTTGCAATATCGCCAAGTGTTTGCCTTTGTTCTGTTGGGTTCCAGTACCCATATTCCTGTTGTTTTAATAGCGTATCGCCAAGAGTGGTTGGCTTCCCCTCGTCGCCATAAATAGGATTATTGGGAGTATACTGTTTATATCCATACGCATTATAAATGGGAAGTGCAGCCTGACCATATCTTGTCAGCCCACCAAACGCTCCGCTTGCCAAATCTCCCCAGTCAATATTAGGCATAATTATTCTCCGTTTATATTATAATCCCGTTGCGTCAGTCCATGCGGACGGGCCGGTGTATCCTGTTACTTGTCCGTCAGTTAAATGTATGGTAGTTGTCTTCTTTTCTAATATCCATGTCGCATCATAGTACAGCCTCACGTCAACAACAACGGTTATGTCTGTATCTGTTCCGTCTGACGCTATCGAATACGTCCCTGAGCCGTTTGTTTTCATAAACCCGGCGGATGCGAAGTCACCGTCAGTAAGCCCGTCAGTTATGCCGTAGCCCGATATGGTTGTTGGCGTAGACGTAATTGTGCTCCACGCCTGATTATGTGAAGCTGCCGCAAACGCTGCCGAACTATTTCCGTCGAGCAAGTCGGCGTCGAGTCCAGAACCAGCACCGTCCACCGATTTTATTCTTGTCAATAACCCCGTGGCTGTCATAGTGCCAAGAGTATCATTGATTGCCGATACGCTTGAAGCAGTTGCAAAATAAGCTGACGAAGCATTATCCAATAAATCTGCGTTAAGTCCCGATCCGACCCCGTCCACGGTCAATAGTGAATCCAATATTTCCGCCGCCGTCATTGCCGACCCGGATACCGTTTCCCATGTGGCTACGCTACCATCAGATTTCAGGTATTTACCTGTCGCGCCCGACTGCGATGGAACATGGAGTGCAGAATTAAGCGTATGCGCTGACACGTAAGCCTTTATAGCACTTTCTGTCGGGACTGTAGTGGTACTACTGTCAGCCATAGTTGCATCAGTAGAAAAATTATCCACCACCACATCACTCGCAAGCGTACTGAATCCATCCCTTGCCCATACTGTAGCTCCGTATGCTGTGCTCCCCAACTGTATTTGCAATGCTCCGGTTTCGCTCTTTGTCTCTATAACCCCGATACTATCCACCATCCCGATATTAACCACGGGTATTCCGGTTGCGTCGGATATACCAGATAGTATTAATTGTACGTGGCCTGATGCCAAGTTGCCCGGAAATTTTATATACACGCCGGGAGACGATTCCTGAGTGGCATCCTGATAAATCGACAACTGCCCATCAGCAAGCAACGAGTATCGGTCTGGGGTAAAATCAAGCGCATCATCACCCTTGCCGAGCAATATACTTCCCCCATTTGTGCTTTCGAGCGTTAGTCTTGGCTCTGCATAAACCGTTGGGTAATTATCAACCAATAGTCCGACAGGCCCGGAAGATACCCCATCCCTCCACATTTCTATTGTTGCTGCATCTTGCCCTGATAATATATTGTCTTGACTGCCAATCTTTATGTAGTTATCACGCGACGTAATATATGTCAAACCAGTGAATGTTCCAGACACGATATTGTCAGCCGTGAGCAAGTCAGTATTTATGAACCCACCAACAATAATGGTACTGCCAAGCATCGCCGCCTGTATCGAGTCCTCATAAGCAGCAAGACCAAGCCTGTTTATCAGAGCCGATACAGAATCAGCGTATGCCTTATCACTTGGGTCATAGCCAGATTCAAAGTACGTGTTCGCGCCGATACGCAGATTGTCAGCATCGATGTCGATGCCCTCGCTGGACGCATTGATAGTGGCAATGATAGCCAGCGTATCACTGCCGGAACTGAACAGCGGTACAAAATTAAGATTTGATGTTGTTATTATCCCAGCGCCGATACTATCAGCCGATATAACGCCAGCCCTCAATAATCCGGTGGACGTATCGAAGAAGTAATTCAGATAGCTATTTATGTCGATATTGCGTTCAGGCGCTTCCTCGAAGTCTTGTAGTACTACAGTCTTTCTTCCCCCCAAGTACGAAACTGTCTCAGTCTGAACCTTTACATAATAGTTTGCGGCTTCAGTTGCCGAGAATGTAAGAGAGTCGTCATATGTAGACGTGAGCAATGAGTACTCACCACCACCAGCGGTCTTAGTCCATATATGATACTTAACCAAGCCAGTAACATTAGGCGGCCTTCCGATAACAACGGTTATGGAGTCAGCGTATGTAGCGCCGATGTCAGTGCGGTACGGGCGCAGATAAATAAATGCGTCTTGCGCCAAAGCATAACTCACGACGAGCATAAGCAAAAGCACAATAGCTACAATTTTGTAGGATTTTGGCATATTAGTCATTTACTCCGGAGCGATATACTGACCGTTTATATCCTGTAACATCCCTATTGCTGACGCAAGAGCGGTAGATGCGCGGTCGAGTTTGTTGACGGACTTCCAACACTCTACCTCTGCGAACGCTACAACCGTTTCATGAAGTGCGCTGTTCAGTTCGCACGTCACAGCAGAAAGGTTGATTAGTTCATAGTCGCCAGTGACAAAATAAAATGTGTCTGCGCTGCTCCATGTTGTTGCTCCGCTACGTACCGGCGATACCGTAAATGTTCTTGTCGTAACAGTATAATCTGTAACGACATGATAATTACCAGTGGCTATATTGTATATTACCGCGCCATTGTATGCATCGGCCAGTAAAGATAGCCCCTGTGATGCGTCACCTATAAACGTCGTGGTGGATGCTGGATCGTCAGCCACCATCGTAAACGCATGGCGGAGCGGATTGGGTATCTTTATATAATGCACATCAAGCGCAGCTATGGTTGTTGGATATGGGTATATTGCCTTTGCGAACGGGAAGTACATAGGGTTTGTCGCGCTCGATACCATAAATGAGTTTTCCATTTTCTTCAAGTCTTTAAGGCCGAGACGGTGTGCGTAGTATCCGTTCGCGCTATTTCTAATATTTATAATGCCCATTATTCCGTTCAGCACGTCATACGCGAGTGCCGTCAAAAGAACCTTTGAACTTGATACTGACTCACTTGCGTCGATATGCTGTATCTCAGTAAGGAAATCTGTGTTGCTAAGAGTGGCAACAAGAATCTGCGCATCATCAAGCGCTGATAATTTGAATGAGTCCGTAAACTGTTTTTTGTCTGGGTCTTCCAATCGAAGAGCAAGAATATCAACCATGTCCTGTGCTGTCATTGCCGTGCCTCCATCCGCTCATTTTCTGCAGTTCCAATACCACTTGCGTCAACATATTTTGCGTTAAGTGCGCCAACTTCGTTTTTAAATATTTCTTCCGCAAGAGACCGCCTCTCTGGTTGGTTGTCAATCCCCCAGCATTCCGCCTCGGCAATAGATACCACCAGTTCGTGCAGCGATGGATTCAACTCGCACGTCTCTACATACATAGAGGCATCACTCGTTGTCGGCCTTATTGATAGCGTGTCAAATCTATTCGTTACAAAATATATTGTATCGTCTCCCCAGTTTGTTCCTGACGAATCCCAGTCCACCACCGTGACAGCCCTATCATTAGTACCCGGCATAACCCCAACAGCATCATAATCTGTAATAACGTAGTACTTTGCCCTTGCGGTAGAATATATCACTGCACCGTTGTATGCGTCGTCTGCGGTTGATGCGTACTGGGAACCGTCTATTAGAAATTGCGTGGCTGATGGCGTTCCGTGCGCACTCACCTCGAACGTATAAACCATTGTTGCCGGCGTCTTCAGATAATACACGTCAACAGTCGGCGTGGTTGAATCGTTGTCCACGTATATCCTATTGTAAAGAACATAATATATTGGGTTGGCAGTAGAGCCACCAAGATATGAGTTCTCTATGTGTTTCAGATTGCGCAAATCAACTCTCCTGCAATACGGGCCGCTCGACCCGTTAATCTTTACAGCAAGAATACCCTGTGCCCCACGCAGCACGCCGTATGAAAGTCCAGACAACGCCTTATAATAAGGTGCTGAACTTCCGGTAAAGCTTGTCACTCCGGTTTCTATTACCTGTAATTCCGTAAGATAATTATAGTGAAGCATATTAGCGAGTTTTATCTGTGCGTTGTTTAGCGTTTTTAAAAGCGTTGCCTTCGAGAATGCTTGGTTGGAGCTATCCTCAAGCCTGATGCTAAGCCTATCAATCATTTCTGTTGTGTTCATGTTTAATCTTCCGTTTCCAAATCAATTCGTTTTATTTCAACCGTGGTTGACGACGCGGCGCTTTCATATATTCTTATCTTCGCCGTCTTGCCACGATAACGCGGATATGTTTCATATGTAGAATACACACTCGAACTTGCAGGTAGTGTTTTGTTTGTTCTTATTTGCACAGTGCCAGTACCGACAGTTGTATATGTATGTACACCAGCCACACCAGTAAATGTCTGCGTTGTAGTGTATGCAGTACCATTATAGGTTACAGAAGTATATCCATTGTTGTAATAGGTGACGCCCGGCTGTATGCTTCCGCTCGCCACGTCACCCTCCTCATAAACCGAAAGCGTTAGAGCCGCGCCAGATTTATATTGTACTGTCACCTTGCGCAGTAATTCGTCGCGCTCATTCGATAGAACAAACTCTTTTGATACCATGTCAGCGGCAACTGGCTCGGTTTCGGTTGGAGAGTATATCTTACCGTCAGTGGAATAGTACATCATTGCCTTGCCGTTCTGGTCATACCCGACATAGGTAGCGCCAGCGGCAGTAGTAATCTCTCTCCACTGTTCAGTTATGGTGTTGAACGCCCAATACTCGGTATTCAGCTTGAACGTTACTTCCTCTTTAGTGTTGTCATACCATGTGATAATCGCCGCCTTCTGAGCGTCAGTGAGCGCCATATAGGTATCATTGATTGCTTCACTGACACGCAACTTCTGTGTCGGGGTCATATCGGTTTCGGCAAGATTGTTCGGGTATAAACGATATATACCGTCAGTATAGCACACGAACAGCGCGTCCTTAGCCACGATAGAACCATTGGCGGCAACATTGCCGATATTGTGCGCCGATTCAGACATCGTCCACTGCGTAGGATCGCTCGGATACGACTTGGTATTATAGGTGAATATTCCCTGTTTCTTGAGTATGACCGGATTCCCATAGACCTCCTGAATACCCATTATCGCGCCACCCTCACGGTCATACACGCGGATAACATTGCTCACCGGGTTAACGTCAAGTTGTCCAAGTTCTGAATAACTTACCCAATCGGTATGGACTTCAGCGGTATCGTCAGGGTCGAGAATAATATCGCCCTGCCATAACCTGCCACCTATCACACGAGCGAAGTTGCCATTAATCTTTACCGATACTTCACCTTCTAACGGGTGCTCTGCGTGGTCTCCTATTCCATTATCATAAAAGTAACACCTAACATCACCCGCAGAGGGGGTATCATCAATAAAATCATATAGTCCATTGATGGGAGACATAAGTCTATATGCCCCCGTTGAGTTTGCACCATCAATGTCGGTTGTGGTGTGGACAGCATATCCAACACTTTTATCAACCATGCGCGTATAAGCACGGCTTGTATCGTATGCAATTACGCCAGCCACGTACTTGCCTATGTCAAGTGAATCATTTGTTATTATGGTATTGATTCCAGTATAGCAACCGGTAGCACCAGACGCCACTGAAACGTCATCACCAAATAGTTCCCATCCGACATCCCACTCATCTGTAGTTATCGTTTTTTGTGGTGATGTTTCATATTGAAGCAGCGTATGGTATCCCGCGCCCGGGTTTTCAATATTTATAATGGTTCCATTTACGGAAAGACAATATGTTTTTCCAGCATCAAAACTATACTCAGAAGTTAACCCCTCGGCGAGTGCGGGTATGTACGCATAGTACGAGCCATTCTTCCCTGCCGATGCGTCTGTTTCCACCTTTGTCGATGCACGCAACAGGTCGATAGTACTGATATGCTGATACGGCCCGAAGTAAACATGCGCCCGATAGAGCTTTATGGCAGTTATTCGTTTGTTGTGGCTGGATTTTGTGATGTCGAAATACGCATTAAGCCAGTTCACACTTGTTGATATATCCACCATTACTGTGTTGTCAGACAAAAGACTTTCCTGTACGCCGTCATATATATACGACATCTTATAATACAGCGTGTCATTATCATCAAACGGCGCAGTTGCCATGTACTGGTCAGAAGACGGCTGAACAATGGTAAGTGCTGGTTTTGATATATCGGTGCTGTACCCGAAGAACTTAGCCGTATAATCTGAAGACGTGTAAAGCCCGTCAAAGAAACTGCGGCTTATATAATCTATCCATATCCCATCGCAGTTGTTTCCGGAAATCTCATACTGATTGCCGGGAAGGATGCGTATAATATCCCCACTCTGCACTACCGGATGAGGGAAATTGTCGGTTCTGTGATAGAATGTCTCGGCAAGACTAAAGTTCGCGAAACTCGTGATGTTTACCCACGCTTGTGTGGTGGAATTATATGCATACAGAGTCACACCATCAATAGCGATGGATGGCATTATATACAAATAATCATCCTGCCCATTGGTCGCTGACGTAATGTTGTCATGAATATAAGTCGCAAGACCACCACCACCGGATTGAGCGGTGGCAACCTTAGTGCCGAATCCGTATGTCTTTTCCAGTTTCCCATGAATAGGGCGCAGGTTCTTTAACTCAGTCAGATATGTTTCTGGTATATCCGAATGGTCGCCATAAGTCCAAACGCCAACAAATTCACTTATAGACATCTTACCCATTTGACGTCCTCCGTATCACCCTCGGCAATATAGAGCCGCCGGAACTTCTTGTATACAGGGTTATCCCGTATATGCACGCTACTTGACGCCTGTCATTGCGAGATACATCACCATTCGGTCTTGGAGTAACGCACGACGCCATTCTGCGCTTATACGCGCTATCAAGGTTTGCCATTACGAATGTTCCCCGCGAGTGAACGTAGTTCCATCATCACTTAGCGTTGCCGACGATAGCGCGGTACTTCCATCCTCTTTGTATATCGTCTCGGTCGTCTCAGTTGCCGTGTAATTTCTGTTGAACCGAGAGAATAGCCATTGTATCATAGCTCTCGTTGAGCTTATTGTTGTTGGGGCCGAGGCAAGCTCCGTATTAGCAGCATCGAGTGCGCCGGTTGCGTCGCGTATATCCTCAAGCGTATCCGTTCCAGACGACCACGTAGCACCCTTAATTTCCGTGAACGCGCTTGTCATCTCTGTTGCGGTAGGCGCATCATAATCAGATAGAGCAGAATCACATGCTGCATTTATGGCGTCCGTAGCGTCGCCGCCTTCAATCTGCGTGGCATTGGCTGTTATGGGGGTCTGGAGCGTGATGACCGTCGCCGCCCCACCGTGCGCACCGTTGGCCAGAGTTACGCCAGCAGTCACGGAACCTACCGCGCCAGTCACGCTACCAACAGAGCCATTAACATTGCCAGTGACAGTAGTCACCGAAGGAATGACATTGTTCGTTCCAGCATATCCAGTACCATCAAAGAAAGATTCGCAATTATTTGCCGCTATAGCATCTCCCGAAATCTTAGTGACATCTGCTGTTACTTCGGGCAGTGCAGTAAACTGGTCACCTGTGCCACCAGCCTCAGTAAGTCCAGCACCCGCAACACCTATCTCAGTAGTATCCACGAGTATTGCATCAATATCAGTCCACAATTGTGCTCCTGCTTTGCCTGCGTCGGTATGCCCAGTAGCAGCTTCATCCCACACAGCGTCAGCTATATCCGCCGCGCTTACTCCACCGACCGATGACACTGCGGCATCAAGATTGCCGATGTTCGCCTCGACATTATCCGCAGCCGTGGAAGACCCTGAAATTTTTGTCGCATCGACCGGCATATTTGCGCTGCCGTCACAGTAGCTTTCGAGGTTATTTGCGGCAGTAGCATCCTCAGAAATTTCAGCAACATTGACATGCAAGTAATCTGCGCCGTACATGGAATCCCACACATTCGCAGGCATAACCATAAAGTGCCGCCACACCGGGAGTGCCCCGGACTTGTGGACATACAGGTCGAGCATTCCGAGCGTGTTGGTGTCGGTGGTGGAGAGCGTCACGATATACCATCCGCCCTCGTCATGTGTCAGGGTTTCAGCGGCGGACTTCTGCGCGAAGTCCCCCCCGGCCTTCGACAGGCGTACATCAGGCTGGGTGATGGTAAGCCCGGTTTCCGCTTCGTACCCATTCGTCTGGTCTAAAAACGGCCCGATACGGAGCGCTATTTGCGTTGACTGCTTCAATGCCTGCATGGTCTATCTCCTTCTTCGGGCGTGGCTGTCCTGTAATTTCGCGGCGGCGGCTGTTGAATATGTCACGACGAGCTTGGGCTTGTAGCCGTCACCCCGCTCGGCAAAGTATCCACCAATTAGCCCAAGTCCAGTAGAATCATCATTAAACGGCGTTTCTGTAGAGTATATATCGTGATAGTGCCTCAACCCAAATTTCGTTACGCCCGTTTTATTTATTGCCGCAATCCCCGTGGCATTCAATCCAGACCCATTCCATCCACTTGTGCCCCATCCTGAAAATCCACTATACGTAAATGCTGTACTACCAAATTTATCTACATCAGCGGCGATTAACTCTGTATTTGATGCTGGATTTGCCGATACCAAGTAATACCGGTAATATATTGGTGCAAAACTATAACCGTCCGTTCCATATAACCATATCTCGGCAAATGATATTGTAGCATCATCCGGGATGGATGCTGTGTTAAATAAAAACATACTTCGCAAAAGCACATTTATATACCCCCAGCCTTCATCATGGCAAGACACTTGACTAAAATAACCCCAGTTAGCCGAGTCTGCTCTATAATTACCCGAGGTCATTCCCCGAGCAGTTGCCCATGTAATTTCTTCCTCAAAACTCCAAGCACCGCCAATGTATCCATCAACAGTCGCGCTTTCTGGGTTAGCATCCGGATAGTATGTGCCGGTGTCCCCAACCGTGACCGGATATGCCGCGCCCTTGAACGCCGAGGCCGGGATGTACTCGCTATCCTTGACGGGCAACTGCACCTCCACCACGTTCATGTCGCGGTCATATGCCCGCCCGTACTTGTGCAGGAGTTTGCCCTCGCAGTGGTAGTCTATCCGCACATCCGCGCCGGGGTCACTGGCAAATATCCACGAGCCACGGAACCGGCCTTCGATGACACGGATGTGGCGCTTACAGACGCCATAATCCCACTCGATAACGTTGTCGTGGTAGTTCTCGTTGGTCGGGTCGGTTTCGAGGATGGTACAGGACTTCGGCTTCACGACTTCGCCGCCCACTGTCAACACCGGCGTCCAGTGAGCTTCGTCACCAGCTATAGGGCCGGTCGGCTGGTCATTCACGACCGCGATATGATACTGTCCGTCCGGGGTCACATAGCCCTCGAACAGGTTGTTCTTGAGATGGTAGACGCCGCCTACACCAGCTTCCCATCCGGGAGTGAGCCGCGTTCCGTCGGTCTTCCGCACCATCGGAAGCCCAGACGAGACGAGGATGCGTTGGTCACTCTTGCGGTCAACGTAGAGCTTGCTGTAAGGCCGTGTCCGGTCGTAGTCGTGGAACTCCACGAACGCCGCGTCTGTCTTTGATGCCGTCAGCATAGACAAGACCTGCGTATCTGTAACTCGCATTTTACTATCAAGCACTGGTAATATCATTTATCGCATTCTCCGTAAATCAGGAACTATACGCACAGTCCCGCTTCCAGCGTCTCCGCCCTTTGCCGAAGCGAGATACCTCTGAGCCATCGCCATGATATATTGGATACGCCCACTGTCGAGATTGTGCCCATAGTCAGCTATCAGTTCAGCCGCAAGCCCCCACTTGAGCGCGTTCGACCACTCGATAGGAAAGTGTGCCGTGTCGGTAGATGCGTTGAAGTCATACACCAATGTTTTCACGGTCATCACTATTCTGCTTAATGACGAATCAGATATTGGATACACATACAGCACGCCATCTGAAATCTGCTTATCGTAGAAAACAGAGTGAGGAGTACCGGTAGAACTCTTATCGTTAAATCGCGCATAGTCAAGATGACCGGCGAGAAATAGTTCAATATCGTTTCCGTTAATATCGCGGTGTCTTGCTTCTATAATGTCAAGAGGGCGCGGAATAGTTTCGGTTGTATAGAC
>Ga0265297_10010942_pt1 | contig 11245 bp, 14 predicted proteins | sample Munlanlwell13791_FD_192502 | JGI IMG/M metagenome (GOLD analysis project Ga0265297, IMG submission 192502) | Leachate microbial communities from a municipal landfill in Southern Ontario, Canada - Leachate well 137-91 | ecosystem: Engineered > Solid waste > Landfill > Unclassified | place...
AACCTGCACCACAAGTAAGTTTAGCATTAAATCTTCCACCTAATTCTTTTAATTTATCTTTAATTGGTTTTGTGTCACCAATAACGGCAATTGATTTTTCAGAATATTTAATTATTTCTACTGTTGCTTTTGTTTTCTTAGTTGTTTCCTTAATTGTTTCCTTGGTCGTTTCCATCAATACATAACCAATAGTTTTAGTCATTTTTGATGTGGTTTCGTATGAATAACCAGAATAATTTAAAGCTTCATTTAAGTCGTTTGATTCTGTTCTGGTGTATCTAAATAATTTTTGTCTTGGTTCTTTTTTATATTTGAAAATAGTATATACAGGCAAATTCTTTTCGATATCGGCGCCAACTTTAATAATAGTTAAATTATTTGTTATTTCGACATTTTTTAATTCATAACCTGATTCGATTAAAGTTTTTCTTGCTATATTAAGTAAAGGTTCTTTTAATTTTTTATCATTTTCAAGCTTTAATTTATACTCATCATTAGCTTTTTCACGTTCCAATTTAATTTTATTTTCTTTTTCAGAAATCTTAGAATTTATTGTATTGATGTCGGTGTTGCAAATATTTTCAATAACTTTGATTTTATTTTCTTCACGAACACCACCAATATTGATATAGGTTACTAAATAATAACCGAATATATCACCAGATAAATAAACACCACAATCACCATAAAATAAATTTTTATTAATGTGTGAAAGTTCATTTTTTGCATTTATTAATTCAGATTGATATTCTGTTTTACTGCTAAGAAAATTGCTTGTTTTGTAAATAAAATAATCAGTGCTATTACGTCTAATGAGCCATCCACCAAATTTGTTTATAGTTTCATAAATATAATTTTTCTTTAAAAAATCTACAGCAGACCATTTAACACCAATACTTTGATTTTTATTTTGGATTAATGATTTATAACCACCAATATAGTTATTTGATAATTCAGGAAATAATCCGTGTACTGTAATTTGGGTTTTATATTTAAATACTGGAATATCAAGTTTTTCAATTTGTTCGAGAGTTATTCCATTTTTTTCAATATCATTTAAAATATCTAATGATATTTTAATATTTGCAACATTTAATTTGTGTTTTTTATCGTAATTACCAGATTGAAATAATGTTTCTATTTTTTTCATATAATTGTTTTTAGAATACAAAGATAAGGAAAAATAATTAAAAATAAAAATTCAGAAAGAAATTAGTGTTAATGCCAATAAAGTCGGAGTTGTTAAAGTTAAAAATTGGGTGTAATGCCTGTAATTTGTCATGTTCTACGGGGTGACAAGAATTAAACTTGTTCAAAAACCATTTACTTAATTCTTCTTTATTCATTAGTATAATTTACTTAATTTATTTTTAATTTCTGTTCCAACTAGTCTTTCAACAACAGCATAGAATGTTTCATCTTCTGAAGCTAATTGATTATCATATCTAAATAATGGTAATGATTTTTCGATACCATTTAATACAAGTTTGAATATATAATATAATAAAATGTTTTCGGACATTAATACAATTTGTGGATTTTTCCTCAAATTTTCTGTATAATTGTTATTAAAAAAACTAAAATTATATTCAAGTGGATATAAATCTTGCATTAAATATTCATAAATATTACCACCAACTAACATTTCAGTTTCGCCGAATTGTTTTGTCAATTGTTCAATTCGTGATGTTACATTAATAACATTACCTAAATATGTAGATGGAATTACTTTATCACCATCTTTTATAAACATTTGAGTTACATTACCACAATCAACACCAATACCAAAAGATACTTTTGTATTATGTTTTTCATTAAACTTGTGACAATATGTTTTTAAGTAACGGTGCAACATCATAGAAAATGTATAAGCTTTTCTAGAATGTTCTTTTCCATAAAAAATAAATAACATTGAATCACCAAGAGAATTATACCAAAAATCATTTGATATTGTTCTTGCGATTAATATTTGCATATTATAGAAATCAGATATGAAATCTATGAAATCCATATTTCCTGATTTTTCAAAGTCTGCAAATGTTCCAGTGAAATTTCTTATGTCTGATATTACTATAGCTGATTTTATTGAGTTTTCCATTTTTTAATTTATTGTGAAGATGAATTTTCATCTAAAATTCTTTTTAATTTTTCTTCTCTATTATATTTCTGACAATGAATGATATTGTCAGGTTCGAAATTTTTAATAAAATATGGACATTTGGTAGTACAGTAATATGAACCAATGTGTGTTTCATCAACGAAATAACATTTCGTTAGGCATTTCAAACCATCTATATCATATTTTATCATATATCTAAAATTCTTTTTAATTTTTCTTCTCTAAATTTGTTATATTTTTTGCAATTAATCAGATAATGATTTTCAGAAATTTTAAATTCTGCAATGATGTGATCCAATAAAATTAGTGCAAAAATCACATTTTGTTAGACAAAGTTGTTCTATTAAAAAATATTCTTTATACATATTCTATACCATTTTCGTTTGCATTATATATCAAATTCATATCAAAATGATTTAATTTTTTATTTTTGAAAATTTCGGAATTAATTAATTTTTTCAAATTTAAATCTAATTCTTTTTGATTTTTTACTAGCATAAAATTAGCAAACATAGATTTATTATTATTGATTGAATTTCTAAAATTTTCAATATCAATTAATAATTTTTTTGAGTATTCTAATCTTTCAGTATAACCATTTAGTGTCCAAATTTCATTTTTAATTAATGATATTTCATCTGAAGTTAATTTTATTTCTTCATTATTTGCAATTTTCTTTGCAGTAACTAAACCTCTATAAGCATGAGCAATTTTTTTATTCTTATCAAATTCTCCTTTACCATCTTTATCTACTCTTTGTATATCTCGTTTAGCTAAACCTAAATATGATCTAATAATCTTATAATTGTAAAAAGATTTTCTTAAATTATATAAAAATTCTAAATCAGTACCAATAAGTTCATCAGAGTTTATTACTTCAAAATTAATAGTACTATCACCATTAATAGCATTTCTAATAAAAGAATGTATATTTGTAAAAATATAATCTCTATTATTTTCTTTATATTGTATTTGGTGATGTGTCATATAAAATGACATCAATTCATCATCAGAAGTTGCATAAATACATAAAGTATCTGTGTCAGATAATTCATGAGTTAATCCGTACATTTTTGAACCCATATCAATACTAAATAACGTTGATATTGCTAAACGTTCAAATAAATCTATATCTTTTATGTGTATATTCATTTATTTTAATATTCTTCTTAATTTTGCTTCTCTATTTATTTTATTATCAGATAATAATTTGAATGTTTCGAAAGTATTTTTTACATTCCAATCAATTTCCAATTTTTCTGTAATATAACCTTGTTCAATTTTGAATATATACCGAATACCATTTTTCAAAATATATCCAGATTTTTTGTCACCATTCCAACTAACATTTTCATTTTTAATTGATTCTAAAAAATCACGTTCAATATCAGAATGTACATCACTCAATTTTTTTATTTCTAAATAAATATTGTTCCAATATTCTACCCAGTCTGATAATTTCTTTTTGTTTAATACTTTAATGTTATTGGGTTTCTTAAAATTTTTCTTAATATTTTCTATACTATAGAAACTCACATTATCAAAATTATCATCAAGATAAATTGAATATTGATCTTTATATTTACTGATTTTGATTTTACAAATATCATTATCCAAAAACATACTATGATGGTTTAAAGAATTTTTAATTAAACCATCTTCATCCCATTGACTAATAGTAAAAATAACATGACAAGGATAAAATTTATTTATTTTTTCTACTTCTTCCTTAATACGTTCTATTTCAGCATAATGATAATTATTATCAAATTTTAATTTAAGTATTTCGGATAAAGTCACATTTTTATTCATAATTATTGATTTTTAACATTAATTTACAAATATATAGAATAATTGAAAATAAAAAAAATAATAATTAAAAACATGAATTCAAAAGAATTAAGTAAAATATTTTTCAAAAAAATTAAAAAAGGTGTAGATTTTGAACCTTTTGTTAATATTTTAACATCTAAACAAATCTTAGATTTAAAATATCATTATGAATCCAACAGAGTTGATGTGATTCCAGATTTAATTAATATGTCATTTGAAAGTTTGATTAAATCCGCAATATTAAATAAGTATAAAGAAATAGAATATACAGATAATATATTGGATAATATAAATGATGATTTGATCGATCCAATAGAAAAACAATTAAAATCAATTAAATATTTATTTTTTGGTTTAAATAATTATGATAATATTGAAAAAATATTAGGTGATAAATTAATTTTATCGGAAGATTTTATGTTTTATGTTGGTGAATATAATGATATAAAATTTTATCTAATTCCTTCATTATCAGATATTTATCTATCAAATTTACCAATTGTTGACTTTAATCTTATGAAGATATTATATGAAGAAGAAATAAAAGAAAATATTAGCATGGCTGTTGTTACAATAAATTGCATGTTAGGTGAATTTGAAATAATAAAATTGATAAAAAACGAAATATAAAAATTAATATATAAGTTATAAAAATTAAAAATTAAATATGAAAAGATTTAGCGAAAACATAAATGAAAATCAGAAACATTATTCAAATGATTTAAAATTATATAATGAAATATATGATTTAATTAATGAAAATCTTAGACCAAAAATGGATGGAAAAGATTCTGATAAAATTAACATTGTTGGTAAAGAAGATTTGGTAAAAGAACTTTCTAAAATTGTTGATAATCAAGTCATTAAAGAAAAAATAAATTTTTTTAAGAAAATTGAAAAAAATCCAAAATTAATATTAGAAGCAAAAACATCAAAGGATTTTGCAGAAGAACTTAAAGAAGATTTTAAAAAAGTTGCACAAACTATTTATTCTTGTAAAACTGATGATCAATGTGACACCGCAAAAAAAATGGTCGATAATTTGAAAAATAAATATCATAAAAAATTGGATCAAATGGGATTATTTAGGTTAGATAGATTTTATGATAAATATGGTGATTATAATAAGAGAATAGAAGAATTAAATAATGCAATAAAAGATAAGAGGATAGAAATCAAATACGAAACATATAAAAAATCTAAAGAACGTGATGGTAAAAGTTTTTTGGACATTGAAAAATGGAAAAAAGAAAATAATATGAATGAAGCATGGGGATCTCCATATAAATTAGATGAAAATTTTAATTCTGAAAATCAAAAAGCTGACATAAATATAATAACAGATTATGTAAAAAAATTATCATCAAAAATAAAAATTCGTTTATTTAAAAATGGTAATGATTCTGAATCTATTGACAATACAAAAATGACTATTAAATTTAATGATTTAATATTAGATATAGATATTAAACCAACTAATATAAAAGTAATGAAAAATAATGAAAAATTTAATTTAACAAATATTAAAGAATTAAAAGATTTCATTAAAAATGAAATAGAAAAAGAAAATAAATTAGATGAAAGTGTTGATAATAAAAATATCAAAGCTGAAATAATGGATATAATCAAAAAAAATATCAAATTAAAAGATGATGATATTTTATTTTTACCTGAAATTAGAAAATATAATCAACATTCAAGTAATATTTTAGTTTGGATTGATGAAGTTCGTAAAGAAAAAGAAATAATGGATGATTGGTATTACAGACATACTAATTATTAAAAATAAAAAATAAAAAGATATGAAAAAATTTAGCAACATAGATGAAAAATCAAATGTTTTAAAAGAACAGAAATCAAAAATTAATAAACTTGTTGATATATTAATAAGAGAAAATTTACATGTATCTTATGATGGTGATTTAGGTAACGATATAACTAAAAAATTCACAATCGAAGGTTCAGATAATTTAGTGAATAAGCTAAATGATATAATTGGAAGATATGTAACTGAATCTAATGATATATTAATAGAATCAATAAGATATAAATATGGTAATCAATTAGACCAGATTGGAATAAATAAAGAAATATCATTACTTGAAAACTATTTACATATTGATATTATACCATCACCTTATGATATTTTTTCATTGGAAGATGCTATGAATGAGTCAATGTCTGATGATATGTTAGTATTAAAATCTTTAAATAATATTCCAACAGACTATATGGATTATATAAATTTACAAGAATCTAAGAAATTCTTTGAAAATGGTAATACGATAAGATTAAGATATGCTGGTCCAATGAATGGATGGGAATTAAATTTTGAATGTAATTATAATAATTATGGAACAAGTATAGAATCAACTGATGATAAATACAAACATTTTTTGATTGAAAATAAACAATTTATTGCAAACTTTTTAGAAGCAACATCTACATTAATAGGTGCATCTTTCTTATCTTTGAATAAATCTTTCGTCCAAATTTGATTTTTTTAATTTTTTTAATTTTTTAATTTTTAACCGCCTTGTGCGGTTTTTTATTTAAACTATTAAAAAATTAATAAATATAAAATTCAAATTAAAATGAATAAAAAATGAAATTAAGAGAACAATTATTTTGGGTAAGGTTTAGACCGAATAGTATAAATCCAGAAAAAGGCAAAATTCCAATGATACTTTTACCAAGAATTAAAAATATTATTGATAAAGAATTACAAACAAATTTTATATTTACTGGTGGAGGTGGTATTGGTAAAACAAGTGCTGCACAAATTTTATTGGAAAGTTTTGATACATTAAGAATAAACTGTTCAATGCCAGACCAACGTGGTATTGATGTTGTCGGTGAAACAATATTAGATCATTGTAAGAATTTTTCAATTCCTTTGAAAAAAAAGTCCAATAAAAAATATGGTGATCCATATTCTCAAAAAGCAGTTTTTTTGGAAGAATTTGACAATACTACACCGGATATGAGAAAAGCTTTGCGTGGCTTTATAGAAGAACACCCTGATGTTAGATTTATAGCTTGTGTAAATAATATAACAAAACTCCAACGAACTGAAGAAGATTTGGCATTATTATCTCGTTTTAATATTATCAATTTTGATGCTGAAACAAAAGAAGAAATAGAATTTGTAAAAAATCAACAATTAAAATATTTAAAAGCAATATCAAAATCAATAAAATTTGAAGTTAGTGATGAGAGTTTACAATCGTTAATATTAAGAACATTTCCAAATTTTAGAAAGACGGTACAATTATTACAAGAAATATATTTATCTGGTGATTTAGAAACATATTTAAAAACAAAAGATTCTTTGAATCAGAATGTGTATGATTTCATAATGAATGGTGAAAATAATTTGAATGATAATTTCTTTTATGTTTGTGATAATTTTTCAAAAGAAAAAACAATGGATTTATTAAGTACTCTTAGCAGACCATTTTTTAAATTTTTAATGGAAAATCATCAAGATATAATTCAGAAAAAGGGTCAAGAAATACTGAATTTAACAAAGATATATAATGCAGAATATACGATAACTATTGATCCTGAAATGCATTTAATAGATTTTATTACAAAATTGAAAAAAATTGTAAATATATAGTAATATGATAAGTAAAATTTTTAAAATAACGGAATCATTTCCAGGTTATGATTATGATGTTGAAACAACAACATGGGACAACATAATATATTTCCATATTAATGATAATTTTAAATTTTTTTTCGAATTACCAAATAAAAAGAATAACGACACAAAACAAAAAGTTAAAATTTATATAAAAAATGATTGGCAAATATTTACTGATGATAATTTAAATAATTTAATAATAAAGACAAAACAAATAATAGATGAGAGAAAAACTGCATAAAATAAATAAAAATATAACAGCGACAGAAGTTAGATTAATTGGTCAATTTGAAGATACAGGTAAAGTATTTAAACTACCAGAAGCACTTTTAATTGCAAAAGAAATGAATCTAGATTTAGTGGAAATTTGTTCAAATTCAAATCCAATTGTTTGTAAACTAATCGACTATAAGAAATTTTTATTTGATATAAAAAAGAATAAAAAAGATCAAAAGAAAAAAAGTAAATCACAAGAAACAAAAGAAATAAGACTCACACCAAATATTGATGAACATGATTTTAATTTTAAAATGAAAAATGCACAAAAATTTCTAAATGATGGTGATATAGTTAGACTTGTAGTTAATTTTAAAGGTCGTGAAATCAATTTTAAAGATAAAGGAGAATTAATATTAATTAAAATGGCTAATGAACTAATTGATATTGGTGTACCAAATAATATTCAACCTAAATTAGAAGGAAAAAAGATGATAATGTTTATAAAACCAAAAAAACAAAAATAAATATGGACAATTTAAAAATTTTTAAAGAACAACAAATCAATAATTACTTATCTAGTATCGATTTATCAGATCCAGATGTTAATCAAATTAAACAAGATTTAAAATTAATTTTAAGCGAAGAACCAGCAATTCGTATAAATTATAAGACTGAACAAATGTTTAAAGAAGGAACAAACGAAAAGATAAAAGTCGAAAATATGGAATCTATAACAATAATATTTACAATTGATAGAGAAATTTCACCAGGTTATAGTTTACCTTATCCAGTATCAAAAACATTTATGTTATCAATTTAATGAAACATATTATAAATTATAATAAGTATAATACAGCAAATCCGTTTTTAGATCCTTTCCTTAATGAGGGAAAAGGAATACCAAACACATTAAAATGGATAGTTGATGATATAATACATAATATAGATATAAATAAAATATATAATAATGATTTTGATGAATCCGATTTCATGTTAAAAAATCTAACAATAAATTATACTAATCATCAAAAAACTGATATTTACGCTTATTCATCATTTGGTATTTATTCACCAGTATATGATAGAGGTATTTTTAATAATTATTTAATTAATCCAAAAATAGAAATATATTTAGATTTTAATAATTATGATATTTTAGATTTGAAAAGAGTTATACTACATGAATTATTGCACATTTATGAAATTTTTCAACGATGTAAAAATAAATCACAAAAAGATTTAGATTGGTTTGTTAATAATGAAATTATTAAAATTCGTAGAAAATATTCAGATGATGATTTTTTATCAAAATTTATTTACATTATATATTTATCAAATAAACAAGAAATTAATGCAAGAGTCGCAGAAACTTACACACTGTTAATAGATGATAGAAATGATAACAATCAATACCTTTTAGATAAATTGAAAAGTTCACAATCTTGGATGAAAATGGAAGAAATTAAAAATTTTAATTATAAAAATTTTAACATCAATTTTGACAAATGTAAAGATTTTTTTACAGAATTAAATAATATCATCAATAAAAAAGTTATCAAACATTTTAAAATATATGATATACCAAACACAGAAAGTGATATTATAGAAATATTAAAAAATTATCAAATACAATTCAAGAAAAAATCAAACTACTTTGAAAATAAATTATATAAAATTGTTGATGAAGTTATTATAGATATTAATAAATTAAATAATAAAAAATGAATAAAATTAGAACCGAATTACTTGAAATTTTAAAAAAAAATAATATCATTTTTACCGAAGAACCAGAATGGATTTCTTGTAAAAATGACAAATATCGTATTTATGTCATAGAACAAGAAAATATATTAAAATATTCTTGGAACGAAGTACCAAGAACATATTTTTATGATATATCTTACAATAATGAAATGAATGGAATTCATACAGTATGGATAAAAAGTTTTGAGTGGGATGTTGAAAGAAAAAAAGATATTTTGATAAGTGGAATGCTGTGTGATTTAGGCGTTATCTACAACCGATACTATGGTAGACAAACAATCATAGAAGAAATTAATTCAAAAGATGCTCAAAAATTCTTAGATGAAAATAGTTTCTATGGAAGAAGAGGTGCTTCATTGACTCTTGGTCTAAGAAATAAAAAAACAAACGAATTGTTAATGTTAATGAGTTTCGGTTCAAGCCACTATGCAAGAAAAAAATGGGATTGTGAAATAATTAGAGCAGCCACTAAAAAATATTCACAAGTCGTTGGTGGTGCAACAAAATTATTTAAACATTTTTTGGAAAATTATCCACAATTACAAATCGGAAAAGATCTTATAAATATAAATACTATTTTATTTTATGTTGATTATGACCATAAACAAGGTAATTCAATGCCATCTCTCGGTTATGAATTACATAGTTATACCGGATTCGGATTTCATAACTACTGCATAAAAGATTGTGTTTTCGGTCAGGAAGGAACAATGTTTATGAGAAAACCACATAAACACCAAGAAATTATGCAGTGTATTAGAAATGGTGAAGTCGTTTCTATTTGCAATGCTGGAAATAAAGTTTTTATCTTCGACAAATCAAAAAATAATAAAATTGATTCTAATAGTCAATTTGTTGGAGAATAATTCTGTTGGAATAAAGAAAAAGAGCAAAATCAAAAGTTTTGTTCCTTTTTCTTTTTATTGAATTCCATGTGTGATGTAATTTCGTTATACCAACCATTTCGTATAGCAGAATGTGCCGCACAAGTTCCATTTATAAATTTAGTTCTGTTATCATATTTCATCGCTTCTTTTTTGCATTTTTCATATGTCCAAATTAATGTACTACCACCAATAGTACTAATATCATTAGTATTTAACATCGTCCAACCATTAGTTCGATATTTTAATATAAATTCTTCTTCCAGTACTTGAGCATCATAAACTAATATATAATCTGATAATTGTATTAAGTTATATTCGGCATTTGTTTCAGTTATGTGTTTAGATACTGGTCCTTTTTTATTATGTTCTTTTTCACGTATTTTTATATTATATGTTAATCCAACATAAGCACAATTGTCTGTAAATTCAAATACATATACACAACGATAGTATTTTGAACCTATATTAATCATATGTGAACATATATAATTTAAGATATTATTCGTTTTTGCATAAGCATATGCACCTTTAGAACCATATTGAAAATCTGTCCTATTGTCATATTTTAATGCTTCATTTCTACAACTTTCATTTGTCCAATATTTATTAACATATTCCATATGTTGACAAATTTCATCTAACCATTTATTATTTAATGCTATTCGATAAACAGAAGCATCATTTTTTCTTAGTTCATTTCGATTTTTATATTTTAAAGCGATTTCAAAACATCTTTCTTTTGTCCAATATCCATTTGGTTTTTTCATAATTTAT
>Ga0265297_10010943_pt1 | contig 11245 bp, 13 predicted proteins | sample Munlanlwell13791_FD_192502 | JGI IMG/M metagenome (GOLD analysis project Ga0265297, IMG submission 192502) | Leachate microbial communities from a municipal landfill in Southern Ontario, Canada - Leachate well 137-91 | ecosystem: Engineered > Solid waste > Landfill > Unclassified | place...
AGATATTCCTCGGGACGACAATAAACAAATGCCTCCTCAGAATGACAGAAGGAATGGTAGGGACAACTCTAGAGTTGTCCCTACGTTGTTATCCGTATTCGTATTTATTCTATTTTCTATTTTCTACTTTCCGGATTCCAGTTATATTTGCAAAAAGCTCATTTTTAATGTAATATAAATTAACATTTATGTTCCAAAAATATAAAAAAATTCATTTTGTCGGTGCGGGAGGAATCGGTGTGTCAGCTTTGGTAAAATGGGCAATTTTAGCGGGCGTGCAAGTGAGCGGCTCGGATGCGGAGCAATCGGATATTTCAGTTGAGCTTCAAAAAATGGGCGCGGCAATTTTTATTGGCCATGATAAAAATAACGTTCCAAAAGATGCAGATTTGCTTATTTATTCTGACGCCGTGCCAAAAACAAATCCCGAACGACAAACAGGCATTTTGGAAAAGAGTTATTTTGAAGTTTTGGGCGAAATTTCTAAACAAAAAAAGACCATCGCCGTCTCCGGCACTAACGGTAAAAGCACGACAACGGCAATGTTGGGGAAGATTTTAATTGACGCCGGTTTTGATCCGACGATTATTGTCGGTTCAAAAATAAAAGATTTTAAATATGGAAATTTTCATCCGTCCGAGGGCGACAAGAGCGAATGGCTTGTGGTTGAAGCGTGTGAACACAATGCCCACATGCTGAATTTATCTCCGGAATATATTGTTTTGACCAACATAGAGGCGGATCATCTGGATTTTTATAAAAACATTGAAAATATTTTAAAAAATTTTGGCGAATATGTTTCGCGGATTCCAAAATCCGGCTTTTTGATTTATAACGCCGACGACAAAAATACTTCTCATGTTATTCCCGCGACCTGTCCCGCGAAGCCCAGAGGGCGAAGTGGGAAGGCAGAAATTCAGACCATCTCTTACGGCGCAGATAAAGCAGATTTTCATTTTGAAGATAGATCCGTTGAAAATGGAAAGCAAGTTTTTAAAGTCTTTGCGGAAGGCAATAAAATGGCGGAGATTTCTTTAAGTTCGCCGGGATTATTTAATGTATATAACGCCATGGCCGCGGCTTCCGCCGCCTACAGTTTGGGCGTTCCTTTTGATGTAATCGCCAAATCTCTTGCTGGTTTTTCCGGACTTTGGCGCCGTTTTGAAAAAGTTGGACAATATAAAGGCGCGACGATTATTTCTGATTACGGACATCATCCGACAGCGATTGCCAGTACGATTTTGGCGGCGCGGGAATTTTTTCCTGAAAAGCGCGTTGTCGTGGCTTTTGAGCCGCACCAACATCATCGCACTAAAGCGCTATTTGCTGATTTTGTCCGCTCGTTTGATGATGCTGAAACAGTGATTCTATCAGAGATATACAATGTAAAAGGCAGGGTAGAAAATGCGGATAAAGATGTATCGTCAAAAAAATTGGCAGAAGCAGTGGTGAAATATTGGGAGTCCGGTGAAGATGACAAGCGAGAAAGAACGATGATTTATTGCGAAAATTTGGACGAAACCGAGAAAGCGCTCAAGAAGATAATAAGAAAGAGTGACGTTGTAATAATTATGGGCGCGGGAGATATAGACAAAGTCGCGAGGCGACTCTGTAAATAAAAGTATCATTTATCAATTTTTAATTATCAATGAATTATTTTTTTATGTTGGATATTAAAGAAGGTGAAAAATTATCAAAATACACAACTTTCAATCTTGGCGGGGCGGCAAAATATTTTGTTGCCGTGAAAAATAATGAAGATTTGGCAATGGCGATAAAATGGGCAAAAGAAAATAACCAGAAATATTTTGTTCTGGGTGGTGGTTCCAATGTGTTTTTTGGTGACGAGGGTTTTGATGGCTTGGTTATAAAAATAGAATTTGATGAGATAAACTTGGAATCGGGAAATGTTTTTGGCGGCAGTGGCATGCTTTTGGTTGAATTTATAAAAAAAGCGGCCGAGGCCGGTTTTGGCGGCTTGGAGAGCTTGGCCGGAATCCCCGGAACAATCGGCGGAGCAACTTGCGGAAACGCGGGGGCGTTTGGAAAATCTTTGAGCGATGTAATGGAAAAAGCTGAGATTTTTTTTCCTTTGCCGGACGGAAATTATAAAATTGAGGCTGTGGATAACTCTTGGTTTCAATATGATTATCGCCTCAGCAAATTAAAATATTGGGAAGGCGCTGACAAGCCGATAATTCTCAAAGTTTGGTTTAAGGCAGAGTCTTGTGATAAAGAGCAAGTGGTGCTAAAAGTAAATGAAATTTTAAAAACCAGAGAGGCAAAACAACCAAAAGGTTATTCTGCCGGATGCGCGTTTAAAAATATAAAAGGGCCGATTGTCGGCGAGCTTTTGGAAAAAGACTTTTTTTCCGCCGAAGAAAAACAGCTTTTTGCTTCGCGCGGCGCCATTCCGGCTGGCTGGTTTATTGACCATGCGGAATTAAAAGGCAAAAAAATCAATGGCGCGTACGTGCCGTCCGAACATGCCAATTATATAATGAATGACGGCACGGCCAAGGCGGGAGATATTGTCGCGCTCATTTCTTACATAAAACAGCAAGTGCGCGATAAATATGGCGTACAGCTGGAAGAAGAAGTACAAATCATAATTTAACAAGGGTATAGCAAAAAGCGATTAGCGTTTAGGCAATTACTAATCGCTAATTACTAAAAGCTAAACGCTAATTTATGAAACTTATAACAATCAAATTTACCAATATAGATCCGACGGAAGCAATAAATAATTACGTTGAAGAAAAGTTTTCGCCTTTGGAAAAATATTTAGCAGAAGTCGGCAGTCCGCATAATTTATATATAGAGCTGGCAAAAACATCCAAGCATCATAAATCCGGTCCGTTTTTTTATGCTGAAGCGGATATTGTGATACCGCGGGCGCATTTGCGCGCCGAAGTGAATGAGGATGATTTATACGCGGCCATAGACAAACTGCATGATGAAATAAAATTACAGCTTAAAAAGCACAAGGATAAATTCAGGAAAAAAGTTAAAAAGGGCAGGCAGATGGCAAAGGAAATTTTAAATGAGACATCGGAGGAATAAAGATTGAAGTCTTGATTAAATTGGTGTTTTGGAGTAAGGTACGGGGAATGAACAAAGCTATTTTTTAAAAGCAGGTAGGGACAGAGCGCTGCTCTGTCCCTACAATAACGTTCAATGCTTTATACTATTTTCTATTTTCTAAATTCTATTTTCTAATTTTATGATTTTTGGCGATCCGAACAAAAGAGTTATAAAAAAAATGCAACCGATTCTGGATGCTGTTAATAAATTTGAAGAGGAGCTAAAAGGCTCTTCTGATTTTGATTTGAAAAATAAGAGCAAAGCTTTAAAAGAGGCGGTGCAAAACGGCAAAAGTTTGGACGATGCTTTGCCTGAGGCTTTTGCTTTGGTCCGCGAAGCCGCAAAGAGAACTTTGGGACAAAGGCATTTTGATGTTCAGTTGATTGGCGGAATCGTGCTTCATCGCGGCGAAATTGCGGAAATGAGAACCGGAGAAGGCAAGACTTTGACTGCGACTTTGGCGGTTTATCTTAACGCTTTGTCCGGCAAGGGTGTGCACGTGGTTACTGTTAATGATTATTTGGCGAGGCGCGATATGGTGTGGATGGGGCAGGTATATTATTTTTTGGGGCTTTCCGTCGGTTGTATTAATCACATGCAATCTTTTGTTTATGATCCGATTTGGAAAGCGCCAACGGAAGAAGAACAGGCGGAAGCTGACCGCGAGCGGGATGAGCTGGCAAGTTTTCGCGTGAAAGAAGACTTCTTGCGCCCGGTTTCTCGCAAAGAAGCGTACGCCGCTGACATAACGTATGGCACTAATAATGAATACGGTTTTGATTATCTGCGCGATAATATGGCGCGGAACGCGAACGATATGGTTCAGCGCGGTTATAATTTTGCCATTGTTGATGAAATTGATTCTATTTTGGTTGATGAAGCGCGTACGCCGCTTATTATTTCTGCACCGGCCGAGGAATCCGGCGAACTTTATAGCCGTTTTGCAAAAATCGTAAAGACTTTGAAAGAAAATGAAGACTATAATCTGGATTTAAAAATGCGCGCCGCCACTTTGACCGATCACGGCGTGGAAAAAGTTGAAAAATCTTTGAATATCCCGAATATTTACGGCGAGGGCGGGATTAAAATGGTGCGCCATTTGGAACAAGCGCTTCGCGCGGAAACGCTTTTTCATCGCGACAAGGATTATGTAGTAAAAGACGATGAGGTTTTGATTGTTGATGAATTTACCGGTCGGTTGATGCATGGCAGGCGTTACAGTGAGGGTTTGCATCAGGCGATTGAGGCGAAAGAAAGCGTAAAAGTCCAACGCGAATCGCAGACTTTGGCGTCTGTAACTTTTCAAAATTTTTTCAGAATGTACAAAAAATTGGGCGGCATGACCGGAACGGCCATGACCGAGGCGGAAGAATTCAATAAAATATATAATTTAGAAGTTGTGTCTGTTCCGACTAATATGCCAATGGTAAGGCATGATTTTTCCGACCGGATTTACAAAGGCAAAAAAGGAAAAATGCGCGCCGTAATTGAAGAAATAAAAGAGCTTCAACAAAAGGGCCAGCCGGTTTTGGTAGGCACGGTTTCTGTTGAGCAGAATGAAGAACTATCAGCAATGATGGAACGTGCCGGAATTATCCACAATGTTTTGAACGCCAAAAACCATGAACGCGAGGCGGAGATTATTGCTCAAGCCGGCAAACGCGGCGCCGTAACCGTGGCAACCAATATGGCCGGCCGCGGCGTGGATATTATTTTAGGTGGCGCGCCATATAATGAGGCGGCTGCCGAAGAGATTCGCGCTTTGGGAGGATTGGCTGTTTTAGGCACCGAGCGGCACGAATCGCGCCGCATAGACAATCAGTTGCGCGGCCGTTCCGGACGCCAGGGCGACCCGGGTTTTTCCCGTTTTTATGTTTCTTTGGAAGACGAGCTGATGCGGATTTTCGCCGCCGAACGCATCCAATATATTATGGAAAAGCTGGGCTTGCCGGAAGATATGCCGATTGAAAACGGTATGGTTTCCAAAGCCATAGAATCAGCCCAGCACCGCGTTGAATCGCATAACTTTGATATCAGAAAACATCTTTTGGAATATGATGATGTTATTAACAAGCATCGCGAGGCGATTTACAGCCGCCGCAATTCGGTTCTGTCGGCAGAAAATTTAAAAGATGAAGTTTTAAAAATGCTTGAGGATGAAGTTGAGCAAGTGGTTATTTTTCACGCATCCGATCCATCCATAAAAGCCTGGGACGTTAAAGAAATTTGGCAAGTGATGAATACGATTTTTCCGCTTGCCGAAGAAGCGAAAGAAAAAATTCAGGCAATGCTTGTGTCAGAAGCAGGAAAATTTAATCACATAAAAGTTCGCGAGGAAATTTGCGCGTATCTTGCGGAACTGATGAAGCAAGAATATATAAAAATGGAAGAGAGACTAAGCGTTCCGCGTCTCCGCGAGATTGAAAAAGCTTTGACGTTGCATGTCATTGATTCCATGTGGGTTGACCATTTGGAAGAAATTGATTATTTGCGCACCGGCATCGGGCTTCGCGGTTATGCGGGGCACGATCCGCTGGTGGAATTTAAGAAGGAAGCGTATCGCCTTTGGAACGAATTGCAGGCCGGAATCAACAAACAAATTGTTTACTCAATATTTAAAGTGGAACTCGTGCAGAGAATGTCGCCATCTTTGATGGAGCGCGAGGGTGTCCGCGTTTCCGCTCCGGACAAGGGCGGGGACTCCGGCAGACCGGCGCCCGGAAAAGCCGATGACAAAGTCGGCCGCAATGATGTATGTCCTTGCGGAAGCGGGAAAAAGTTTAAGAGGTGTTGTGGAAATAAATAATAGCTTATTTATATGTTTATATGGCGACTATAGAAACGCTACGAACAAATTAAGAAAACGACCAGTAAGGATACTTTATTATTTTTTTAAAATCATAAATTTGTGGAACTCAAAGAAATTATCAATAGAGCAAAAGTACTTAGGGACAAATACGCAAATATTGAGATAAAAGCGACTGGAAAACCATGGGCGCGTTGGAAAGAACCCAAGGATTTATGGGCGATGCCGGAGATTTGATGAAATTAGTGATGGCAAAATATGGCCTTCGGACGATAGAAGATATTGATAAAAAATTAGCACATGAATTGTCGGACTGTCTGTGGTCAATTTTAATAATCGCCGATGAGCTGGGGATTGATATTGAAAAAGAATTTGGAAAAAATATGGATGAATTGGAAAGGCATATTGAAGGTGAGGATAAATAATTTCTTTAATGTTATAACAAATAAAATAAAACATATGTTGAGAATAAAGTATGAATAATCTAACATCAAGAATAATTTTGTTTAATAAAAATAAAGAGATTTTGATGGTAAAAGACAAAGATTCTGATTATTGGGGCTTGCCCGGCGGAGGCATTGAGCCTTTGGAATCTGTTAAAGAGGGGCTTGTAAGAGAAATAAAAGAAGAAATATCAATCAGTGCCCCTTTTAACTTGAAACTCGTCGGTGTTGAGTTTAGAAAAGATAATAAAGATAGTGAGTTGATCTTTGTTTTTTATGGCGGCGTTTTGTCGAATAAACAAATCGCCAAACTCAAGCCGGCAAATGAAATCGGTGAAATTAACTTCATAAATATTGTTAAAGCTTATAAACTTTTAACTCCAAGTATGGCAAAAAGATTAAAATTGATTTTGCCAAAAATAAGAAAAAGCGTCGTGTATTTGGAAAACGGCAAGCAAATATAATAGATTTTAAAAATATGGACTGTCTAAAATGCAAAAAAGAAATGGTTATAAAAAATCAGGATACAAGCCATGATTTTAAAAATCAGAAAGAATATAGTCGGACGGTGTGTTGGTGCGAGGAAGACGATATTTGGGTTAGAGTTGAAGCTCCAAAAGAAATATAGATACGAAAACGCTAAAATTTTCAGAAAATTTAGTGCCTTTGGTAATTTCCGGAGAGAAGACTTCCACTTGGAGGTTGTTTGATGATAAAGATTTGAAAGCAGGCGATGAACTTATTTTTATCAATCAAGCTAATGGAAAAGAGTTTGCGATGGCGCAAATTATTTCCATTAAAGAAAAAAATCTCGGAGAAATCAATGACAGCGATTTTTCCGGACATGAACGATTTGAAAGCAAAGAAAAAATGCTTGAGACTTATCAATCATACTATGGTGACAAGGTAAACGAAGATATGCCGGTCAAAATAATTGATTTTAAGATTTTACAAAAGATAGAATAAATATATGAATATTTGTATTTTTGGAGACAGCATAGCATGGGGAGCGAATGATTATGAAAAAGGCGGCTGGGTTGAGCGGCTCAAATCGTATTGCTTGAAAAACAAAGAAGATGTTCATGTTTATAATCTTGGGATTTCCGGTGATGATACGGATGGTTTGTTCAAAAGATTTGAATTGGAAGCGGCGGCGCGTGATCCGAATTTGATTATATTCGCGATTGGCATAAATGATTCGCATTATATTGAGAATAAAGACAATAATAAAGTTAGTCTAAACGCATTTGAAAAAAATATTTCAAAGCTGGCGGAAATCGCGCAAAAATTTACAGATAAAATAATTTTTATCGGTCTTACAAGAGTGGATGAAACAAAAATGATGCCAACGCCTTGGGATGCCGGAAGTTATTATGATAATCAAAGTATAGAAAAATATGATGCGATTGTGAAAGAATTTTGTGAAAAAAACGGATTGAACTATATCAGTATGAAAGGAGTAACTGAAACTGCGGATTTGGAAGACGGTTTGCATCCAAATTCCAAAGGGCACGAAAAAATGTTCAGAACCGTTTTAGGGGCTGTGGATAATTTTTTAAAATAAATATGAATGATTATTACAAAAATTTGCCAAAGAAAAGAATGAGCGCGGGAGCGTTGATTTTTAATAGAGATGGCGAACTTTTGATTGTAAAACCGAGTTATAAAGATCACTGGTCTATTCCCGGCGGCGCCGTGGAGGAAAATGAATCTCCGTTGCAAGCATGCATAAGGGAAACTGATGAAGAAATCGGATTAAAATTGCTCCGCCCGGGATTTATTTCTGTGGATTATTGCAATGATATTGATAAACCGGAAAAAGGGGAGGCTCTTCATTTTATATTTTACGGCGGAGAAATAGACGCCCGGGAAGTGGCTCTTTTAAAGCCGGCGTTGGGTGAAATTAGTGAAATTAAATTTGTAAAGTTAGAAAATGCCTCTTTATTTTTAAGTGAAAATTTGGGACAAAAAATTGCAAAGTGCGTGGAGGCGTTAAAAAATAATACTGCGGTTTATTTGGAGAATGGCGAGATTCCGCATGTTTTAATTATATAAATATGGAAAAAGAAAAATTTTATGCCGGAGGATTTTTGTATAATCCCAGTACGAAATCCGTATTGTTGCATAAGCGGGATTCAAATACAAAGTTTAATCCAAATAAATGGGGATTATTTGGCGGATTGAGCGAGGGCGAAGAAACGCCCGAGCAGACTTTTACAAGAGAGGTCAAAGAAGAGCTGAATATAGAAATTCCCAAAGATAAAGTCGTGCCATTATGCGATTATCTTAATGAAGATTTTCAGACATACAGATATGTATTTTTTGTTGAAAGCGAATTGGAAAAATCGCAAATGCAATTATCCGAGGGAGAAGATTTTGATTGGATTTTACTTGACGAAGTTTTTAATTACGATTTGACTAAACAAACAAGAAGAGATTTAAAAACTTTTTTGCAGACGCGGAAATAAATAAAAAACCCGAGCTATAAAAGTCGGGTTTAAAAAATAATTGGCGAGAATTTTTGATTATTTAAAACAAATTATTCGGAAAATATGTCTTCTGCCGTTTTCGTTCAGTTCCAGCTTAATCCATTTGTCTAGTGAAGATACTGTTCCATTGGTAACCGCTTGAATCATATCCACGGCTTTTTGCAGAAGCATTGTTTTCCCATTAAGTCCATCCGCCACTTTTTTTACCGCAGCCGGAATAGGAATAATTGCGCCGGCAAATCCCGGGTGAGGATCAAAAAATGTTTTTGGCTCAAGATATTCTTGAGCTGTAATTAAATGATTGAATTTCAGTTCGCCACCTTTGATTTTTAAAATTGCCTCATTGATAAGTTTTCTTTTTTCCGCATCTTGGCAGGTTTTTAAAAATTCTTCAGCGTCTTGCACGAAATGTATTGATGTCATCGTTTTGCCGATTTGCCATCTTTTTTCATCAGGGGGAAGCGCGCCAAATTTTCTGTCCATTATTATTCTCCTTTAAAAAGTCCTCATTTTAAGATAACATGATTAGTATAATTGTCAATGGGACAAAATGAAAATAAATCTATGTCTGAAAATACAGAAAAAAATGTATACGATCAAATCACCGAGTTCATATATGAGACTGATATCCATAGTAAGACACCCCGTTCTGGACTTTGGTTTTTGGGTAGCGGTAACCAATCGGTGGCTGAACACTCATTTCACGCGGCTATGATAGCGTACGCTCTTGCGCACCTCAATCCCGAGGCTGACAAGCGGAAAGTTGTCTTTATGGCACTTTTTCACGACATAGGCGAAGGAAGGACATCTGACCATAATTATGTTCATCAACGTTACGGCCGAATGTCCGAAGCTCAAGCGGTAGGAGATATCGCTAAAAGCGTTCCGTTTGGCAACGAGATTCTTGGTTATTTTAATGAACAAGAAGCGGGGACGACGTTAGAGGCTAAGTTAGTGAAAGACGCCGATCAACTGGAATGGATTTGTACTTTGCGGGAAGAAGAAACAAAAGGAAATACAAAAGCAAAAGAGTGGATTGAGATTACAATGAAACGCTTGAAGACTGACGCCGCGAAAAAACTTGGCGAAGTTCTGGTAAAAACACATCCTGATTCCTGGTGGTTTAAAAAAGATGACGCATGGTTTGTGGATAGAGAAGAAAAAGATAAAAAATGGAATTAACGCGATGTGAGTTGACAGCGAATGAAATATAATGGAAAATTTGAGTATCTTAACTTTATATAATCATTATGGAAATATTATCATCCAATAAAGGAAAAATGGTCCTTTTGGGAAATGAAGCGATTGTGCGCGGCGCGCTTGAGGCTGGCGTGCAATTTGTTTCAACTTATCCGGGAACTCCGGCTTCGGAAATCGGCAGTACTTTTTTTGCCATTTCCAATTCTTCCCAAAAACCAAAAAATTTTTACTTTGAATTTTCATCCAATGAAAAATTGGCAATGGAGGCGGCAATCGGCGCTGGTTTTTCCGGTTTAAAAAGTTTGGTTGCCATGAAAGATTTTGGCTTGAATGTTGCCTTGGATTCTTTATTGCCGTTTGTTTACACCGGAACCAAAGGCGCAACGGTGATTGTCGTTGCCGATGATCCGTCTGGCCACAGTTCCGCCCAGTCGGAAGAAAATACCCGCGCCTTGGCCTTAATGGCTTATTTGCCGACTTTGGAACCGGCGGATGCGGAAGAGTGCCGCCAATTTACTAAATTGGGTTTTGAAATTTCCGCGCAATTCAAGATTCCGGTTTTGATACGCATTACAACACGGGTAGCACACCAGCGCGGTGCGGTAACGACCGATACTTTGCCGGAGGCGACTGATTTGGGTAAAGGATTTGTCCGCGACCAAAATCAATTTATCACTATGCCTCCGCGCGTTTTGGAAATGAAAGCCGAGCTTTTGGAAAAAATTTCAAAAATCAAAACGATGCTTGAGCAAAGCCCGATTAACAAATTAGAACAAACAGAATTTTCTGAAAAAGACTTGGGAGTTATAGTTTCCGGCGTTCCTTATCTTTATATTAAGGACGCATTGGCGGAATTAAAACTTGATTTGCCGGTTTTAAAATTAGGTTCGTTTTATCCTTTGCCTGAAGAAAAAATAAAAAGTTTTATCAAGCCGCTTAAAAAAGTTTTAATCGTGGAAGAGCTTGAACCTTATTTGGAACACGAAATTGAGAGATTGGCAAAAAATGAAAATTGCAAGCTGGAAGTTTTTGGAAAAAATTTTTTGCCGGAAATTGGCGAATTAAGGCCGGAAACGGTTTTATCTGCTTTGGGAAAATTTATAGGCAAAGAAGTAAAAGTGCCGGCGGAAAAATCAGAAATTCAAGCCGCCAAACGTTTTCCACAGCTTTGTCCGGGCTGTCCGTATTGGTTTGTTTTTCCGGCGTTAAAAAAAGAATTTAGC
>Ga0265297_10010944_pt1 | contig 11244 bp, 12 predicted proteins | sample Munlanlwell13791_FD_192502 | JGI IMG/M metagenome (GOLD analysis project Ga0265297, IMG submission 192502) | Leachate microbial communities from a municipal landfill in Southern Ontario, Canada - Leachate well 137-91 | ecosystem: Engineered > Solid waste > Landfill > Unclassified | place...
ATTTTAAAGTATTTATTTGATCGACTGGGAGATGATGCCGACGGACTTCTCGTACTTCGCGCGGGATGAGAGGTAGCCGGAGATCGCCGACGCGCGGCTTTGTCTGGCGGAGACAAGCTGCGTTTCGGCGTCGGTCACCTCTATTATGGAGCCGAGGCCTTCCTCATACCGCGCATTAGCTATTTCAAGGTTTTCGGTGGATTGCTGCAGCAGTTTTTCGCTTACGTCAAATCTCTCTTTAGCTTCCCTTAAACTTAATATGGCATCCTGGACCTGCAGGGTTATACCGAGGGCCTGGTCCTCTATCGCATACTGCGCCATCTTAAGGCTCGCCTGCGCGGCCTCTATCTCGGATTTTGTCTTGAAGCCGTCGAACCAGGGGAAATTCACGGAGACACCGGCATTCCAGCTCTTTACGTTGCCGACGCCGTCCGTGTCGGTATCGCTGACCTGGTGCGCGCCCCCGGCGGAAACGGTCGGCCAGTTGCCCTTTTTCTTAACATCGAGATCGGCCTGCGCGGCGCGCGCCAGCGACTGCAACCTCAGGAGCTCTACGCGGTTCTCCATCGCGGTCTTAAGCGACAGGCCTGCGTCAACATCGGTAAATTCTATGCCGGGGGCTTCTTCGACGGCAAAGTCCCCGCCGTCCTTGTTGCCCATGATATTGTTCAGGGCTGCTTTCGCAAGCTTGTAATCCTTTTCGGCCGTGACAAAGCTGAGCTGAGCGTTGGATACGGCGACTTCGGCCTTCGTCACATCGTACTTCTGCCTGTAGCCGACTTCAAAAAACCCCTCGGCCCTGTCGAGATGGACACGGGACTGCCTGAGGTCCTCTTTGGCGACTTCAAGCATCAGCTGTGCTTTCAGGACATCGTAATAGGCCGTCTTCGCCTGCAATGCCGTGTTCTCCTGCGCCTCCAGGAAAGCGCATTGCGCCGACGTCAGGTTCTCCTTAGCGAGCTTTATCCGGTTCAGTGTCTTGCCGAAATCCCAGATAAGCTGTTCGACGCCCGTCGATTCCGTTGCAGTGTTGTATCTTTTCGCGAAACCGCTCATCGACGCCATCGCTTCGCTGCCCGGGCCCAATGTTATCTTCGAGGTATCGTAATGCGTATAACCCAAGTTTGTGGACGCCTGCGGAAGATAGGCAGATTTCGCGGCGCCGATCATCGCCCTGTTGAAATCGACATTGCTGACCGCCTCTTTCAATTTCGGGTTGTTGGCAAGCGATGCCTTGACGCAATCATCGACTGTGAGAACGGGAAGCTCCGCAGGGAATCCTACCGCGCCGCCCATCAGGGCCAGGACCGTAAAGAATGCTATAATCTTTCCGATAAGATCCATCACATCGTCCTCTTGAACGTCAACGTCGCCAAAAATAACATGAATGCGGTAAAGCACGCGAGGAACATCAGGTCGCCGCGCACCGCGACAAAACCGGAACCCTTAAGTATCAGCTCCTTGAAAGCATGGACCGCGTAGGCCTCCGGATTTACCGTCGCGAAAGTCCTGAGCCAGCCCGGGAGGCTCTCTATGGGGTATACCGCTCCGCTCGGGAAATAGAATATAACGTTCAGGAAACCCACCAGCACGCCGACTATCCTCGGATGGTCCGCCCTTCCGAGGACCGTGAATATCATGCTCAAAAGCCCGAGAGCAGTAAGGATCATCGTCGCCAGCAACAGGATGAAAGTGTTCGCGCCTCCCGCGAGCTTTATGCCGGTTATCAGCAGGCCGCCCACCATGACTATTATCGACATTATCGTCGTAATGAGCACTCCGCTCATTATAGTGCCGGCAACGATGTCAAAACGCGTAAGCGGCGTCGACAGGTAGCTCTCGTGTATGCCGAGGAACTTATCCATGACAAGGCTGAACGCGCCGGTAAATGTCGTGCCCATGAATATCGCCATGACGATAATGCCCGGGACAAGCGAGGCGTCATAATCTATCTTCTTATAAAGCTCTAGGGCGCGCAGCTGCGGCCGCGACCTGTCGGGGCGGACCGCCGTATATTCCGTTTTGAGATAAGCCGTAGCCCTCGAAACGGCGCCGGAGATGCTGTTCGCGGATATCGAATCGGTGTTATCCAACAACAACCCGACCTGCGGCTCCACGTTCTTGACCACGTCCCTGCTGAAATCGGGCGGTATTATTATTACCGCTTTATAGAACCCGTCCCTTACCATATCGACTGCCTTCTTCTGGTCGTTCTCCCTCGTTATCTCGAGGGTGCGGGGGCCATCCTCGAGCGCCTGCATCAGTTCAACGACGCGCCTCGCGTAAGGCCCTTTATCCTGGTCGACGAGCAGGACCGGCAGGTGCTTAAGTTCGCCCTGGAACGAGTTGCCCATTATGACAAGATACATCAGCGGCATGAATATGCTCGCTATTATGACGAACGGGTTCCGCATGAACCTCTTTAAGTCCCTCTCCGTAACCGCAAGCGCCCTCATAATATCCTGCCTCCCGGCATCTGCCTCGGGGCTCCGGCGCCTATAAGGAAGCTGACCTTCTGCGCTTCCGTTTCCCGTATCGTCTTGCCCGTGTAATGTATGAAGACGTCCTCGAGCGTCTGTTCGTGTATGGCGAGGTATTGCGTCGTGACGCCCATCTTCTTGAACTCCTCAAAGAGCGCCGGCATGGATCTTGCCGCGTCCTCGACGTATATCCGGAAGCTCTCGTCCTTCTCGGTAATGCTCTTGATAAAGCTTATCGCTTTCAGTTTTTCCATGGCTTCCGGGCCGGCATTGCCCAATGTGACCTCGATGATGTCGAAGCCGCCGATGCTCCTCTTCAGGGCAGACGGCGAATCGAGCGCGACGATCTTGCCGTAATCGACTATCCCGATCCTGTCGCAGAGGACATCGGCCTCGTCCATGTAATGGGTCGTGATGAAAATCGTCAGCTTCGTCTCCTCGCGTATCTTCTGGAGAAGCTCCCAAATTACGCGCCGCGACTGCGGGTCGAGGCCTATAGTCGGCTCATCCAAGAACAGGATATACGGCTTATGTATGAGCCCGCGAGCTATCTCGAGCCGGCGCCTCATGCCGCCGGAATATGTCGCGACAAGGTCCTTCGCCCTGTCTTTCAGGTCGACCTTGTCGAGCAGGTAATCTATGCTCTTCTTGCGCTCCTGTTTAGGCATATCGAAATATTTGCCGTATATATCCAGGTTCTCGTAGGCCGTCAGGTCGAGGTCGCTCGTTAGCGCCTGCGAGACGACGCCGATCTCGCGCCTGACGAGCGACGGGTGCTTGACGACATCCGTACCCCTTATATTCGCATGGCCCGAAGTAGGCTTCATCAGGCATGTAAGTATCCTTATAAGCGTGGTCTTACCCGCGCCGTTGGGGCCGAGGAAGCCGAAAATCTCTCCTTCGTTGACGGAGAAACTGACGTCATCTACCGCCCTGACGGACGGGAACTGTTTTACTATATTTTTTACTTCTGCCGCGTATGCCATATCTTACCGAGTGTCCCCAAGTGACATGTCCCCGAAAGTTGCTGTGGCTGTCATGCCCTGCTTCAGCAATCCCTTTGGCTCGTCGATCCTGACCTTGACCCTGAACGTCTTTATATCCTGGCGCCCGCGCTTCACGTCACGCTGGGTCGCGAATTCGCCCTCGCTGTTTATCTCCGTAACCCTGCCGGTAAATACCTTCTCGGCAAGCGAGTCGGCCTTTATCTTCACGATATCGCCGAGCTTTACATGGGATACTGCCGTCTCTTCCATGTCTACGCGCAGCCAGATATATTCCAGGTCCACTATAGTCAGGACGGTGGAGCCGGCCGGCACGAACTCCCCGGGCTCGTAAGCCCTTAATGTAACGGCTCCCGATATCGTGGATTTAATGACCGTATCGTCAAGGTTGACCTTCGCGACCCGCAGCGCCGCCTCCGACTGCTTGACGCCTGCCTCGGCATAGGACTTCTGCGCCTCCGCCTTGTTCAGGTCTGCAACGGCAGTATCATATGCGGTCTGCGCCTTATCGACGTCGTTTTGCGCGACCAATTTTTTCTCCAATAACCTGGCATTCCTCTCCAGGTCGCGTTTAGTGTCGATGATCCTGACTTTGGCTTTCTCGATATCCGCGGCCGCGTTCAAGAGGCTCGCTTTCGCGACATCAAGGTTCGCCTGCGCCTGCTCATATTCGGCGGTCTTTTTCTCGGGGTCGAGGAGTATGGCCGTCTCACCGTCCTTTACATAATCGCCTTCCCGGAACCTGATCTCCTTGATGCGCTCGGTTATCTTCGGGCTCAGGTTGACCTCCGTACCCTCGATTATACCGGTAGTCTGGAACATGCCCTTGGCAAGTTTCCTCGGCAGCAGGAAGGCTACGACACCCGCGGCCAGCGCCGCAATTGCAAGGATCGTTATCGACCTTATTATTTTCTTTTTCATTTCAGGATACCTCCGAAGAACAACTTTTTAATATTCTCTTTCGCTTCCTTCGCCGTGAACGGGACTTCCTCTAATAATATAGCGATAAGCGTGATCTGCATCATGCCTATCAGGTTCAGCGCGGTTATCTTAGGGTCGACAGGCTTGAAGGCGCCTTTATCAATGCCTTCCTTTATTATTTCCTGAATTATCCGGGCGTAAGGCAGGATGCCGTTCTTGAGCGCTTCCTTGAATATCACAGGCGCGCCGCCGGACCTGTTGAACAGTATCCTGAACAACCCGCCTCCTCGGGTCACCATCTCTATATGGAGGTCGATAAGCCTTTCGAGCCTCTTGTAGGGAGAAGGGATATGCGATATGCCGTCGACCACATACGCCCTGAGCTCGGAAGACTTCTCCCTGACCATGTTCGCGCATAATTCGTCCTTACTCCTGAAATAATGGTATATTATGCCTTCGGAGACGCCCGCCTGGCGGGATATCTCCTGTGTTGTCGCGCGGTCAAAACCTTCTTTTGCGGCGACAACCATAACGGCGTCTATTATCTTACGCCTGGTATCTGTCTGGTGCACTGCTGCTTGCGGCATCATTTCTCCTATTGAGTGAGCGCTCACTCAATAATGAATTATACCCCTATTTCGCTGTATGTCAAGGTGAAAATTAAAAACTGAGGTTACCTATCTCCTGCAGCATCTTTTCGCGGGTATCACTCGATACTGTCGGCACGGCATGGAAGAATTTGTGCAGTTTTACCTCTATCCCGCATAACCCGAAAGTGCCTGTATCCGTCGCCTTTCCGATTGCATCCTTTATACCGTTCTTATTATAATCCTCCTCCGCCCCGCCCGTCGTGTTGAGGATCACCGCCTTCCTGCCGTTCAACAACCCCCTGAGGCCTTTCTCGTCGGCGGTATAGGCGAAACCGAACGAGAGCACCCTGTCGATATAACCTTTCAGTATGGCCGGCTGCCCAAACCACCAGATCGGATGGATGAATATAAGCGTATCGGAATTCTTTATGAAGTCCTGCTCCCTTTTGATGTCCTCGGGGGGCTTGCCCTGCTTGAACCCGGCAAAGTCGCTGCCTTTCAATACCGGGTCGAACCCGAGCTCGTAGAGGTCCCGCACGTCATATTGCTTGCCTTCCCTTTTCAGCTTAGCTTCTACCTTCTCCCTTATCGCGTGGTTGAAACTCTTAGGATTGGGGTGCGCGTAAATTATAAGGTATCTCATTGCGGCATTTCCTTTCCGAATATTTCGAACTCATAGAGCGAATAACCGTATTTTGTCTTGCGGTCGGTCCCGTACATGCGGACGAACCTGCCGACCGTGTTCAATCCCGTTATCTCTTCGGTCCCCCCAGCCGCGTTGCCGGTCGAGTAAAAGGTGTTCCATTCCTTGGCATTATCGGACACCTGCAGTTTGAATTCCTTTGCGGCCGCGACCTCCCATTCGAGCCTCACGGCTTCGATGACACAGGGCTTACCCAGGTCTATATATACCCACTGCGGATCGAAGAACTCGGACGACCACCTGCTGTTCATGTCGCCGTCGGTCACGTACTTTGCGGGCATCGCCTCGCTCTCGAACGTGGAAGCGGCAGCTGCCTTGCCGCGGGAGATGATCTTTGGCGCGGACGGATCCTCGGCAAAAACGGCGGATAAATTCTTGTGCTTGTTCATGGAGACCTTGACGGGATTATCCGCGCCGAGCGACGGGTCTCCCGTCCAGCCGGCAAACTTATAACCGATCTTCGGCAGGGCGGTAAGCTTGACCTTCTCACCCTTATTATACCTAGGCAGGCGCGGGTCGACGGTTATCCTGCCGTTCTCCGCGGATGTCGTGAGGAAAAACGTTCCCGGTATCTCTTTCGCGTAAACCCTTACGTAGTCTATCTCGTGGTACTGCGGGAACACCGTAGTCGCGTCGGGATTGCCCGGCATTATACCGCCGACAGCCGTGTTGAGAATTATATAGAACGGCTCCTTCGGGACATTCCTTGCCCACGAGGACCTTTGGACCCCGTCAATGAACCAGCGCAGCCCGCCCTCGTCCCACTCGAGCGCGTATACGTGGAAATCCTGCGTGTAGTCCGGCCCGGCGAATATCTTTGTATCGTACCGGTTATGGGGATAGACGCCGTAATGATTGGTCATGTGTATGATGTTCGGCTTGCTGCCTACAAGTTCCATGATGTCTATCTCGGGGGGCCATCCTCCTTTTTCCGGCATCATCCAGTGCGCCGGCCACATGCCCTTAGTGCCGGGAAGCTTCGCGCGCACCTCGACCCTGCCGTACTGGAACGCGAACTTGCCCTTAGTCTCTACAAGGCCTGACGTATATGCGCGCCCGCCCATGGTCTCCTTATCGCTCTTTAATACCAGCTTGCCTTTCTTTATATAAACGTTCTTCGGCGTATAATACTGGAGCTCGTTGTTCTTGACCAGCGCGGCGTCCTCGATATACCATTTTTTCCTGTCGACGCTCTCGCCGGAAAACTCATCGTTCCAGAGAAGGTACCATCCCTTCAATTCGGGTATCGGGGACGCTTTTTTTTGCGCGCATTCCGGCCGCGCCGGAAGGCAAAGGCATAATACGATGGCAATACACAATGCTGTGGTGACTTTTTTCATCATAGTTTGAACTCCCTCAAGAATTTCGCGGATTCCTCCGGAAGGGCCACGTTTACCGTGATGCCTGAGCCGATCTCAAAACCCGCCGGCGTCGTAAGGCGCGGCAGGACCTGTATATGCCAGTGGTAATAAGGTTCGCCCGCGGAATGATGCGGGACCGTCCGTATAATATAATTCAGGTCGGGATTGTTCATGCCGTGATAAAACTTTGAAAGCACGCCGCGAAGTATCTCCGCTAGCGATTCGATATCCTGCGGCTGGAGGTCAGCGAAGGTCGTGGAGTGCTTAAACGGGATTATGCATACCTCATAGGGCAGCATCGCCGCGTATGGGACGAACGCGACGAACTTTTCATTCCGCATTACCAGCCGCTCTTTATCCGCAAGCTCGCCCTTTATTATATCGCAAAAGACGCACCTGCCGAGTTCGTCATAATAGCGCTGCGCCGCCTCTATCGCGAACCTTTCGTGCAAAGGTATAAAGGACGTGGCCACTATCTGCGAATGGGCATGCTGCTGGGAAGCGCCGGCACGGGGGCCGTGGTTCTTGAATATCGTTACGAGCTTATACGACGGGTCCCAGTCAAGGGCAATGTACCTCTCGTGGTATGCCCTGATTATACTCGAGACCTCCTCTACGCTCATAGTCGCAATGCATTTATTATGCGCGGGGTTCTCGATAACCAGTTCATGCTTCCCTATGCCATCCATATGCAGGTATATGCCTGATTTGTGGCGCTTGGGTTCCACGGGAGAACCTTTTACAGGCGGGACAAGGACGGGGTACTTGTTCGGGATGACCCTGACCTGCCAGCCCTTCTCCGTCGGTTTCGTCCCCGCGGCCCTTATCGCGAATATCTCCTCGCCGCTCAGGGCCTCGTTCCCTTCGCAGAACGGGCATTTCGCGTCGAAAGGCGGGATCCCGGGGGCGGCCGGGATGTCCTTCTTGAAATCTTCCGGCCTCCTTGCCCTCTCAGTCGCTATTATAACCCACCTTTTTGTCGCAGGGTTCTCCCTGAGTTCGGGCATCTATTTGCCTCCTTCCTCTCTATAGAGCACCGATATCACGATAGACAGGATGAGTATCCCGAATACTACCCCGAGCGAGGCCGTGATCGGGATCTCATAGAAATGAGATACAAGCATCTTGACGCCGACGAAGCACAATATCGCGGATATCCCCAGCTTCAGGTACCGGAAGAGGCCCATCATCCCGGATATCACGAAGAAGAGCGAGCGCAGGCCCAGTATCGCGAAAATGTTAGAGGTATATACGATGAAAGGGTCCGTAGTTATCGCGAGCACCGCCGGTATCGAGTCCATTGCGAATATGACGTCGCTGGACTCGATCAGAAGCAGCGCTATGAGCAGCGGCGTCGCTGACCAGAGCCCGCTGTGCGAAACGAAGAACCTGTCGTCATGGTACTCGGGGCTCACGCGGAAGAATTTCCTGAACAGGCGCAGGACCGGGTTCTTCTCGGGATCAAACTTCTCTTCCTTCTTGAAAGCGAGCTTGAACGCGGTAAATACCAAAAACGCGCCAAATATGTATATTATCCAGTCGAACGCCCTGAAGAGCCCTACGCCGACGGTTATGAACAGGGCCCTCATCACTATCGCCCCGAGAATGCCCCATTTCAGCACGCGCGGCTGGTATGCGGGAGGTATCCTGAAATACTCGAATATCATTATGAAGACGAAAAGGTTATCGACGGAAAGCGACTCTTCTATTATATAACCTGTCAGGAACTCGAGCGCCTTTATCTTCCCGAGCATGAAATAGATACCGGCGCAGAATATAAGCGCCGCGCTGACCCATATCGCGACCCATCCGAGCGCTTCCTTCAGCTTTACCGCATGCGACTTCTTGTTCAGCACAAACAGGTCAAGGTACATCATCGCGGTTATCGCTACGCCGAAAATCACCCACAGTTCTATACGCGCAGTCATATGCTGTCTATCCCCCTCCGCAGGCAGGACATTTATTGTCCTGTTTGAATTCCGATATCTTTATATTACCCGTAAACGCATCGTACCGTAATAGCCTCCCTGACAGCACCTTCCCCGCGCCCATGAGGTATTTTATCGCTTCGGTCGCCTGCAATGTCCCGATCACGCCGGGGACGGAGCCGAGGATCCCTGCCTGCCGGCAGTCGCGGAATGACCCGGGCGCGGGCAGTTCGGGAAAGAGGCACCTGTAACACGGCTTTCCTCCGGGCAATATGAAAGTCAGCTGGCCTTCCGACGCGTATATACCGCCGTGCACGAGGGCCTTTTCCGCGGAGACGCAGGAATCGTTCAGCATATATTTTGTCTCGAAATTATCGCTGCAATCAAGCACCACATCGTAGCCCTCAATGAGACCATTTATATTGTCCCGGCCGGCCCTTAACTTATACGTCCTGATGTCCGTATCCGGATTGATCTCTTTTAGCCTCTTCTCCGCCAGCGCTATTTTGGGTTTATCTACATCGCCGGTCGAATACAATACCTGCCTGTGCAGGTTGGAAAGCTCGAGGTCGTCGCCGTCCACAAGGCCTACGGTACCGACGCCGCAGGAGACGAGATACATCGCCGCCGGAGAACCGAGGCCTCCGGCCCCTATCACCAGCGCTTTCGATGACAACAGCTTCCGCTGGCCCTCCTCGCCTACCATAGGCAGGATGACCTGCTTGCGGTATCTCTCCCGCGCGGCAGAGGTAAGTTCACGCGACATCTACCGGCTCCTCTTTTACCAGGCCGTCCGCTATCCTGAAAGAGCGGACTTCGGGCGCGCCGCCCATCAGTGAGATTATCAGGTATGAACAGCCCGGATGCAGAGCCATCCTGATATCCTTTGAAGACGGATAGGGCCTGGCGTTCGGATGGGAATGGTATATGCCGATCATGTCATCGCCTTCGGCGCGCATCCGCCTGGTTGCCTCTAGCTGGTCCTTGATAGATACCGAGTAGCTCATAGTCCCTTGTCCGGCGTTCACCATACGGTAGACCTTCGATACCCTGTTCTCCTTTCCGGCAAGGAACCCGCAGGCTTCGTCCGGAAACGCCTTCCTGGCGTGGCCTATGATATCTTCAAGATCGGATCTTTTTAGCGATATACTCATTTTAATATGAATCTGAGCAGCCTCAACAGGAAATACGTCATTATAGAGGAGGAGAACGGGACAATCACCCAGATCAGGACTGTCCTCGTAAAATGATGTTTCTTGAGACTCTGCATTATTCCGAGGTCGGCGCATCCGAGCCCGGTCAGGCTGGCCGCCACGGTGACTGAGACCGAAAGCGGTATGCCGTTGATCGCCGCCACGAAAAGGGCCGTCGCGCAGATAAGTTCTATCATAATGGCCCTGACAAACCCGATCTCTCCCATCTCCCTTTCGTCCTTCTCGAGCGCGCCCTTGCCGAATATCAGGGCACCGGCAGCGATACCCGCGCCGCCGAGAAGCAGGGCCCAACTGTTGTCCGTGAAACCCGCGGCCACTATCGGGGCCATCGCCTTGCCAACGCCGTTCGCCCCTCCGGCAAACGCGACAAAACAGCCCGAGAAAGTCAAAAGGGCCCCAAGGGCCATTTTGACTTTAGGCCCTTCCTTAAGAAAACGGAAATAGCTTACCGGTTTGAAATTCAGCACCTTCCCTGCTATGAACGCGACGCCGAAAGCCGCTATGGGCGAGATGAACCACCATACGAGGATATCCACGAACCTCTCGGTGTTCAGGCATTCGAAATATATTCCGACGGCCGCGAAGGAAGATACTATTGCGTATGTCGTGGGTATCGATACCTTGAATATGTTCGAGATGAAATCGAATGCGGCGGCGACGGCCATAACGACAAAAACGACGTAGAATACGGACTTGAAGGTCCTGACCGGGACGAGCCCCTCGCTGAGGGTCTTAAGGACGGGGAGTCCCGAGATTATAGCGCCGAGGATGACAAATACGGCTATAAGCGTCAGGGCTTCCTTCCTCGTGCGCGCGCCGGTCCTGTATGCCGCCTCCATCTCCGCCGCGGCATTGTTGGCGCCGACGTTCATCGCGAGGAACACTGCGATAAGGACTATCAGGAATGCCATAACGGCAATTATACCAAATCAGGCGTAATTTTGGTAGCGGGAACGGATCAGGCTTCTTTTGTGACCCTCAGGACTTCCGCAACCGTCGTGGCCCCCGCCTTGACCTTTAAGGTACCATCGTCGCGCAGCGTC
>Ga0265297_10010945_pt1 | contig 11244 bp, 4 predicted proteins | sample Munlanlwell13791_FD_192502 | JGI IMG/M metagenome (GOLD analysis project Ga0265297, IMG submission 192502) | Leachate microbial communities from a municipal landfill in Southern Ontario, Canada - Leachate well 137-91 | ecosystem: Engineered > Solid waste > Landfill > Unclassified | place...
GAAAAGCCAAGCTCAATTGCGCTTCGGGTGTATGAATAGATTCTTGAACCGGCAACCATGTTCGAGTGCGAATTATGGAGCTTGAGCCCCGTTGAAAAGGATGATATGTTTGAGCTGGAAATATTGTTGCTGATCGAATTGAACATGTAAAACGAGGTTATCGTTGATGATATGTTGGATTGCGTGAACGAGTTGTACTGCCCTTTCATCATGCCGACGCCCCATCCTTCATCACTGGTTGAAATCAGGCTGGTGAAGTTGTTGCCGCTGCTCCGCCCCATTATGACCCCGCTTCCTATGTCGCAGAGCGGCCCGCCCCACCAGCCGGGCGAAGACCCGGTTTCGCCGCAATCGTACGCAACCTCGCTTTTGACGTTTGAGAACTTGTTGTTGTCCGCATAGCGCAGGAGGATTCCGGGGGCGGTGGTGGTGGAGGAGTTCGTGTTGGTGAATGTATTATTCGAGCTTTGGTCCAGCCCTATGCCGTATGTGCACATGAGGTCCACAATATCCTCGTAATCCGGGTCGGGGTTGCAGAGGATTGTGAAATCGATGCCGCTTACAAAAGCCATGCTGTCGCTTATGTTATTTTTGTGGCTGTTGTAAAGGTAGATGCCCTTGCCCCTCGCGGACGCGTTCAGGCGGGATATTGCCATGTTGTTTGTGTCTGACAGCGAGACCCCGCTGCCTGGCCCGGCGGATGCGGTCACGTCCGTTATCCTGCTCCAGTTGCTTGAGGACAGCTCGATTCCGGTCCCGTTCTCTGATGAAACCGTCGTGCTTGAGATGGACGCATTCTGGCCCCTCCGCACATTAAGCGCGATTCCGTATTGCGAGCCAGATGAGATGTGCGAGCCCGCTATTGCCTGGTTCGGGCTGTCGGAGATGAACACCGTCGCATATGCCTTGGACGATGCGTTCAGGCCAGAGATTGTGCCGTTTGAACCCGCCTCGATGGATACCGCTGGATAGTTTGCCGAGATGATTTTCACATTTTCCAGCGTGCTGTCCTTCGCCCCGTAGAAAAACGCCCCTCCGTCAAACCCGGAAATGTCGCAATTCTTCAAAACGGTCTTTTCCGCGCCTGAATTGAGCGCCCTCCCTTCGGGCAGCTTCCCGAACAATCTTGCGATTTGGTGCCCCTGGCAGTCCAGCGCCACGTTTTTCGCGGTAACCTCATAGCATGCCCGGCTACCGGTTATTGTGTCGTTCGCAAACACGTCACGGGACAGCACGTAGCTCCCCGATTCATTGAGCTCGCGGCAGCCGCAGGAAACGTCGCTGTTCGGCATGCAGCCGACGCCCGCGCAGCAGTATTCCCCTGCCTGGCAGCTTGTGGGAGTGCATGCTACAGATGCATTGCAGAAGGTGGTTATGTTGTCATAGCAATAATAGGGGCTGGTGAGGTTGCAGCAGTACTGAGACTGCCCGCAGGTGGCAGAGCCGCACAGCAGCCCAGGAGGGGTGATGTTCGAGCTTGCGTTGGGGACGGGCAAGGGCGCGATTATGCTTGGCGCTGGAACGCGGTTGGAATACACGGTGGCGCCCTCTGCATAAAGGGATTGGAGCTCGGAAGGCGAGATTGCCGTATTGAACACGCGCACCTCGTCAATGGTGCCTTTCGCACGGTATGTTGCCTGGCCTTTTGACCCGATATAAAACGCGGTGTTGTCATACAGGAATGAGTTGGCGGTGCCGGTGCATACCTGCGTCCAGTTGCCTCCGTTTACGCTCGCTTCGATGAAACCGCCGGTCTGGTTCCTAAAGCCGCGCACTGCGACAAACGTCCATGCGTTATTGGGCACAGCCAATGAAGCAAATGCCAAGCCCGAATCGCAAATCGCCCCAAGGCGCCCGTCGCTTCTCCTAAGAAGCACGTTAAAGCCGGATGAGGTGTCCGCAGCAAGGATTGCATAGTATGTGTCGCTTCCGGAATAGTCCGGCTTGACCCATGCGGTCGCGGTGTAGTATTGGAGGTTGCTCAGGCAGCCGCTGCAAAGATATATGCTGCCATTGGCCCCTCCGCTCATATAGTATGCGCCCCCGTATTTCCCGTCAGGGGACCATGCAGCGCCGGAAAGCTTGGTGCCATGCATCCCATAGCGGGAATAATCCGCTATCGCGCCCATTGAGGTGGAGGAAACGTTCACGTCAAAGGGCATGGAAAGAACAGTGGTGGATGGCAGGGCGCGTATCCTAAGCTGCGCGTTGTAAGCGCTTGAAAGGTCGGATGCAACGATACCTGGGGTTCCGTACGAGAACCCGGCTGTTATTTCGCATTTTCCGGATTTGCTTCCTGAATACAGGTCTGCTATCTCCTGCGGCAGAAGTGCGCGCTGGTAGAAGCGGACCTCGTCAAGCGTGCCGTTGAAGGAAACGCCGCCCTGCGGCTTGCCTATCGTGAAATTTGCCGAATTGTTCAATCTGCCCATGTTCGCAAAGCTTCCGGAAGAGTACCTGCTGCCGTCAAGATAAATGGTATAGTTCCCGCGGCGCAGGACCGATATGCCCACGTGGTGCCAGCCTCCGTCCTGCGGAAGCTCGATTGCCGCTGCTGCGGATGCCGGGGCGCCCGCAATGCCAAGCGCGCTGGAATAGTTGAGCGTTAGAGTCTTGCCCCCGGAAATCCGCCATGAAAAGCCCTGCGCGCTCCCGTTTTCCGCACCCATCTGCGAAAAGATGGTGCCGTTTGAGCCGGTTTCGGGCCTTACCCATGCGAACTGGGAGAAATCGTTGAGCTCGGTTATCGAGACATCGTCCAGGCTCAGCCGCCCGCCACCGCTTTTCGGGTAGAACCGTATTTGGACGTGGTTCACGTTCGATGCGAGGGTGGTGAACATGCGCCTTCCGTAGCTGTAATTGCCCGCGGCGAATCCTGAATCGGAAATGACTGGCTGCTCATAGCCGGTCGCGTTGCGCGGGCTGAACACCCATTCCCCGCCTGAACCAAGATAGGCGTCGTTGCCTGCGTCGTAGATTGCGTAGCGCACCGAGCCGTTTGCGAAGAATTCAAGGAGATAGTTCGAGCCGTTCTTGAGCGCCAGTTTTGAATTGTATATGTAGGAATCCGCATTGGAAGCCGATGCGTCCATAAGAACCGCCGATGCCCCGCTGCGCTTCAGAGAGGTGAGATTGAAGGATGCGTTCCCTACTTGCACCCAGTTGCGGAAAATGTGGGTGGTATTGGTGGCGCCATTCGGTGCAAGGCAGAATGTCGCCCCTCCGCTTGCAACGGTTGTCCTGCAGGTGTCCCTTGATTTGCAGCAGGAAAGCCCGCCTGCAGAGCAGGAGAACGTCTCGGGGATGCAGTTCCTGCATGCCCCATCGCCCGCAATGCCCCCTGGCGGAAGCGGGTTTTGGTAGTCGCATGAGAGCGGAGCAGGGCTTGGGATTCCGCTGCAGCATGAGATTGAAGCGGAGCAATATTGCCCTTGCAGCCTGCAGGATTGCGGAGCATTTGAAGCTGCGCATTTTCTTGAGCCGTCCTGCCGCAGTTCGCAGCTGTTGGAGCAGCAGTCCGAATGCGTGTTACAGGTGTTGCCCTCCTCAAGGCAATCCACACACCTGCTTGTCGAAGATGCACAATGGAGCCCTGCGCAGCATTGCGAGTCGGACGAGCACGAAGTCAGGCTTCCGTTCGCTATGCAGGAGCTGCAGACGTTTACGCCCTGCCCGTTGTCCATGCACATGGGGCAATCTTCCCCGCATTGGGAGGAAAGCGAGCAGGCATGCCCGCATGCCCAGCCGGACACGCATAAGCCGTTGCACTGCCCGGAGCAGCAATCGCCATCCTTGATGCACCTTATCTCGCTGCCTGATGGGACGCAGCAGAGTTTCGCTGTTCCGTCGCATACCAAGCCCGCCGAGCAGCAGGCTGAAAGGTCGGTAAGCGAGCATTCCTGCCCTGCTACAAGGTCGCATTTCGCGGAGCTTGCAATCCCGAAAAGCAAGGCAACGGCTATGAAAAGCGCGAAGAGCGCGATTCTTGCGGGTTTTGCGCTTGAAGCCATGAGAATCAGCCCGGTCCGTCCGGCCAGAAATTCAGCCCGTTGTAATTCGCCCCGGAATCCTTGTAGGCGCTTTCGAACCCTCCGTTGAAGCCAGCCGAGCTTGAGAGGGAAACGTCGTCATAAAAGACCGTTCCGGAGGGCGGGTAGACAAATGTGATGGTTGCCGAATTGGCATTCCAAGGGAGCATGAAAGGCAGTGAATTCTTGGCATAGCCCGCAGTGCTTGGAGTGATAAAATGGTATGTGGAGGCGCCCCAGCTCCTATCAGCCTGCAGATAGAGCGAGGTGCCGTTGTTCGCGGTTATCCTGTAGCGCCCTGTGCCCTGCGACCAGAACTCAAGAGTGTATTCGGTGTTTTCAACGAGGGGGGAAACCGTCTGGGATGCCGCAACACCGTTGCTTGAGGTCATGTTGAACGCATATGCGCCTGTGTGCGAGACGTTTGTTACGTTGGCGCTGCCTGTCCCGGAATATGTCCAATTTGCAGGCCACCCGCTTGCGTTGATTGATTCGAACCCGCCGTTTGATACCCTGTTCGGGGAGGAGAAGCTGACTGCGGTTTCGGTCAATGAAAGCGAAGGGAGGGATATGTTGCTCCCTGCTCCATTGAACCGATACGCCCCTCCCAGCTTTCCGTCAGCAGTCCAAGCGGGCGCGGTCGCGTTGCCCAAAGTCATATTGTTCTGGAATGGCGAGTAGTCGCGCACCGCGCCTGCCGCGGATGACGCGTTGCTGTCAAACGGGAGGACCAGGCATGCGCCCGGGCTTTTTGCCATTGAGAATGAAAATGAGCCGTTTTCCCGCCGTATTGCAAGCGTTGAGCCGTCAAGATAGGCTATCTTAAGCGAGAGGTTGCTGCCCTCGCTCATGTGTGCGGTGCGAAGGTACGCGCCGCACATATCATAATACTCCAGGCGCAAAGGCAGCGCACCTGAGGGCGCGGAGCCGTTTTGCAGGGCGAATTCGCCGATTGCATATGCCGCCTTGCTGCAGGAGATTTTGATTGCCGAGCCTGCAAGCAACCAGCCGGAAGGGGCAATGAAAACCGCGGTATCGTTCGGCCCGTCATTCGAGAGGAAAAGCGAGCCGTTGCTGCCAATCAGCATCGCCCGCGGATTGGCTGAAGATAGGTTGTCCGCGAAAAGTATGGCCTCCAGGCCGAGCGGGCGGAGGCTTTCGGAAAGCCCGCGGGAATAGCTTTTCATGTCCGCAACGGGAAAGCCCTCCTTTTTCAGCGGGAACCTGACCGAAAGGTAGATGTCAGCAGAGGATGCGTTGGTCCGCTCGACCAGCGCGGAGGCGCCAAGCAGGTTCGCCATGTCAGCTGAAACGCGGTCAAGCACGCGCAATGCCTCGTACTGGGGCAGGACGTCGATGAATGCGGACTGCTGGTTCTTGCTCCATTCTTTTGAGAAGGCAGCCATGGCTATGAGCGTGATTGAGAGTATGATTACCGAAATGGTGAATGTGAAGCCGCGAAGGCCCCCGCCTTCCCCGCGCGCTGTGCCGGTTTTACCTGTGCCGTTCCCACACATCGGTTGCACCTTGCGGAAATCATGGTAATAAACGTTTGCATAAGCGCGAAACTGCCCCTGTGCCGCCCAGTTCCCAAGCGCCACCCATTGGTTTTTGCCCACGCAGGAAATGTGGGTGCCCAGTTCTTTTGCCCGCGCCCGTGTGACGTCTTTTGCTTGCACTCAATTCCGAAGTGGCGCACGGTCGACCACCCCGCTTGACACTTTGCCCTGGGAGGTGGTAGCATTGTATGGGTAGCCTGTGCCGCTAATGCCGCGCTTAAGCACCCCATCATAAGCCGAACGGGGCGCGGTGGCCCCGGTGATTGCCACGCTTCCGTTCATCACATTGTACCAGATATTGCCTTCGCCGTATCCGCTGATGGTGGTGTTGTAGAAGTTCGAACCACTAGACTGATCCACATACCGTCCATTCGTATCAGTAAAATTATTCCAATAGAATATGTTATCTGAACTTTCAGAAATTTTAAGAAGAGCACCAAACCATTCCCCATTGCCAGAAATCAGCGTTCCACGCGAAATATTGTTGTAGTGGCTCCTATAGAGTTGGATGGGGGTGCCTGTGCCAGATGTGGATGTGAAATTGGTGATAATGCATCTGTTAGCTGAGTTGAGATGAATTGCAATAGTGGTAGCTGAATAAGCGGTGAAGTTGGAGAGGGTGTTGTTGAAGTTGAAAAGATAAATTGCAGGAGATGTGTTCCCAGTTGTTGAAGCGTTAAAACTGGAAAAGACGTTGTTACTTCCCTCAATGGAAAGCGAAGATGTGGAATTAGAGAATATATTGAAATTAGAAAATTGGCAATCGTCAGATTGAATTACGAAATGACCAGTATGGTTGAAATTTGAGAAGCGATTGTTTCTAGAATTAGGATAACTTGAACCGCCGGCTAACCAACTGGTCGTCGTAGTAACTGTGAAATTTGAAAAAACGTTGTCCACCGCATTTGAACCAGTGCCAATCCCTTTTTCTTGCCCGAATCTAGTGGTGGTTAGATTGAAATTAGATATTATGTTGTTATAAGTATCCGACAAAACCATAGCGCTACTGGAAAAATAGGTAATGGGATTTTCTAAACTGATATTGAAATTGGAAATGAAGTTTCCATTAGTGCCCTGAGACAGACTGATGCACACAAACTGGCATTTGGCGGTGAAATTGGAAATTGTATTGTTGGAACCGGTGCTAAGCCAGATTGACTCTTTGGATGTTGCGTTGAATCGGGATAGCGTATTATTGGAACCTGTAATTACAAGCGCTTTGTAACTTGAATTTGTATTTGAGGTGGCGTTGAAGTTGGAGAGGGTATTTGAGTAAGAATGGACACCTATTGCGCCATACCTTTCAGAGAAGGAGGTGAAATTGGAAAGGGCGTTGTTGTTGGAGTCGCTTGCGAGGCTGAGTGTGTAGTAAGCTGCGTTTGAAGCGGCACCGAAGTTAGAAAGTGAGTTGTTGTTAGAATTCAAGAGAAACATGATCGCACTGGAATTGGTGGAAGTGGCATTGAAATTAGAGAGAACGTTATTGCCCGAGTTTGAATGGATATAGAGTGCGTATCCCGGTTTGGATGTTGATGCGGCATAAGTGGTAGCGCCGAAGTTCACAAGACGGTTGTTTGAGCTTGAGTAGAGGTAGAACGCGTGGCTTGTGTTGGAGATGGCAGTGAAATTGAAGAGGGTGTTGTTGGAGCTTGAGGAAAGGTAGAGCGCGTTGCTTGTGTTGGAGATGGCGGTGAAGTTGGAAAGATTATTTCTATAGCCACCCGAACTATAAATCGCGTAGTTTGTGCCTGAAATCGCATTGAAATTTGAGAAGTTGTTATCATGGCTTGAGCCGAGGAATAGCGCATAGCCTGTGTTCGATATTGCTGTGACATTTGAAATGTTGTTCTGGTAGCCTTGCAAAAGATAAAATGCCTGGCTGGAGTTTGAAGTGGCTAAGACGTTGGACGCAGTAACTGTGCTGGCAAGACCATCCAACTCGATACCCCTGGATGAAAGCGAGGATGCGATTGAGTCAGAAATACGGGTATAATGTGCATATTGATCAACTTTGATGCCGGAACGTGAAAGCGATGAGACATTCGTGCCAGATATCTCGTTATTGTATGTGGGTAACAGAGGACTGCCGCTTGTCCCGGTTATGAGTATTCCATATGAGTCGTTCCCTATCGCAGTTGAATTGAGAATGCGCGCATTCTGCACGCCTCCATCTAAATGAATGCCTGCGGATTGGTCTGGATAATCCGAAAGGACAGATTCGGCTATTGAATCGAGGATGACTGTGTTGTTTGATGCATAATTGAGACGAATACCGGACCCCCCGCTTGAAGTTGCGCGAATATTTGTGATATTCCCTGAACCAGTAAAGTCTATTGCAGGATACATGGTGCCATGAATAATACCTGTTGTTGCATTAGAATTGGAGATGCTGTTCCCCAAACCAGAAACAACAATCCCAGAACGCCCGGAATAAATATTTGAATCTGCAATCGTGGTGCTGCCGCCACTAGAAGATATCCCGACATTGCCTGCAGACACTGTGATTCTGGTAAAGCTATTGCCAAGCCCGGTTGAGCTTATCCCAAGCCCGCTAGAAGACAGTAGATTAGCATTATTGACAGAAATGTTGCTGCCATACAAAAATATTGAAGTATGGGTGCTGTTCACCGAAACATCCGTTATCTTGCCGTCCAATTCAATACCCCAATAGCTTTTTTCAAATCTAATCCCCGTATAAAAGAGGCCGGTGATGACGCAATTATCCACAGTGGTGTCTGTTTGGTCGGAATACACCCCATAGTTTTCGACTGTTGAGGCGGGGAAATTGTATGTACTTACTTGCGTGCTTATAGAATGCCCTTGGCAGTCCAGCGTGACTCCTGGCGCAGTCACGTTGAAGCAGGTCGAGCCGTCAGCGCTCACAACGTCGCTTGAAAGAATATAGGTGGTGTCGGGCTGGCTAAGCACCATGCAGCCGCCCACAATAGACCCGTTTGTATCCAGAATGGATTCACATGCGCCTGTGGTCTCGTTGCAGTATTCTGCAGATGGATCGCAAACTCCGCCACAAGCGTCGCAGACGGCCGTTGACGGGTTATAGCAATAATTCGGCGTGCGCGCAGAGCAGCACGTTTCCCAGGAATTGCAGATGCCCGAGCCGCAAAGCAGGGTGGCGTTTGAAACGTTCGTTATGTTCTCGAATTGGGTGAGCAGCCCGCCAAGCAGGCTGGTGTCCGTCTGGAGCGGGCTTTTGGACCATGCGCGCAAAAGCGCGGTGTACTGGACGTTCTCGCCCGAGCGCGAGTCTATGAATGGTATTGTGATGGACTGCACTGCAGCCCCCTGCTGCCTTACGCAGCCCGGCTTGGTTACCACGTACTCCGCTCCTGTCGGGTTGGCGTAAAGCCCGCGTATTTCCGCGGCGGATAGCACGCGGTCATATATCCTGAGCTCGTCGATAGAGCCTTCGAAATAATTCGCCTCGTCCTGCCTGCAGCCGACTGCAAGGCGGGGAACGTCCTTGATGGAAAAATTGGCCGCAATGCCGCTTGCTTCCGACACCCCGTCAAAGAAGAGGTATGTCCTGCCTGTCGCGCGGCTTGCGGTCGCAGCCACGTGGTGCCACTTGCCGTCGTTTATGGCTGACGCAGATTGTATTGTGTTTTGGGGCGTGCTGAATCCGAATGCCGCCTTGTCGCCCAGGAGCGAGATGCCGAAATCGTCGCTTGAGCCTCCTGAAACATATCCGTCAACAAGCCCGGTTCCCTGCCACCATTGAATGTTGCCGCCCCCGTTCTGCCTTGTCTTCACCCAGAAGGAGATTGTGAAATCGTCCTTTACCAGGCGAGTGAAGGATTCAGGATGCGTTGAAGTCGGGGCGGTGAATGGGATTGCGAAGCACTCGGCCCCGTTGAACGACATGGCCTTGCCGGAAATCCCGCTCTCGTCAACGCCAAACTGCTTGGATGTTATGGTGCCCGCATAATCGGAAATGCGGCTTGCGGAGGCCCCGCCTGCGAAATTCACCACTGCGGGCGAGTCGGAGCTCTCGTCGAGCTTCCAATGGCCCACAAGGCCTTCGGGCTGCTTGGTCCCATATGCGGAAACCTGCACGCAAAGCGAGTCCGGGGTTGCGCGCAGCACCTCCCGTATGCCGCTGATGCCTGCGTCCGACGAGGAATCGAGCGACAGCGGCAGGTAGCCCGCCTTTGACATGACCGTCGCGGCGTCCTGCATCTGCATGCGGAGAAGCTGGCTTTCGAAATTCGAGGTCATGGGCACCGTGAAATATGCGAACGAGATGATGATGACCACGAAAAGAAGAAGCATCGCAGTAACCGCGTCAAGCGAAAGAAACACGCCTTTTGACTTTTTTCCCATGTCCGCACACCCCCTTCCGGCTGCCTGCCGGCCGCCTTTGAATTCCGCCTGTCTTGCTCCGTTTTTCATGATTGCCATCCTTTAAGCACCCTTGGTTTTCCACAGCTGGACTTTGAGGATTGCCAGCCTGCCCTCCATCATGGCAAGCCGGTCGATTGAAACCGAGATTGCCCCGCTGCCGCCCTCGCTTGCCGGCACCCCGAACGAGGCATACGGCCCATCTTCACCGACATAGCTTGCGGACACGAAGACCTGGAACTGCGCCGCGCCCATCCGTTCGCGGACAATGTCGTAGGACGAGTTCAATGACTGCAACGCAAGAAGCTTCCTCGGAGAGAGGATGTTCTGCGACTTGGCAAGCCCCATCATGCTTGCGTTCTCAGGAGAAGTTATCTCCCAGTCGGCAGGGTCGCCGGGCGAAAGCACCAGTGCGTCTGAAACCCCGACCAGCGCGACTTCCATTTCCCTTGCCTGCTGCGCAACATCATAGGAATCGGAGATGGAATTCCAGGCGAACAGGAAAACGAGCATGGCGGCCAGGAATATTGTGATGGAAAGCACTATTTCGGTCGAAAGCACCTGCCCCCTCATGCAAGATGGAAACACACGCAAATCAATCATCCCTCAGGACTATCGTGCCGCCCTCGTTTGCGACAACCACCTGTTGATTAAGTGGAATCTCGTTTATATTGATGTTGCCGGTTACGATTGGCGAGGATGCGTAGCCGCCAAGCGCATAATATGCGCGCACCGAGCGCCCTTCGAAAATCTCCATCATGGTGACTTCGGGGGAAACCGTGTTTTCAAATGATATGAACGTGCCGTTGCCCCCTGCCGCGACCCGGTTTATCACCATCGCGGCGCGCTCGGAAGCCGAACTCGCGGACAGGCGCTCCTTCTGCCCCTCCCATGATGACTGCAGCTGCCCGTTCACCACATAGATGCCGAGCAGCACCATGACCGCCACGCTTGCCACTATGACCATCTCGGCGGACATCTGGCCGCGCGGCTTTTGCGGATAATCCATGTTTTCCATATCAAGCATCCCTGACATCAAGTGTTATCGGCACGCTGAAGGACTGGCGGAGTGCCGGCGAGCCTGCCTCGTAGGCGTCCACTATGAGCTTTGAATTGTATGTCCCTCCGGTGCTTGAGTTTGCCTGGAAAACCAGGCTGACCGGGACAGAAACGTCCGCGCCGTAGAAATTGGAGGGGGACACCCCGAGCGAAACGTTCGCATGGCCCCATTGGCTGGTTATGTTCACCACCACGTTGCGGCTGGAGCGGATGTTGAGGGCGACCGTCGCAAGAACGTA
>Ga0265297_10010946_pt1 | contig 11242 bp, 8 predicted proteins | sample Munlanlwell13791_FD_192502 | JGI IMG/M metagenome (GOLD analysis project Ga0265297, IMG submission 192502) | Leachate microbial communities from a municipal landfill in Southern Ontario, Canada - Leachate well 137-91 | ecosystem: Engineered > Solid waste > Landfill > Unclassified | place...
AAATCTATAGATTTTCTATGTCCGATTTGAAGTGCAATTGCAGTTCCTCCAACCAAACCAAATTCAGGTGAAAATTTACGAATTAAAGACAGAAGTTTTTTTTGTTGATCTGATAAAACAGATTCATGCATATTTGGCAAAGTAATTTTGAAAATATAAGATCGTACGCGGTTTAAGGTTTTTTCTCTTTTTCTGGATAAGTTTTTCAAATAAACTCTTCATTTCAGAAATCCCAATGAGTTTTTCTGCCTCTTGAATATCGTCCCAGTCGCCATAAGCCAAGATGTGCTCCAGTGAGCTTTCGTCAGATAAATTACCCGCATTTTTGATATCCCAGGCCAAGTAAGGTTTTTGTTTAATGATTTTTTGCAGCATATTAAATTATACCAATCAGTTGTTTTATATGCTACACTGAAAAAGCCTAAGATTTTATCTTTTCAACCCCGTTAGATAGTACTTGAATGATAGATTTGATCTTGTTTTGAGTATTATCTAATGGGGTAATGGGAGATGAAGATAGTTTTTAAAAATTAGTCTGTTTCGCTTTCACGAACAACAATACTAAGGATTCAGGGAGCCGCTATGCATGTTGCGTTCGCCGAGACTTATGTTTTAGAAACTTGGTTACGAGCCTACCTTAATTAGCCACTAAGCATTTACCTATTTCTTCAGGAGCAGGAAGCCGGTCAAAGTGTGAGCAAGTTGCTTTCAAGATTTAGTTTAAATTCGACGAGAGCGTTGATGGTGGTTCTTTTATGTCGGAGGCAGGCAAGACAAGCAGCCAGCACAACTTGGGCATTGTAAATATACTCGTTTGTGGTAGTGTGTGTATTTACTGGAGTGGTTATTGACATTTTTGACTTATGGCTTTGACGTCTCGAGGCGATGAAGACGTATTTGATGGTTTTTAAGCATATTGTCGTGTTTTTCTAGACGATGGTTTATTATTACTCGTTCCTCTCGGCTTGCTTGGACTTCTTTGAGTATGGGATCAATTCTGTCGTAAAATTCGCTTCTCCAGAACTGAAATTCTTGTCTGATTTCTTCTTTTATGTCTTCAAGATCATCTTTAGTAGCAAATCTTTTTAGATCATCTTTAGTAGCAAATCTTTTTAGATCATCTTTAGTAGCAAAAATGGTTTTAAGTTTTTTTATGTCCTTATCTGTTATTGCCATAATTCATTTTACTTTTTGGTTAATTATTTTCAAGGATCAATATATACATAATTTGTAAAAGGGTAAAATTATGTGTTATGGTAAAGAGATGAACGGTGGATAGATTTGTTGCAATGAAAAAGGTTTTAACTGCTTTAGTAATAGAGATCGTTATTTTTGTGGTTAGTGTAGGTTTTGTTTCAGCGGCTTCGGTTTCTGTAAAGGGGCGTGCAAGAGTGATAAATACAGACGGCTTTCTTGATTTTACTAATTACAATTCAAACGTGACTGTTGATAACGAGGGTGGGAATTTTTCCGGCTACGCGTTCTTAGAAGATATCGGCTGGGTGGATTTTAGCGGGGTGACTATTGATTTAGCGAGTGGAGTTGTTAGCGGGAGCGCTGAGATTTCCGCAACGAGCGGGATTTTGGATTTTACAAATTATAATTCCAATGTGTCTGCTAATATAAGTAGCGGTGTTTTTAGTGGTTATGTTTTCTCTCAAGACTTGGGGTGGATTGATTTTTCTGAACCTGGTGTGAACACAAATAGCATAACACTTGATACGGTTGCCCCATTGGGATTTTCTCTAGATAGCCCCGGGGGAGATACTTATACTACAAATACTCGACCTACTTATAGATGGAAGACGACGAGTGATGAACTAACTAATATTGCTTCTTATAGCCTGGAGGTTGATAACGGCGACAGTGGTGATTTTTCGATTGCTAATATTCCGGCAGAGAGAACGGAGGATTGGGTTACTGCCAAATATACGGCAAAATACAGCGGGTTTTCCGATAGTGATACAGACAATAATTATATAAGCGTTCATACGCATTCTTCGAGCGAGTGGGTACAAGAAAATAATGACGGGGAGCTTAAGGAGGGAAAACGCATTTGGAAAGTTAAGGCTAAGGATTCAAATGGTAATGAGCGGGTTGAGACAAGAACGCTTTTTGTGGACTTAACAGCCCCAACGATTGGTGAATTGTATGTAAACCAGAAAAGTTATACGTCGAACTTGGCAACACCCGATGTAAGACCTGTTATTTCCGGAAGATTGATTGACTACTTGGCGGGAGACAAAGATGAAAACAAAGTTGCCTCCGGCCCTAATGAAATTGAGATAAAAATCGAGAAACAGAATTTTTCGGGTTTATATGAGATTCATAGTTTGGTAAATATAAAGACTCCAAAGTCGTTCTGGCTTGAGACGCACGAGGAGATAATTGATAACGGCAAACAGCTTTATGCAAAATATTCTGATTTTTCTTTTTCTCCGGCTGAAAACTTTGCAAGAGGAAAATATAGGATTAGTCTGAAGGGTAAAGATTCGGCGGGAAATATGGGCAGCGAAATATTTTTTAATTTGGAAATTGTCGGTGAAGAAAAAATCAGAGAAATTATAGAAAAAGAGGAGGAAGATACGGCCGATATTGGAATTGAGAAAGAGAAAGAGAAGATAAGTGAGAAAGAGGCGGAGGATTTGGTAGTTTCTATTCCTGAAGAAATTGAAGATGGGGAAGGTTTTTTAGCCAAACTTGGTGGTTTTGTAAACAGAGTGTACTGGAGAATTGTCGGTACTACAAAGTCAGGTATTACTTTTATTGCCCAGGTTTGGAAGGGGTATAGTGGATTTGTCCACGAGGCAAATGAAAGATCGCTTGCGTTTGTCGGCAGGCAGATTAGTGCAACGGGTTTGGCGATTGCCGATACTTATAATTCTTTGGCTCAAATAGCTCCGGGAGTTGTTGGCAGGGCAATGTTTGCGTTTAATAACGCGCTTGGAAGGTCCGTTTCCGCAATAGCCTCAGTATTTAATTCGACAACAAACCTTATTGCGAATGCGGGACAGGGAGTTTCTGGTTATTTGAGTCCAGCGGTTGATTTGGCGGGGCAATTTGTTTATAGACAGCAGGTTAAGATTTCATCTATTGCTGAGATTCTTTTTGACGAGGAGCCGACTGTGATTTCAAATGTAAAAGTGGCTGAGGTAGGCCGGGATTATGTTGTTATCACTTGGGAGACGAATCACTATACAAAGAACAATAAGATTAATTACGGCAGGGATTTGTCTTACGGGCAAGACGTGATTTCCCAGGAGCGAGCCCGGCGCCATGAGTTTAAGATAGACGGCCTTGAGCCGGGAACTAAATATTATTTTGAAGTAATGAGCCAGAACAAAAATTATGTTTATGATGCATACCATGAGTTTAGCACACTTAATGAATGAAAAGTGCTAAGCAAGCTCTTTTAGTCTTTTTAGAAGCTCACCCCTTTTGTTGTCAAGTTTTTTGTCTTCTACTTCTTTGAAAAGTGTTTCTAAGATTTTACCTACTTTTGGGCCGGGTTTTATACCAAGTTCTTTCATTACGTCGTGACCTGTTATTTTTAGATCGTGGATTGTAAATGGAGTTTTTTGTACTTCAATGAGGCGTTTTTTAAATTCCTCCGTGCGCCATGAGGTTTCGCGGGCACCACTTCCTAGCCTGTCTGCCCTTCTTAATTCAAGCATATCCTCGACATTTTCGAGTCCTACTTTTTTTATAAATCTTTTTATTGCTTTATCGCTTTGGTTTTCGTCAACTGTGAATTGGTGATAGCGCACAAGTTTGTAGAGTTTTTCCTCTTCCTTTTTTGATAGCCTTAGTCTTGATGAAATGTTTTTCGCAATTTTAGCCCCGACTATTTCATGATTATAGAAAGTGATTACCCCTTGATCTGTTTTTTTGTAGGTTTGAGGTTTTCCTGTGTCGTGGATAAAAGTGGCTAAGGCAACAATCGGATCCCTTGATCTCAGGTTTTTAAGGGACATTAGAGCATGTGTTCCTACATCGTAGATATGATGCCTTTGCGGAGAAACCTGATCTACACCAAACATTTTTTCTGCTTCCGGGAGGATTTCTTCTAAGAGATTTGTTTTTCTCATAAGTGTAATACCCTGAATCGGGTTCGGTGAAATTAGAATTTTAAAAAGTTCGTCTTTTATTCTTTCTTTGGCGATTTTATTTATTAAAGCGGCGGATGATTTAATTGCATTGAGGGTTTCGTCTTCGACTGAAAATCCAAGCTGCGATGCTATACGCAGTGCGCGCAGAAGCCTAAGGGCATCTTCTTTTATGCGTTCGTTTGGGTCACCTACGGCTCTTATTAATTTTTTTTGAATGTCTTTTTGTCCGTTAAACGGATCAATAATTGAGAGGGTATTTGGGTCAATAGCCATGGCGTTGATGGTAAAGTCGCGGCGGGTAAGGTCTTCGGTGAGACTTTTACCCCACTTGATTTTATCGGGACGGCGGGAATCGGAATAGCCCTCCTCCGTTCTAAATGTAGTTATTTCATGGGGTTTAAGATCGGGGTCTTTTGCTGGGATGCCGACTGTTCCGAACTTATTGTCGTAAAATGCGTTTTTGAATATTTTAAGAATTTTGTCTGGTGTGGCGTTTGTTGTGAAATCCCAGTCGTTTACCATCTTGCCCATTAAAATGTCTCTAACGGCTCCTCCGACTATGTAAACTTCAAAGCCTTTTGAGTCTAGTTTACGTAGAATTTTTGTAACTTCATCTGGCAAAGATATCTTCATATGCTAAATTATACGATATGGGGGAATATAAGTGGGAGGTGATCAATAAGTCAAAATCTAATGACATTGTTGATGCTCTTCTTGATAACAGGGGTATAAAAACAAAAAAGGAGAGGAAAGAATTTTTTAAACCGAGACATCCTGACGAGATAACTCTGGAAGAGTATGGGATTGATCCAGTGATGTTTGAGGAGGCAATTAAGCGAATTAAAAAGGCTCTTTTCAGAAAGGATAAAATTGTCGTTTTCGGAGATTACGATGCGGATGGAATTGCCGCGACTGCAATCGTTTGGGAGGCTCTTTACAAGCTGGGTGCTAATGTAATGCCTTATATACCCGATAGATTTTCGGAAGGGTATGGGATGAGTACGTCTAGTATAGATATTTTGCTTAAGAAATATCCGGATTTATCATTATTAATAACGGTGGACAACGGAATTACTGCAAATGAGGCTATTTCTTATGCAAAAGAAAATGGGATTGACGTTATTGTTACAGATCACCATCAGCCTGGAGAAAAGAAGCCTAAAGCACACTCTTTTGTTCACAGTACAAAAATTTGTGGATCGGGGGTGGCTTATGTTTTGGCAAATAAACTTATAAAAGGTGATTGGCTTGAGCTTGCTGCCATTGGTACAATATCGGATCAAATGCCTCTTTTGTCTGTTAACCGGTCTATTGTTAAATATGGTTTAGCAGATCTTTCTAAGACTAAGCGTGAGGGACTTATTGCGTTGTTTGAGCAAGCGGCGCTTGAAACTGATTCTATTAACGCTTACCATGTGGGTTTTATAATTGCTCCAAGGTTAAACGCTATGGGTAGAATGAGTCATTCGCTTGATTCGCTGAGGCTAATTTGTACAAAAGATTCCAAGAAAGCAAAGAGCTTGGCGATGCTTTTAAATGAGATGAACACGAAAAGGCAAAAAGTTGTGGAAGAATCATACTCAGTTGCAAAGGAAATGGTTTCATTGGATCCCGGTGGAATAATTGCCGTTTCTCACGAGAGCTTTCATGAGGGAATAATTGGGCTTATTGCTTCCAATCTTGTTGAAGAGTTTTATAGGCCGAGTATTGTTATTTCAAAGGGAAAAATACTTTCAAAAGCTTCGGCGAGATCGATTGCAGGTTTTAATATAATTGAGAGTATTAGAAAATTTGATAATTATTTGGTCTCGGGTGGGGGGCATCCCATGGCTGCCGGGTTTACTATCCGTAGCGAAGATATCGACAAATTTATAGATGAGTTTAATGATTTTGCAAAAGATTTTCTTAATGATGATATACTTCGAAAAACGCTTAGGGTTGATCTGGAGATAGGGTTTGATGATATAAATTGGGAATTGCAGGAAAGAATTGAAGATTTTGAACCTTTAGGACTTGGAAATCCAAGGCCCAGCTTTTTGACGCGAAAGGTGCGCATTGTTGAGAAAAAGGCAGTAGGCAAGGATGGAAAACATTTAAAATTTAAGCTTGGCCGAGACGGGCGTGAGTATAGCGCGATTGCTTTTGGATTTGGTGATATAAAAATAGACGAGGATGGAAAGATTGATTTGGTGTACGGGATTGAAAAAAATTCATGGAATGGACATGAGGAAATACAGCTAAATATAAAGGACGTGAGGGTATCGGATTTATGAAAATTAACTATTTGGATGATTTGATTTATAAAGTTAAGGAAAATGATATATCTATTGACTTAGATGTACTAAAGAAGGCGTATGAATTTGCCGAAATAAGCCATTACGGGCAAAAAAGAAAAACCGGAGAGGACTATGTTTCGCACGTTGTTGAGGTTGCTAAGCTTCTTTGTGAGTGGAAGCTTGATCAGGATACTATAGTTGCCGGAGTTTTGCATGATGTTGTTGAAGACTGCGGGATTAAGATTGAGGAGGTATCGAAGGAGTTTGGTAGCGATGTAGCCTTTTTAGTTGACGGTGTGACAAAAGTTTCCAATGTTAGATTGAAGGGAAGCCATGAACAGGAGTTTGTGGAGAATTTAAGAAAAATGTTTTTAGTAATGGCCAAAGACTTGAGGGTGGTGCTTCTTAAGCTTGCTGATCGGGTTCATAATATGAGGACATTGGAACCTTTACCTGATGGTAAAAGGGTTAAAATAGCTTCGGAGACGCTTGAAGTGTTTGCCCCGCTTGCCGAGCGTTTGGGTATGGGTGAGATAAAAGCAGAGCTTGAAGATTGTGCTTTTCCTTACGTTTATCCTAAGGAATATAAGGAGGTTTTTCAGAAATCAAAACCTTTTTATCGTAAGGTGGAAAAGCATATCGAATCTATGAGGAGGGAGATATTAAAGGAGCTTGCAAGGGCCGGGATTGAAGACGTTGATATACATGCGAGAAAGAAGCATCTTTATTCTTTATGGAAGAAGCTTGAGAGGCGTGAGATTGACTGGAATTTTGATAAGGTTTATGACATTGTGGCGATGAGGGTAATTGTAGATACTATTTCGTCGTGCTATGTGGTGCTTGGAATAATTCATTCAATTTATAAGCCAGTGCCTCATGTCGGGGTAAGTGATTTTATCGCACAACCAAAGCCAAATGGCTATAGATCTATACACACGAAAGTATTCGGTCCGGGTGGAAGGATAGTTGAAGTGCAAATTAGAACTAAAAGAATGAATTATCAGGCTGAGTATGGTTTGGCTGCTCATTGGGCGTATTCTGAGGCAAAGGCAAAAGGAGCGCGGGATGAGGTTTTAGAAAAGCATGGGGTAAGTGTTCCAGTGGATAAGCTTGTTTGGGTGAAGCAGCTTGCAAAGTGGCAGGAAGAAGTAAAAGATAGTAAAGAATTTTTGAATTTTGTGAAGCTTGATTTTTTCAAACACAGAAATTTTGTTTTTTCTCCAAAGGGCGATGTGTATGATCTTCCTAGTGGCGCGACACCTGTAGATTTTGCATACGCCGTTCATACCGGCTTGGGGAAATATATTAAGGGAGCCCGAGTGAATGGCCATATAGTAGCCTTGGATTATGAGCTTAAAAGCGGTGATGTTTGTGAAATAATTAAGGCAAAAAATCCCGGTAAACCAAATAAAAGGTGGCTTGATTTTGTGGTGACTAATACTGCTATACGCGCCATTAAAAAGGAATATTGACTCGGAGAGCCGCTAAACTTACAATCAGGAAGAAGCTTGGGTGAATATGCAGAGAATACTTGTAAAAAGAAGCGTTTCGAAAAAAGATAAAAAAGTTCTACTTATGGGGTGGGTGGATAAGATAAGGGAGCATAAGCGCGTGGTTTTTATCGATCTAAGGGATATGAGCGGGGTAGTACAGTGTGTGTTAGATCCTAAGGATTTTAGTCAAAAGATTACTCTTGAAAGCGTTATTGAGATTACTGGATTAGTTAAAAAGCGGCCTGAGAAATTAATAAATCCGAATCTTGAGACGGGAGATATCGAGATAGAGGTTAAAGAAATTAATGTTTTATCTCCTGCCGGTGAGATACCTATTCCTTTAACAACCGATGGATATGAAATTGACGAATCCGTGAGGATGAAGTACCGGTATTTGGATCTTCGAAGAGCAAGAATGGCTCGGAATATTAGAGTGCGGTCAAAGGCAGTGCAATTTATCCGTGAATGGCTGCATGAAAGGGAGTTTGTGGAGGTTGAGACGCCGATATTGACAAAGACAACTCCGGAGGGGGCAAGGGATTTTTTGGTTCCCTCAAGGCTTCAGCCTGGAAAGTTTTATGCTTTACCCCAGTCTCCTCAGCAATATAAACAACTTTTGATGATTGCTGGTTTTGAAAAGTATTTTCAGATTGCGCGCTGTTTTCGCGATGAAGATCCTAGGGCAGATCGCGCATATGGCGAATTTACACAGCTTGATATAGAAATGAGTTTTGTTAAACAGGAGGATATTTTAAGATTAACGGAGGAGTTATTTACTCAATTAGTGAAGAAAATATTTCCTCATAAAAAAATTACTCAATTTCCTTGGCCTAGAATTTCCCATAAAGAAGCTATTGAAAAATACGGGAGTGATAAACCTGATTTGAGAAAAAACAAAGAGGATAAAGATGAGCTGGCTTTTGCCTGGATAGTTGATTTTCCTTTGTTTGCGAAACAGAGTGAGGATGATTATTTCTACGGATTGGGTGAAGCGCGCTTTGCTCCAAGCCATCATATGTTTACGGCGCCTCATCCTGATGATTTTACCCTTTTGGATAAAGATCCAATGAGAGTAAGAGGGCTGCAGCATGACATGATTTTGAACGGTTTTGAGGTGGGGGGAGGAAGTGTGCGAATTCATGATGCAAAGATTCAGGAAAAGGTGTTTGAACTTATTGGATTTAGCAAGAAGCAGCGGGATCAGTTTGAGCATATGCTGACGGCTTTTACTTACGGCGTGCCTCCACATGGCGGGATTGCTCCGGGGATTGATAGGTTTATTTATGTTGCTTTGGGTGAACCGAGTATCAGGGAGGTTATAGCTTTTCCGGCTACATCTGGAGGACAAACCGCCGTAATGGATGCTCCAAGCGGTGCGGACGAGAAGCAATTATCTGAGTTGGGTATAGAAGTAAAATCCGAAAAATGACGTTTTTTCAATATTTAAAGAATAAACTTTTGTATTTTTCTATGGCCTCTTTTATATTTGTGGCTTCGTTTGCGTTTTCGAGCAGTTCGTTTGCAAAAAGTCTAAATCGGGAGATTGTTTATGAACCGAGATATGACCTTAGCCCGATACCAACGCTTAAAGGTAAAGTATCTTTTCCTGTACTTTCTGCGTGGGGGGTTTACGCGATTGATCTTGATTCCAGAATTTCTCTTTTTGAAAAGAATTCCGATATAGCCTTTTTTCCGGCTTCTACAACTAAGATAATGACTGCTTTGGTTGCGATTGAGAATTATTCAACAGGTGAGCGAGTCAGAATAAACGGAGAATATATTCCCGGCCAAAAAATGGGACTTATTGCGGGAGAGGAGATTGCTGTGCGGGATCTTTTGGATGGACTTTTGATTTTTTCCGGCAATGATGCTGCCGAGGCGTTGGCAAACCATTTTCCAAACGGGAGAGACGGATTTGTTTATGAAATGAATAGGCGAGCAAAAGCCTTGGGGCTTAAAAATACTTATTTTTCAAATCCTTCGGGGTTGGATGAGGTTAACCACTTTTCTACGGCACGCGACCTTGTTACTTTAACGGAGTTTGCTCTTGATAATCCTATTTTTTCGGAAATAGTTTCTACGGAGTCAAAGACTGTTACAAGTATTGATGGAACCGTAGTGCATAGACTTACTAATTTGAACGAGCTTCTTGGAGAGGTAGATGGTGTGTTGGGAGTAAAAACAGGGTGGACGGAGAATGCAAGGGAGAATTTGGTTACTTATGTAAATCGTGACGGCAGGCGTGTATTGATTTCACTGATGGGCAGCCAGGATAGATTTGGAGAAACGAGGGAGCTTATTGAGTTTATATTTGAAAATTATAAATGGGTTTATCCATCGGCTCCGGTTTCGATTTCGCCGTAATAGTCGGAGCTAACAGCGGGAACATAACCTACAAATCCTCCGTCTCCTTCAAATACAACTATGGGTTGGAAAAATTGCGAGGGGACGTTTGGATCGTAATATGCGAGATAAATATTTCTTATTGTGATAACGCCTTCTTTGTTGAGGCCGAGGCTTGCGATATAGCCTTTGCCATTTTTAAGATCATCAAGTGCTTCCTGGCTTGTTTTGATGGGATATGTTTCGTTTTGCTCTTCATCTATTGGATAGTAGTGGAATTCGGAACCTATTATTCTTTTTTCAGTTTCCCTTGCGCCGCTTATTATAAACCAGACGTTTGCTTCGAGCGGGTTTTTTGTTAAGCTTTTGTATTGTCCTTCTTGACCGAATGATTTTCTAAACAAGTTTACTTTGACGAAGTTTGCCTCCGAAAGAGACAGAGCGCTTACAAGTTTTTGATTTTCCAGTTTTAGAAATTGTGCGTTGCCAAAAACAGTGAGATCTTCGGGAAGACTGCCGGCTCTACTTAATGTGCTTTTTGTTATATCTTGGGCAGTTTCGGGAAATGGCGGTTTGCTGTTTAAGGGAGACGGGTCTGCCGCTAAATTATAGCTTGTGGAAAAGGTGCCTGTTATTATATTCATTTCCATTGAAGCCGGTACTTGTGGGTGGCTAAATCTATAGAGTGTGGAGCTTATTTCCGTTGGATTCGGGCTAAAGCCTAGTGCTTTTGCTTTTTCTTTGGCGATGTCAACTGAGTTTAGGTTTGCCGAAGATTTGGGCATATAATAAACGGGCATAGAGATAGGGAAATCAGGAAGAGTGCCTGTTGATGTTTCTACGGTAAAGGTGAGAGAGGGAATCGAAGCATCTTTTTCGGGGAATGGTATTTGTGGAAGGCGGCTGAAGCCAACCGTTGGTGGCGGAGGCGCGGGGGGGAAGAGTTTGAGTCTTAAGTTGTTGCCTGTATTTATGGCAAATCGTGCGATGATTATAAAAATCATGAAGTAGATACCGTATC
>Ga0265297_10010947_pt1 | contig 11242 bp, 10 predicted proteins | sample Munlanlwell13791_FD_192502 | JGI IMG/M metagenome (GOLD analysis project Ga0265297, IMG submission 192502) | Leachate microbial communities from a municipal landfill in Southern Ontario, Canada - Leachate well 137-91 | ecosystem: Engineered > Solid waste > Landfill > Unclassified | place...
CATGACCGACGATCCCGCGAACCACCACCGGACGCAGGATATCGTCTCCCGGCTCGAGAAGAACGGCTACATCTACAAGCAGGTCGTCCACCAGGCCTACTGCCCGAAGTGCAAACGGTTCCTGCCCGACCGGTACGTTGAGGGAGTCTGTCCCCACTGCGGCAAGCCGGCCCGGGGCGACGAGTGCGACCAGGGCTGCGGCAAGCACCTGGAGCCCGGCGAGATCAAGGACCCGGTCTGCAAGGTCTGCGGCACGAAGGCCGAGTTCCGCGACCAGGAACATTATTTCTTCAAGCTCTCGGAGTTCAGGGACTTTCTCCTCCCCTACCTCGACCAGGTCCGGGGCACGACCAATGCGAAGAACTATGCCATCGGCTGGATCAGGGACGAGCTCCATGACTGGTGCATCACCCGGACGCTCGAATGGGGCGTGAAGTTCCCGGGCCGCAACGACCTCGTGGTCTATGTCTGGGTCGATGCCCCGATCGGTTACATCGCGTTCACCGAGGAATGGGCGAAGGCGAACGGGAAGGACTGGAAACGCTACTGGTGCAATGAGAACCGGGTCACGCACTTCATCGGCGGCGACATCATCTACCACCACTCGATCTTCTGGCCGGCGCTCCTGAAGGGGGCCGGGTATGGTGTGCCGCACGCGGTCGTGGCAAGCGGGATGGTCAAGGTCGACGACCACAAGTTCTCCAAGTCCCGGGGCTACGTGGTCTGGACGAACGACGATTATCTCGACAAGGGGCTGCCCGTGGACTACCTCCGCTACTACCTCCTCTCGTACACGAGCCACACCAAGGAGCTGAACTTTGCCTGGCCGCTCTTTGCGGAACGGATCAACAACGAGGTGGTCAACATCTTCGGCAACTTCGTGTACCGCACGCTCTTCTTTGCCCAGAAGGAGTTCGAAGGCATTCCTGCGGGGGATGTCGACCCGGCGATCCTGGCCGAGATTGAAAAGACCACCAAGACCGTGAACCAGCTGATGCGGGACTACGAGTTCAAGGGAGCGGTCGACGCGGTGATGGGCCTTGCCGCGTTCGGGAACACCTATATCCAGACGAACGCCCCGTGGAAGCTGGTGAAGACCGACAAGGCGGCAGCGGCGCAGGTGATCAAGAACGCCTGCCAGATCGTAAAAGCCCTCGCCCTGCTCATCCAGCCGGTGATGCCGGATGCGGCTGAGCGGTGCTGGAAGGAGCTCGGGTTCTATGACGAGGCGGCAAAACACCCGGTCAGCGATGCGCTGCTCCCCGTGCCCGAAGCCTGCCTCAAACCCCCCGCGCCCCTCTTTGTCAAGATGGAGGAGGGGCAGGTGAAGGAGCTTGACGCCCTCCTGCAGAAACGCGTTGCCGACGCGAACAAGAAAGCGGAGAAGATCCCCGTGGTAACATTCGAAGAATTCCAGAAACTCGATCTCCGGACCGGAAAAGTCCTGTCCGCAGAGCCCGTGCCGAAGTCGAACAAGCTCCTGAAACTGGTGGTGGACATCGGGACCGGGCAGCGCCAGATCGTTGCCGGCATGCAGCAGTTCTACAAGCCCGAGGAGATTGTCGGGAAGGACGTTGTCGTTGTCACGAACCTGGCACCCGCGAAGATCTTCGGGGTCGAGAGCAACGGCATGGTGCTTGCGGCAGGCGACGCGGCGTCCCTCCTCGTGCCGCTGAAGCCGGTCGAGCCGGGTACGAAGATCCGGTAATTTTCTGTTTTTTGTCACCCATTCTGGTGAAAAGAGGAGTGACCGTGCCGGGCGGGTCTCCCGGCACGGTTCTGGACAAGGTGACTGATGGCTGTCCCGTGTGCAAAAGGACTGCCCGATCAGACAATGCGTGTCATTGCCGAATCGCGGTGGCGCGAAACGATCGTTGTCGTGCGCCAGTTCTCGCTCGGTGCGATCTCCCGGATCCATCCCAGTGCCGGCATCCGGTGCGGTCGTGCACGGTTGCCGGTCAGGGATCCTTCGCGGGCGTGCTGCTTCGCCCGCAGGAGGGTTGGTACCGGGATGTCTTGTGAGGTCATGGCTTGGTCTCCTGGCTGCCCGTTGCAGGACAAGTGCCTGCCCTGCAGGTGCAGCCCGCAGGTCGTCAGTGCTATCCATACCCGGCATCAGGGTGCCCGGGAGATTGTCCCGGGGAAAGTGTGCCGGAAGCGCTTCTCCCGGGCATCATGCGGGTACTGGATACGAGTGCTTCTCCCTCTGCTGGTGACGGGATGAAACACTCTGATCAGAACATCGGGTGCTGCCGCACATATATTGGTAAAATGGCCGCGGTAACGTGCTCAAACCGCGCGGTTATATCAAAGAACGCGGAGATCGGGCCGTTTATACCAGGAATCTCCCCTGGCCGCTGCGGGGGGACGGGGGGCTCCTCACTCCCAGATCTGGCGGCTCGTGCTGTACGACTGGCCGCACTTTGCATAGAACTGCTGGTGGCACTCCTCGGCCGGCCAGAACGTTGTTGCCGGGAGGATCTCCGTGAGGACGGGCCGGTCGCCGTACCGTTTTTCCGCAGCGAGCCGGTCCCGTGCGGCAAGCGCAACCCCCTTCTGCTCCTCGTCGTGGTAGAAGATCGCGGACCGGTACTGCGGGCCGGCATAGTCCCCCTGCCCGCCTTCCTGCGCCGGGTCGTGCAGGGCAAAGAACGCGTCGAGGAGCTGCCCGTAGGAAATAACCGAGGGGTCGAAGACAACGCCGACCGCTTCCACGTGCCCGGTTGTGCCGGAACTGACCTGCTCGTACGTTGGTTCCGGAACGGATCCCCCGGTGTATCCCGTCACGGTTTCGAGGACCCCGTCGATGTTCCGGAACGCGGCTTCGACATCCCAGAAGCAGCCGGCGGCAAACGTGGCTTTCCGGTACACGGGGGTTTCGGTCATGGATGAATCGTTGGCGTCCGGGATTATTGGGCGTTGCGATCGGGCTTACCGACGGCTGTCCGGGAACGCGAGCTGCTTCCCGGTAAGGAGCCAGTGCAGCTCTCCCGACGGGCGCCCGGTAAACGAGAAATTACGGATCTTTGCAAGCCCCCCTTTCGTCATCACGATCCCTGCATCCGTATCGCCCGTGATAATCCGGCTGATGAGCGAGGAGAGGAGCGGTTCGTGGCTGACGAGCAGGATGGCAGAGGAGGATTCGTACCGCCCGATCTCGTGCAGGACACGGTCGGGTTCCCCGCCGGGAACAAGGATGTCCCAGGTCGCGGGGCCCGCCTGCGTCCCCAGCACACCGGAGACGATTGCGGCGGTCTCCTGTGCCCGGGCAAGCGGGCTTGTCGCGATCAGGTCGAACTCCAGTTCCTGCGCCGCCATCCAGTGCGCACCGGCAAGGATATCCTCGCGCCCTTTTTTCGTGAGCCGGCGGTCTGCATCCCTCCCCCCGGGCCCCATCGGCTCTGCCCTGCCGTGCCGTAAGAGAAAAACGTCCACACATGCACTCGTCCGTTCACGGGGATAAGCATTCCGACAGCGGGAGCGGGTTACGGTGCTATGGCTTCCTGCCGGGACGGAACACCGGCAGCGCGATGAGAAGCCCCAGTGCCGCAAGCGCCGGTACGGCCGAGAAGCCGGGGGCCTGTTTCCGCTGCGGGAGCCCGGTCACGAATTCCGCCGTTGACCCGGCCGTGATCTCGGTCGTTGTCTCGAGGTCCTGGTACCCGTCCAGGATCAGCCGTATCGTATGCGTGCCCGGCGAGAGCCCGGGGATCGTGGCCGGGGAGACGCCCTTCATCTGGCCGTCGATATAGACCAGGGCCCCGGGTGGCGAAGTCGTGACGGACAGCGACCCGGTTGCCGGGGTCGCCTGGATGGTTGCGGGAGTGCCCGGGACGGTTGTTGTGGCCGGACCGGTTCCCTGGGGAGTACCTGTCACGGCAGTCCCTGCAACGAGCACGGCATTCACCTGCGGGGCATCGCCCGCCACCGTGACGTCCCGGGCGAAATCCTCGTACCCTTCCAGCCGCAGCGTGACCGTATGCCGGCCATTGGAGACCGCCTTGATCGTCATGGGGGAAATCCCCCACAGGGTATTGTCCAGGTACACGTTCGCCCCGGCAGGTTCCGATGATACCCCGATCTGGCCATACGAGGGTGTCGGCGTGGGGGTAGGCTGGCCAACGAGATGTTTGATCGTTGTCACCGAGGATGTGATCGACCTGCCCCGGGAATCCAGTTCCTGCACGGTAACCAGCGGAAGGTCCGTGCCCTCGGGAGTACCGGAGGGCACCCTGCCGTTCAGGGTAATCCGGACATCCACGTTGTTCGATGCCGGGTACGAGAGCTCGTATCCCCCGATGGTCAGGATCTTCCCGCGGTCGGCGGGCCTCGTGTTCTCGATATCATCGACAACGACCGTATAGATCCAGACCGGGTCGTCGAGCACGGTGACGAACTGCAGGTCGTCGAGGACCGTGAACGAGGTGCCGGATGTGACATATACCTGTGCGCTCACGTTCACCGTATCGCCGGGGCTGAGGACTGCGGGGTCCACGGTTGCTGGCGAGACGGAGAATGCCGCTGCGCCCGGGACAAGGACGAGCAGGAGGAGAAGTGTAATCCATCGCGGGGATGGAGACTGCAGGAAACAACCCATTGAAAGAGAGTAATCCGCGTGAGCTTATTATCCTGCCGGATACCGGCCGTCAATGCCGGCGACCATCTAAAAAACGTTACTCGAAGAGCCGGTAGTTCGGCGCTTCGTCGGTGATCATGATGTTGTGCGGGTGGCTCTCGGTCATGCCGGCGTTCGTGATCCGGACGAACCGGGCCTTCGTGTGCATGTCGGCGATGGTCTTTGCCCCGGAGTAGCCCATCGCGGACTTGAGCCCGCCGACAAGCTGGTAGATCACTTCGCTCACGTGGCCGACGTACGGGGTGACTCCCTCCACGCCCTCGGGAACGAACTTGGTAGCGCCGATCTCCTTCTTCTGGAAGTACCGGTCGCTCGACTGGCCGGTGCTCATGACGCCGAGGGACCCCATGCCGCGGTACTGCTTGTAGCGCCGGCCTTTCATGGTGATGACCTTGCCGGGCGACTCGTCGGTCCCGGCAAACATGCTCCCCATCATGACGGTGTCGGCCCCGGCAACGATGGCCTTTGCAATATCGCCGCTGTACCGGACCCCGCCATCGGAGATGATCGGGATATCCGCGTCCTTTGCCACGTCCGCTACCTGCGAGACTGCGGTGACCTGCGGGACACCGGTACCGGCAACGATCCGGGTCGTGCAGATGGAGCCCGGCCCGATACCTACCTTGATACCGTCGACACCGGCATCCAGCAGGGCCTCGGCAGCGGCTTTTGTCGCAATGTTACCGGCAACGACCTCGGCCCGGACGCTGCCCTTGATCTCTTTCACGGCCGCGACCACCTTCATGTTGTGGCCATGGGCGCAGTCCACGACAAGGGCGTCGACCCCGTTCTGGTCCAGGAGCTCGGCCCGGGCAAAATCGAACGGGCCTACTGCTGCCGCAACCCGGAGATTGCCTTTCGCATCGCGGCTGGCGGACGGGTACTGGCGTTTCTCCAGGATGTCCTGCATCGTGACAATCCCGATCAGTTTCCCCTTCGCGTTGACGATCGGGAGCCGCTCGACCTTGTTCGTGTACATGATCTCGAGGGCCTTCTCGGCAGTGATGTCCTCCCCGCCAACGATCGGCTTCTTCGTCATGATGGTGGTGATCTTCTCGCTGCCGCTCTTCTGCACGATCGCCCGGACGTCCCGCCGGCTCACGATGCCGATGATCGTTCCCTTGTCGACAACCGGCACGCCGCCGATATTGTACTGGTGCATGAGGTGCTCGGCGTCCGAGACCGTTGCGGTGTCCTCGACGTAGAGGACATCGCGCTCGATGAGTTCCTCGGCCTGCTTGACGGCAACGACTTCCTGCATCTCGTGCTCGGCTGTCATGTTGCGGTGGATGACGCCGATGCCGCCGACACGGGCGAGCGTGATGGCCATCTGGGCCTCGGTCACGGTGTCCATGGCCGCCGATACGAGGGGGATATTCACGTTGATCTTTTTGGAGAACCGCGACCGCGTATCGGTCTCGGAGGGTTCGACCCAGGACGCCTGCGGCTCCAGCAGGACGTCGTCGAAGGTTAAGGAGAGGGGGACATCCAGTTTTTCGGTAAACATGCAGATCACCTGATCATCGCGAGCGCCTTGTTGATCAAATCTTCGCGGACGGTTGCATTTCGGTCCCCGCCGCAGACCATGCCCCGGACACCGATGATGTCCGGGTTGATCCGCTTGAGGGCGTCCATGTCCTCGAACTTCAGGGCCCCGGCAAGGGCGGTGCCAAGGCCGAGCTTCCGGTTTTGTTCCGTGAACGAGAGAAGCGCTTTCTCGTCCATGAAGGCAAAGGTGCTCTGCCGGTCCTTGATACCGGTGTCGACCATGGCGAAGTCGGCCCCGCAGTCCGCGGCAATGGGGGCCATGTCGAACGGGGAGATGGTGTGCATGCGCTCGAAGTCGGAGTATGCGGCGATGACGACAAACTTCCGGGGGAACGGTTCCTTGACCGCCCGGACAACAGCGGAGATAACATCGCGGGCCTGCTCTTTTCCTTCGAACGCGAGCCCGATCTTGATATAGTCAGCCCCGGCACAGGCAGCGCCGTACGCGGTAAGGGAAGCGCCGCCGGGCCGGTAATCGAAATCACCGATGGCTGCGCTTACGGGTTTCCGGGCGAATTCCTTGATCTCGCGGATCACCCAGGGATAGTTGGCACCGAGCGAGCCTTCCGATGGTTTCTTGACGTCGATGATGTCAGCGGCGACGGAGTGCCTTGCCTCGTCGATGGAGCTGGGGCTGACCAACAATTGCATAAAGTTTAATGATCTTTTATCCTAATAGTGGTTTGCGTTCGTCTATGGAACTGGTACTGGCGATGGATTTGAAGGGAAATCTGGTCGTGCACGGCAAATCCGGGCAACGGGAGCGTTACAAACCGCTGGACTGGGGCTGTTCTCCGACGGCGGACCCGGTCGGGTTTGTCCGGGCCATCCGGCCACGGTCCATCTACATCGCGGACCTCGACCGCATTACCGGGAGCGGCTCGCACGATACCCTTGTCCGGCAGTGCGCATCCCTTGTCCAGCGCTGCTACGTTGACCGCGGGTGCCGGGGGCCGGACGACCTGCTCGACGGGTACCACATCACTAACATCACCGGCACCGAGACCGGGGGGAGCGATCTCTCGCGATACCGGGGCGGCTTTTTGAGCATCGATGTCAAAGATGGCAGGGTCATTCCCTCGGGCCGGGATCCGGTCGACTTCCTCCAGCAGGCCAATGGCTGGAAGTTCGAAGGCTGCATCATCCTCAATATCAGTGCTGTGGGGACCGAGGCGGGGCTCGATCCGGAAATGCTCGCCTCGATGCGGGCTGCTTATCACCGGAAACTTTTCTGGGGCGGCGGCGTTGCAACGCCGGATGACCTCGCGATGCTCTGCGATGCCGGGTTTGACGGTGCGATCATTGCAACGGCCCTGCACCATGGGAAGATCCCGCTGGCATGGATACAGAGGGGACGGGCATGCTGACGGGAATGCTGGTCACGCTGGAAGGCATCGACGGCAGCGGGAAGAGCACGCTCCATGCATCGCTCAAGGACCTGCTCGCAGACCTCGACCCGCTCATGACCCGGGAGCCCGGGGCAACGTGGGTGGGCGACCAGGTCCGGCGTGCGATAAAGGAGCAGATCGATCCCATCACCGAGGCCACGCTCTTTGTTGCTGACCATGCAGCCCACCTGGCAAAGGTCGTCCGCCCGGCGCTTGCGGAAGGCCGGCTCGTGATCTCCGACCGGTACAGCGACAGCCGGTTTGCGTACCAGCCCGTGACCCTGCAGGGCATTGTGCCGGAACCGGAGAGGTGGCTGCGAGCAATGCACAATGGGTGGACTATCACACCGGACAAGACATTCCTCTGCGTACTCCCGATCGATGAGGCGCTGACCCGGCTGAAACCGGATAATGAGCGCGAGCACTTCGAGAAGCGGGAGACGCTGGAGAAAGTGCAGAACAATTATCTTTCTTATGCCCGGAATGAACCGACCCGGTTTGTGATCGTGGATGCTCTGTTGCCACCGGAGACTGTGGCGGGGTTTGTGGCGGATGCGATCCGGCAGGAATGGGAAGCGGGGAAGAAGCGGAAGGGCCGGAAGAAGTGAGCCGGTTTGGCCGGATTTTCTGCCGGGATCGGATTGAAAAATTTTTATCCGGAATTTTTGTAGTCAGTAAGTGAACCGATTATCGGTTAATTAACCGACAAAACTATTGTACAACCGACAATTTTCCCGGGGCTCCGGCGAGAGGATTTCATTGAGAGATTGGATCGGGTTTGAAAATTTTCAAGACCGGTTTTGATTGGATTGGAAAATTTTTATTTGCAAAATTTTAATCAAAAATTTCAGTAGATTTGTGATTGAGCCCACCCCCTGCGGGGGTCGGCGCGACGCCTCGTCGGGTCGCGCCTGGGCAAGGTCCTGCATAATTGGTTGCACACGATGAACTATAGTTATCCGATATATCTTAATTTTTAACCTCCCTCCCCCGCCCGAACGACTGCCTGCCTGTGGCGGCAGTCGGAGGGGAGGGGGTCGGGGGGCGTTCCACTCTTAACTGAAAATTAAAAAAAATGAAAAAAATTATTCCTTCTTCGCAATCGTCACAATAACCTCGCAAATCGTCAGTACATCCACCTGTGCCCCCTCTTCCATATAGGAGAATTTTAGGTGAACGAAAAACAGGAAAAAATTACCCCTTCAGGGAAACTTCACCGGCAGGAAGCGGGCGCATGCACAGTTTCTTCTGGTGGGCGTCTCGCATGATGCCGTCAATCTTCCGGGAGACGGCGGCAGTGTAATAGGCCTCGCCGCACTGCTCGCAGACATACGCCGGAATATCCTTGATAACGATGACCTCTCCGGCAGCGTGCGCCAGAAACTCCGTTGTTCCTTTGCGGAGTTTTCCTTTGCAGAAACTGCAATGATCGGGAATCATGGTTCAGTCCTCCTTTTACGGTACTCAATCCATTTGTCTTCTTCCGGAATATAAACTGTGATGACCCGGATATGATCGGTGCAGATGGCGATTACGGTGTGGTATGCAACCGCTCCGATTAAACCCATGATAAGGATGGACGGGCACGGCTCATCTTCAGGATATTCTTCTATGATCTCCCCCGATGAGATAACCGTGATCAGGTCATCGGTTGAAATGTTTCGTTCGAACATCCTGACCCGGGCGTGATGAGAGATGAGGATCTCCCCGGAGTTGATCAGCACGGTGATTTTCTCTTTCTCGTTCATCATCTTCACCCGGTTCGGTGCTTTTCTAATTGTAAACCGGATGTTCACATTTTTATACTCTGGTATCTTGGTGTGAAAGTAATTCAGGATTTGATTTCCTGAAGTAAAATTCCCTTTTACGGAATGCCGGTTGATACAATTCAAGGATGAAAAAAGAGAGTGTCCTTATTCCTTCTTCGCAATCGTCACAATCACGTCGCCGACCGTCAACACATCCACCTTTGCGCCCTCCTCCATGTAGGAGAATTTCGGCGAGAAGGCATCGGCCGGCAGCGGTGTCTCGACACCATTGATCTTGATCGTCTTCGGCGGCTTCTCCAGTTCAGCAGGTGAAAGCGCCTTCACAGCATCCATAAACGCCTGTGCATCCTTGCGGAACGTTTTACCGACAACCGACCGGTTGAAGTCGATATCGGTGATGGCCCGGTCGAGCTTGGCCACATCGGTGCGCCAGTGGACATCGGCATTGATGGTGCGGCCGGTGTCACCCTCGTCATTGACCGAGTGCGGGGCATAGATCGTGACCTTCCCGAGCGGGGCATTGAGGGCCATGTTGTTGTCGTGCTTGTACTTCCGCACTTCGGCCACGACCTGCACGAGCGTGTTGCCTTCCTTGCGTGCCGCATCGTCGTCGTACGTGAAGTTGACCCAGGGCTGTTTGTGCACGCTCTGGCCGGGGTTCAGGTATGAATAGCACTCCTCGGCAAAGTAGGGGATGAACGGGGCGAGCATCCGGCAGAGGGAGTCGAAGGCGGTGTGGAGGGCGAGGCAGGCGCCGGCCCGGGAGCCGTCCTGCTGGTAGAGCCGGCCCTTGACGAGCTCGATGTAGTTGTCGGCCAGCACATCCCACGCGAACTCGCGGATGGCCTTGAGCGCGACATCGAACTGGTACTCCTCCATTGCCTTGCTGACAGCCTCGATCGTGTCCGAGAGCCGGACGAGCAGCCAGCGGTCGGCGAGCGCCGTGATTTCGGTGTTCTTGTCAAAACCGCCTTTCTCGAGCTGGATGAGGGCGAACTTGGTGATGTTCCACATCTTGGTCTGGAACCGGGACGCGGCAACCACGTCGTTCCAGTTGAACATGATATCCGAGCCGGTGGCTGCGCCCATCGCGCCCCACTGGCGGAGGGCATCGGCGCCGTACTTGACGAGGATGTCCTCCGGGACGATGATGTTGCCCCGGCTCTTGGACATCTTGAAGCCGTCCTCGCCCAGCACCATGCCGTTGACCAGGATCTGGTCCCATGGCTTGCTGCCGGTGAGGGCGACCGAGCGGAGGATCGAGTAGAATGCCCAGGTACGGATAATGTCGTGTCCCTGCGGGCGGATCTGGGCGGGGAAGAACGGGGGTTTCGCGTTGCCGTCCCAGCCGGTCACGTTCAGGACCGAGATGGAGGAGTCCATCCAGGTGTCGAGCACGTCGACCTCGCCTTCGAACTCCGTGCTGCCACACTTTTTGCACGGGTTCTTCGGCTTTGTCAGCGTCGGGTCGCACGGGAGGTCCTTCTCATCGGGAACGGTCATCTCGCCGCACTTTTTGCAGAACCAGACCGGGATCGGGGTCGCGAAGATCCGCTGCCGGGAGATGCACCAGTCCCATTCCATCTGGTCCACCCAGTTCTCCATCCGGCGGAGCATGTGCTCGGGGTACCAGGTGATCTGGTGGGCGGCCTCCTGGATCTCGTCGGGCTTGATCTTGACGAACCATTGCCGCTCGGAGAGGATCTCGATCGGGGTCTTGCAGCGCCAGCAGGTGCCCACGCGCTGGGCGAGTTTCTCCTGACGGTGCAGGATGCCTTTTGCCTTCATGTCGTCGAGGATTGCCTTCCGGCACTCGGTGGTGTTGAGGCCCTGGTATTTCCCGGCGATTCCGGTCATCTTCCCCTGGCGGTCGATGGCCTTCCGGAGCGCGAGGTTGTGCT
>Ga0265297_10010949_pt1 | contig 11239 bp, 11 predicted proteins | sample Munlanlwell13791_FD_192502 | JGI IMG/M metagenome (GOLD analysis project Ga0265297, IMG submission 192502) | Leachate microbial communities from a municipal landfill in Southern Ontario, Canada - Leachate well 137-91 | ecosystem: Engineered > Solid waste > Landfill > Unclassified | place...
TATACGTGGGGCAGCGTTCGAGCCATGAAAGCGGCGTTATCGCCGAAAGTATCATGTTCAGTTCGAGGTGCTCCGGCACATCGGACTGCACGAAGATGACCGACCTTTCGGGGTCGAGGCCGCACGCGAGGAAGTCCGCGGTGTTGTCGATGATGTTCTCTTTCATCGCCGACGGGTCCGCGTATTCGCTCATCAGCGCGTGGTAATCGGCGACCATATAGAAGCAGTCGTACTTATCCTGCATCTCCGCCCAATTCTTCAGCGCGCCGGCAAGATGGCCCAGGTGCAATTTGCCCGTGGGGCGCATCCCGCTTAATACCCTCTTCTTCATATTTTAGAGCTTCCTTGCGGTTCTCTTGAGTTCGAATACTTCTATCACGTCTCCGGCCTTAAGGTCGTCGAAATTGCTGAGCGCGATGCCGCACTCAAAACCTTCCGCGACCTCCTTCACGTCGTCCTTGAAACGCTTGACCGAGGCGATCTTGCCCTCGTATACTTTATCCTTGTCCCTCCAGAGGCGGCATCCGGCGTTCCTGGTTATCTTGCCCTTGGCGACAAAGCATCCCGCGATCGTCCCGGCCTTCGTGACCTTGAAGACCTGCCTGACATCGGCGCGGCCTACAAAGACCTCGGTTATCGTCGGGTCAAGCATACCTTCCATCGCATTCTTTACGTCGTTTATCGCCTCATATATGATCCTGTAAAGCCTGACATCGACCTTCTCTAACCTGGCCGCATCTTCCCCTTCCGGGGTATATTCGACATGGAAACCTATGATTATCGCGTTCGAAGCGGCGGCGAGCATAACATCCGAATCGTTTATGCTCCCGGCGCCCGAGTGTATCACGTCGAGCTTTATGTCGCTCGTGCCGAGGCCCTTCAGCGACTGTTCTAGCGCCTCGACCGAACCCTGCACGTCGGCCTTGACTATTACCTTAAGCTCCTTGGCCTTGCCTTCCTTGACCTGCTGTGAGAGTTCTTCCAGCGTTATCCTCTTGACCGGCTGCATCTGCGCCGCCTTGGCTTCCTGCCGGCGCTTCTCTACGAGCTCCCTCGCCGTCCTCTCGTCCGGGACGGTGAAGAAAATGTCTCCCGCTTCCGGGAGTCCCGCCAGCCCGAGTATCTCGACCGGCTTTGAAGGAGGCGCCTCGTTAAGCCTGTGGCCCAGGTCATTGATCATCGCCCTGACCTTGCCGTAATGCAGGCCCGCGACGACTATATCTCCGGGCCTCAACGTCCCCTTCTGTACGAGGACGGTAGCTATTGGGCCGCCGCCTTTGGATATCTTGCCTTCGATCACCACGCCCTTCGTATTCCCGGTCGGGTCGGCCTTCAACTCGAGCATCTCAGCCTCGAGCAATAACATCTCGAGCAGCTCCTCGATGCCCTTGCCGGTCTTCGCAGATACGCCTATCATGACCGTCTTGCCGCCCCAATCCTCAGGCATGAGCCCGATCTCGTTCAATTGCTTCTTCACCCTGTCGGGGTTCGCTTCAGGTTTATCTATCTTATTCAGCGCGACGACTATCGGTACTTCGGCCGCGCGAGCGTGGTCAATAGCCTCTTTGGTCTGGGGCATTACGCCGTCATCGGCAGCGACGACGAGTATCACGATGTCCGTCGCCTTCGCGCCGCGCGCCCTCATCGCGGTGAACGCCTCGTGGCCGGGCGTATCAAGGAACGTAACGTTCCCCTTCCCGACCTTTACTACATACGCTCCGATATGCTGTGTTATGCCGCCGGACTCTTTATCGGCCAGGCTGGACTTCCTGATCGCGTCCAGGAGCGAGGTCTTGCCGTGGTCGACATGGCCCATCAATGTCACGACCGGACCGCGCGGCACAAGCTTGGTCTTGTCCTCTACCTCAAAAGCCTTTAATATCTCCTGCTCCTGCGTGAGCGGCTTCTCGAACTCGAAACCGAAATCCGCGGAGATCAGGTTGGCGACCTCGATATCAACAGCCTGGTTGATAGTGGCCATGACCTTAAGCCTCATAAGCCTTACGATTATATCGTTGGGCTTCGCGTTTATCTTCGCGGCAAGGTCCTTCAATATCATCGGAAATTTAGCAACTATCTTTACCGGCTCTTTCTTGACCGCAGGCATGGCCGGCTTTGCCGGCTCAGGCACAGGCACGGCTACAGGAGCGGGCTTGATTTCAACTTTGGGAGCGGCCGGTTTCGCCGGCTCAGGTTTCACCGCCTCGGGCTTCACCGGCTCAGGCTTCACCGGCTCAAGAGCCGGCTTGACTTCAACCTTTATGGGCGGAACGACATGGACGGGAGCGGGCTTGACCTCGGCCTTCGGAGCGACTTCTTTCTTCTTCGGCGCAGCCTTCACCTTGGCTTTGGCCTTGGCCTTGGCCATAACCTTAGGCTTCGTTTCCTTCTTTTCCTTGACGGCCTTAACAACTGCCTTTACCGCCTTGACGATCTTTGCCGCGCCCTTCGGCTCGGCCCTCTTGGCCTTTTTCACATCTTCTTTTTTCGTCTCTTCTTTAGTTTTTTTCATTTATTTTCCGGCCAGATCTTTCGCGCTCTTAAGCATCTTTTCCGCGGTCTTCTCGCCGATACCCTTTATTTTAGTAAGTTCCTCTAAGGATGACTCCGCTATCTTTGCGATAGTATCCAAACCCGCGCCTTCAAGCAGCGCCTTTGTCTTCGCGCCGACCCCGTCGACCGAAGATATATCCTCCGGGGCTTCTTTCGCGCCGGCCTTGTCCATCACGGCCTCGGCCGCGGCCTTCGCCGCGCCCTCAACGGGCACCGCCTTCGGCTTGATATCTATCTCCCACCCGGTAAGCTTGGACGCAAGCCTCACATTCTGGCCCTTCTTTCCGATAGCCAGGCTCAGCTGGTCGTCGTCGACCGTGACCTGCGCGGTCTTCGCCTCTTTCTCGAGCTTTATCGTAGATATCTTCGCGGGATTAAGCGCCGCGAGCACATATTCCTTCGTGTCATCGCTCCAGCGGACGATGTCTATCTTCTCGCCCTGAAGCTCCTTAACTATATTTTTTACGCGCGAGCCCCTCATGCCTACGCACGCGCCGACGCAATCTATCTTCTCGTCCTTGGAAAATACCGCTATCTTAGTCCTGTCGCCGGCTTCCCTCGAGATCGACTTTATCTCGACGATGCTCTCGTATATCTCGGGTATCTCGAGCTCAAAGAGTTTCTTCACGAGCCCCGGGTTCGCGCGCGAGAGGACTATCTGCGGGCCCTTGCCGGTCTTCTTCACTTCCAGTACTAAGGCCTTAATCCTGTCGCCCTGCCTGAAGTTCTCCTTCGGGGACTGCTCGCTCTTCGGTATAAAACCCTCTGTCTTTCCGAGGTCAACGATTATATTTCCCTTCTCGAAACGGTACACTGTGCCGTTGACAACGCTTCCGACCCGGCTGTTGTAGTCGGTGAATATGACGTCGCGCTCCGCCTCGCGTATCTTCTGGATTATTATCTGCTTGGCGGTCTGCGCGGCGATGCGGCCGAAATCCTCGGACCTTATCTCTTTCGCGCCCGAGAATACCTTGACCTCGCCGTTCTTCCTGTCTATCTTAACCGTAACGTCGTCTGACTGCGTGCCGAGCGCCTTCTTAGCGGCGCTGACCAGCGCGCCCTCGACGGCCGTCATGAGTATCTCGCGGTCGATGCCTTTTTCTCTTTCGAGATGGTCAAATACTGAAAGTAATTCTCCGTTCATGGTTGTTTCCCTCTAAAAGTCAAGATGCAGCTTCGCCTTAACGATCACGTCGCGCGGCAATACCACCTCATTGCCATCGGACAGTTCTATTTTAATGCTATCCTCGCCTACCCATTTAAGCGGCGCCGAATACTCCCATTTGCCGTCGACGGGCGCGCTCAACACTATATCCAGTTCCTTGCCGATCACCCTCTCGAAATCGCCGGTCTTCGCCAGTTTCCTGTCGAGCCCGGGCGACTGCACCTCCAGCATGTAATGGCTCTCGATGATGCCGGCCTCTTCCAATACCCCTTCTATCCTGCGGCTCAACATGCTGCACTCGCCGATGCTGATGCCGTTGCCCTTGTCGACGGTAAAACGCATGACCATGCCGCCGCTCTCGTGCCTGTAGGTCAGGTCGACAAGCTCAACGCCCGCCTCTGAAAGCGCCTGGGCCGTAAGTTCCCGTATTTTTTCCAAAATTACGTTATCTTCCATGCCTGCCTGCGGTTATTGCGTAAAATACCGAAAAAAGACAACAAAAAAAGGAGGTAGAACTTACCCACTCCTCCTTGTGTAGTGGACTTAAATTGTACTTATATTTATACTACTTCAAGACGGGATTGTCAAGCGTTTTATTCGACAATTTTGGAGAAAGTTTCCATCTGTATGGAGTCTCCCGAGAATACGGTCTTTGAACCCACAGCCTTAAGCGATTGCAGGCCGTCGATGACCGGATAGACGGCATTTTCAAGCCAAAGTTTGACCAGGGCGCCGTCAAAATTCGACATCGGATCCTTGCCTTGCTGCTGCACTCTCTCCTGGAACTGGTCGAGCTGCGCCTTGTCCGATTCGACCATAGCCCCCTTCTCATCTATCTGGGAGTCCAGCTCAGCCGCGGCTTCGGGGGTAACGGCCGGGTCGGCGCGCTTCGCCTTCAGGTCCGCCGCCTCTTTCTCGAGGGCCTTTATATCCTCCTCGAGCTTGCCCGTCTGTGCCGCCATCATATCCTTGTACTTCTTCTGCTGCTCAGACATAAAGGTCATCCACCTGACGCCCCATTCACAGATGCCCTTCGCCTTCTGCAGGAGCGTGTCGACCCTCACGAAACACACCCTGTTGGCGGGTTCCATAAGGCCGTAGTTCACTGCTTTGAATTCCTCGTTCTCGAAGAGCGACTTTGCCGCCCCGGAATACGAATCTATCGAACCTTTTATCGGCTCGCGCCCCAGCGAAAAGAGTAAATAGTCCCCGACATAGCAGAACGCCGGCTGGAACGCCATCCCGAACGGCAGGTTCATATATTTGATATCGGTCCCTTTATACGACTCAGACTGCATGCTCCCGCCCTGCGTGAACTGCGCGAGCATCCTGTCTATCGCCTCTTTCTTGTCGACCTTAAGGAAGACCACGAACTGCGGCATCGGTATCATGCCGTCGAGGTTTATATCCGTAAGGCATACGCCGGTCTCGTCTCCGAGCGCCGGGATCAGGTCTTTCTCTATGCTTATGCCCATCTGTTTCTCGATGCCGGCGATCATATCGTTAAAGGTCGGGCCCTGGTTCGCCTTGGCCGCCTCTTTGCTCACCTCTTCTGTTATATATTTCCAGTATGACCTCCATTCAAAGGTGCCCCAGTCGTAATATATCGCGCTGGCGGGGGCCAGTTTCAGCGCGGTATTCTTGCGCGCCTTGACCGAATAGAAGCTCTTGAAGAAAGGCATAAGCTTCGACCTGTCGATGCCGACAAACATCCTCTCCTTGGCAATCTTGCCGGGGTATTTCGCGTAGCTGAAGGTCTTGAAGCCGGCGTACATGTCAACGGACTTGTTTACCTGGGCCAGGACCGCCTGTTGCGGGTCCAAAGGCGAAGTTTCCTTGGGCGCCGGTATCGATTCCGCTAGACGTTTGAAGCCGGACATCATAAGCCCTATGTCACCGAACGCGACGGTATCGGCGCCTTTCGGGAACTTTGACATCGCGACTGTATAGTCCTTGTCCTGCGCGAGCGAAAGAATCTTTTTGTCGGCTACGTCGCAGCTGGAGGCCGCGGCCTTCCTGCCGAACCCTATGACGAGCATGTCCTTGATCTGGACATACGCGAGGCTCACTTTATCGTCGAGCTTTACGACGGTTATCTTCCTGCCCCTGTATTTCTCCTCGATGACCTCGTATTTCCTGCCGGCCTTATTGAATATCTTCGCGAGGAAATCTATGAACTTCGTCTCGGGTTTTACCCTCGTGACCAGCGTGAAATTCGACGCCATATCGAGGAATGCCTCTGGCGTGAGTTCGCCCGCCTTCAGCGGGTATACCGCGACCGCTATCTCCTTGCCAAAATATTTCTCGAGGACCAGCCCGCCGATGAAACCCGTCAGCTCCGTCCTGGCGGCCTTGAACTTCTCGACGTCTTCCTTCTTCGCCCCGCTCTTCTCCAAAAGCATATCTATATCTATCTTCTCGATGTTCTTGCAGAGCTTCGAGGCCTTGAACTCCTTTACCTGCTTATCGACTTCGGAGAACTTCGCGAAAAATACGGCATCAGCCGGGAGGATCGTCTCTATCGCGGGCGGTTTCGCCGCGAAAGTAAAGTATACGCCTGCGGCAACCGCAACGACGGCTGCCGATGTGATCGTTATAATAAGTGCGGATTTTTTCATGGAGTTCTCCTATGTTAATTAACGGATATTATATCACACCTTAACGGGAGATTCTACGCCCATTCTGAGGCATATCTGTCAACAAGATCTCTTATCATCCTTTGGTATTTTGTGTGATGCCTGTATGCCTCGCGCTTGAAGAATTCTATGCTCGATTTTTTCAGCGCGATCGTTATTTTCTGCGTCTCTTCCGATTTAGCAAGCTCGGTCGGAGGCGGAAGAAAATCCTTTACTCTTTTTAATCCGCCCACGGGCATGTTTGAAACGTCAGTCCTCTTTTTCATAGTATACCTTGCCCTTTCTCCAATAACCGGCGCCGATAATCCTTATCATCCCCTGCCGGTATGTAAACCTTACTGTCATTATTTTGTTCCCGACCTTTCCAATACAAAATAACCTTTCTTCGCGCTCCGAATGGCCGGAATCAACATATATCTTTCTTTTTGGGTCGAGGAAAGCCCGCGAGGCAACAATAAAATCCACTCCGTGCTTCCCTATATTATCCTTTTCTTTCGATTCGTCCCAAATAAATATTCCTGTGATTTTATCCATGTTTAGTATACCCTTTGGCCCTCATATTGTCAATATTAATATACATATATTTATACATTTTATTGGACATAATAAATCCCTCCTTTACCTATATAGACGGTAAAAAGAGGGATTATATTTCAGGAATATTACCCGGGCGGGGATTATCCTCTTATTCCTTCACTGCTTCCGGTTTATATTTCAGCGCCTTCTCTTTATACATAGCGGCCTTCTCGGCTTCGCCTTCCTTCTCGTATATCTCGCCAAGATAATAATAACACTCATAGCATACGGAACCCAATGCCACCGCCATCTCGAACGCCTCTTTCGCGAATTCATACTTGCCGGTCAGGTAATAAGATATCCCGATATTATCATAAGCGTCGACATTGTAGGGGTTGAGCACCAGGGACGCGTAATAATCCCTTATCGCAGACTCGTTGTCGCCTTTCATGAAATATTCATAACCGCGGTTGTTATACGCCAGGTATGTATTGCTGTTGTCCGGATGCTCTTTTATCAATTTATCGTATTCTGATATAGCCCTGTCCAGGTCGCCTTTACCGGAATAAGCGAGCGCCCTGTCGAAACGTGCGTTGTAGTATCCGGGATTAAGGCTTAACGCGCTGTTGAAGCTGTTGATGGCTTTCGCATATTCCTTCTTTTCCAGGTACATATACCCGCGCTTATAAAACGCTTTCGCGTTGGTCGGCTCGAGCTCGATGATCTTCGAATAATCCGCTATCGCCTTGTCGTATTCATGGAGGTCCCTATATACGTTCGCGCGGCCTTCATATACCATAGTGAAGGCGGGATCGAGCTCGAGGGCTTTTGTGTAATCGGAAATGGCTTTTTCGGTGTCGTCTAATCTGAGGTACGCGGAACCGCGGTTAAGATAGAGGTTCGGGTATTTCGGGTTGAGCTCTATCGCGCGGTCGTAATCCCAGATAGCCCTTTCGTAATCCCCTATTTTCAGGAACGCGTTGCCCCTCTGCTTGAACGCGTCGCAGAATTGCGGGTTCATCTGGATGGCTTTGGTGAACTGCAGGATGGAGTAATCGTATTCGTGCTTGTTAAAATACACTATGCCTTTGTTGAAATGTTCGCGGGCGGTCAGCTCTTCTTCTATCTCGCTCTCGGCGAGACAATTGCAGGATACTGAGGATAAGGCCAAAGCGCATACGAGTAATCTTATCAGTAGTGCCATACCGCCTCGAAACGTTTTTATGCTGGAATTATTTTTTTATCATTTTACTATTTTATCCCAAACGCTTCTTTGAAGATTCCGTCTGACAACCATTGCTGGGACCATTTGAACACGCTGAGCGTTTGGGTCTTCTTATTGTAAAACGCCCAGCAACCGTGCCCGTACCCGTCATCATAATTAAACATCAATTCATTTGTATCAAAATCGCCTTCTTTAACCCACCACTTAATATTTTTGTTTGAACCGAATACTTCCGAAAAAGCCCCTGAAGAATATGGCGCATTAGTAATAAATATCGGGCCCGATAGATCGCTAAACCCGCATTCCTTCACTATCTTCCTAAGATCGACATCTTCTTGTTTTGCCTTTGCCTGGACATATTCATGTGAGACATCAATACCTGCCATATAATATATATTTATATGCTCGGATGATTCCGGGAGCGCTATTCCCGGTTGTCCGGTCCCGTGTATTTTCTTGTATTGCTTATATGAAAGGTCCTCCCATCGCCTCGTGGGCCAGCTGAATGAACTTATGAATATGGTATCAATAATTATGAAAAATACCGCTAGAATAGCCAAAATAGCATGATGAATCGGATGGGCTTTTACAAGTTTTTTATATTCGGGGCAGAATACAGCTTTCCCGAATCTAATCAACGCAAAAATAGGTATACCAACTGCGACGCCGACGATCAAGATTGGCAGTATCGCGCCCATTTATATAATCTCCTCCTAAAATATGCTCTCCAGGCAAAAACACGTCAACTCTTCAACCTTCCCCCATTCTACGCAGGCGGGTTTGTTCCTGCATTCGGGGCATAGCCGGACGATGTCGTCCTTATTAATATCAAGTGTACCACGCGTCTGGTGAAGGTCAAACAGCAATTTCAGGTACTTGCCGGCAACAAGGCGGTGGAGGCTGTCCTTCTTCTTGAGCCCTAACCATTGGAAGACACCCCGGTCGCTGCGCGAGGCATTGCAGGCAGGACATGACAGGACCGAATTATCCGCCGAATCAGGTCCGCCGCGGCTTCGCGGGATGAGGTGGTCGACCTGCAGGCCTTCGAGCGCGCCGCAAAAAACGCACTCCTTATCCATCTCCTGCTCCCTCTGCCACTCCCTTATCGTGCCGGACATCGTAGCGCTGCCGTCGCGTAGGGCCTTGAACCGGTCCGTGACAAATCCGTAGTTTATGCTGCCCTTGAACGCACTGCGGGATATGAGCTTGGCGTATTCGTAGAGGATTTCTTCTTTTATGGTTTTAACGTAGGGTGGGGGCATAATATCAATTTCGTTAGGGAATTAAGCATTATTGTTACTGAGATTATTCATTAAATCTACTTTTGGGGATATCATCAATTTTTTTGTTGCATAGACTTCGCGTCTCTAACCCACCGGGACAATCGTGCCCGAATACCGGGCAAGATAATTCGGATGACATTTCTCTCAGAGGCGAGTGCTCTATGCAATGCTCCCATTCACAAAACATTCCTTGAGCGTGATAGCTACTATTACTTTTGAAATTTATCGAATAACCAACTGAAATGCTTTTATTCAATCTATCTGTTAGCGCAATTATTTCCTCTGCCATCTCTCTCGATACTTCCACACCGTGAACTGCTCTGTTGCATATATCTATAATAGTTTTTAAAGACTCTGCTTGTTCATGGAAAATAATTTTATTACTCCATAATTTATCAATATAATATTTATTACTATATTTAACATTATCATTAACATTAAATATTCTTTTAACCGCGGATGACAACACTCTTTCTATCTCAATGCGCAATGCTGCCAAAGCAAGACTGGGATCAATTTTAATTAACTGTTTTGCACTTGCTGTGCTAAATGTTTTGAAAACTTCTATTTGCTTTGAACCTTTTTTTGCCGCCTCTCTTGATATTCGCTCTGACTTTTGCACATCAGCATCAAGTTTCTTTATTTCTTCCTTGAATACAAACTCAGCACCAAATATCTTTGCTTTTTCTAAATATGGAGCTATTATTGGAATGGCCAATATAAATATTAACAAAATTGAAGCCTTATCAAGCACAAAAATATTTGGCCATACTCCATGAGCTATCAATATCGCAAGAACTACTATAAATCCAACACCTTGTACTATTTTCATTTATTACTGTTCTCTTTAGGAATCAACGATCCTTCAAGCCTAAGCATTATAAATTGCGTCATAGTAAGGCATATCTGACGTAGAAGACGGGCTTGATCCTTTTCCGCCATATAAGGATGACTTCCGGTATGACTAAGCAAGGCGTAAATTTTATCCACAGCTTCTCGTTCCTTTTTTTCTAGCAATCCCTCTCTTTCCAGATAATCCCGAACTATGAGTGGCTTTTGCATTTCTCCTTCGCCAAAGGATGTGTTCTTTACTGAAATCGAATGTTTACAAGCAACTTGCTGAAGTATGACTTCAAAAAACTTACGTGCATTACTTATGGAATCCGACCAACGCCCTGCTATGTAGTGATCCTCTGTAAGCTTAAGAAATTCGAATGTTTGTTTTTGATTTGTTAGATTTAAAGAAGTGTGTAGTTTCTCCAGCAACCCCTTTTCCATCTCAACATCAAGAACATCCATTTCAGTCTGAAAAAGTTCACGGTCTCTAAACACATATCCATCCATTTCAATACGACGAATTAACTCTTCGTTAATACCCTTGTATTTCTTAATTGTCCACTGATTATTATTTTCCTGGTAATACAAGATAAAATCCCGAGCAAGATTCTTTAGATACACCTGACCTAGAGCCTGTCGCTTGTCCCAAGGCCAGTTAGTGGTTGCGGATACGAAACTTTCTCCAGTATGAATTCTAAGTAACCATTCTTTTAAATCTCTAATGTTAAATATTGATTTAACCATATTACAGAACCAAGCTTCGTAGTCTCGCTCATAAAGAAAATCGTAGAAATTATCCCTGCAAACCTTTTCCTCTGTTCCATAACGCGAGGAGTAGCTATACGAAAACATGCATATATAGGCATTGGAAATCGACATTGCTGTTTTGCGGCTAACCATTTTGAGCTTCCCTAATTTTTCAGAAACCCAATATCCTGAAATTCCACACATTATTACAGTCTAATAAGCCAGCAACTCCTTAACCACTTGCCCTGCCCCCTCAACTTTGACTGTTTTTGCTTCT
>Ga0265297_10010950_pt1 | contig 11239 bp, 13 predicted proteins | sample Munlanlwell13791_FD_192502 | JGI IMG/M metagenome (GOLD analysis project Ga0265297, IMG submission 192502) | Leachate microbial communities from a municipal landfill in Southern Ontario, Canada - Leachate well 137-91 | ecosystem: Engineered > Solid waste > Landfill > Unclassified | place...
TGGCTTTGTCCATTTCATTCCTCCTGGATTTCTCAGCGGCTATGCCCTGAGTTACTGTTTGCTCGTCCTTCTTCATTACTCCTGCGTGCATCGGGTCGTCTTTCGGCTTGTCACTCTGAGTGAAACACGACTGCTTGAGCTGTGTCTCAACCCACGCGCCGTAATGCGGTAGAACTGCTTTCAGCGCGTTGACTTCTTTCATCAAATCGTCCATCGGAACCTCCGTTTTGTCGCTGGCCGTCTTTAGGTTGACTTTAGACTCAAAGTCGCCTACGTAGGCCAAAATTATGCTTTTATCCTGCGCCGAAAAATCAGAAGCCTGAACTCTGGCTACTGCCTCGTCGTAAGACATATCGCCGTTGGTGAGGGTTTCAAGTACAGCGGATGTAAAAAGTTCCCGCTCCTTCGTCCCGGAATTACGTATGATTTCAGATGCTTCATCGGGATTACCAACGCTGCGATTCTCTAAAAACGACAAAATGGCCTGGACTTTACCGTTTATGTCCATCGACCCGCTCCTTGCCCGCTTTCTTCTGGCACTCGCAAACAAGCTTGCCACATTTCGTACATATCTTTCTAGTATCCTGTATGTTACCGTTCTTCACGGTCATAACCTTGGTGATCTGGCTGTCTCCTACCTTGCTAAACATGCCGTCTCCTTAATTATTGACCCGCGGGAACCTCTTAAGCTGCTGCGAAAGGTGCTCACGGATCTTGTTCGGATTCCTGTCCTGAAAAACCGACTGGAGCGACTCCTTCAGCTCCGGTGACAGGTCAATCAATTTGTCTATTGAAACGTCCACCGTCTTGGTGAGGGTGTTTGGCTTCTTTATCTTCTGCTTTACGCCTGCGACGCCCGCTTGTTCGGGTAACGATTGAACATTTTCCCAATCCGTCGGCTTTTCCGGGTCCAATGCGACGTTAAACCCGCTGGCCCCTCCGGGCAGCGAGCACGTCAATTGCTGGTCTGTGTCTGCTTTCTTTATATTATGTATAGAATGTCTCATCACTAACCTTATAGAGGGAGCGATAAGTGGGGTTGGGCGAAAATCACATAAAAGTGGATTTTGGGCAAGAAAAAACCCCTCCGGGGAGTGCCCGGAGGGGAAAAGGAGGTGTTTCTACTACGTAGCCGACAAGCTATCTTTTTCTGTTCAAGGCCTCAAGCATTGTTGCAGCAATCTGGAGATCTGGACACAAAACAAAGGCTTTTCTGTCAGGACTTAAGATGGTGCATGGCATAAAAACTTCGGGAGAGTGGTATCCGAGGTGCGCGGCGTACGGGTCAAACAGCTTGTATGTGGACGTTTGAATGATTGTCTTGGGCTGCCCGCGGTAATGCATCATTTCTGCTGCTCCTTCGTGCTTATGGGCCATCATGACGATATCCACGTTCTCGTACTGCCCCTCGCGCAGGAGTTTCTTGCCGCCAGCCGTCAAATTTACAGAGGACTGACCCCTAAAACTGTGCCTGGCCAGGATCACATACGGCTGTTTTCCGACATTGACCGTCGCCTTAACTTCCTCACCGCCATAAAATACGCCGATGTCCGACCACATCTTATTTGACCAGTCTATTCCGGTCGCTTTTTTCAGACGCTGGGACACGTGGTTGTCTTTTGTGGCGAAGAGTATTTTTTTCTTAGGTTCCTTGAGAACTTTGAAGATATACTGCAGCATGTAAAGCTGTTGTTTCGGACTCGTCACGGCATTGATGATGGCCCCGAGGTGTTTTTCGTTTATGAAATTATCAATTGCGTCCCCGAGAAACGTCATATACATATTTGGAGTGTTAGAGATCAGCTGGATGTCGTCCCGCAACCTGTTATAATCTATGCCTTCGTGCCCGATATGGAAATCGGAAAGCGCCGCGATGGCAGTGTACCTGTCCGGCATGTTAAACTTACACTGTGAGTCTGCTTTAACGTTGTGACGGTATGTGACGGACATATCCGTCATATAATTGTAGAGCTTCTCGCCCTGCTCCGCCGAGCCCTTCTTGTCAATGAGGATGCGCTCAAAGTCAGCGATGGCCTCGCGCTTCTCTTTTTCGGCGAGCGTCATGGGCGCCAAAATATCCTGGTATTTGTAAAGGTGGGAAATTACGTACTTTATGTTCTTTTCCTTGACGTGGAGAATTGTGGCTATGTCCCGCGTACTGTGTTCCTTCTCATGCAGTGCCTTGATTGCCCGGATCTCCATCGGATTTACATCTAATTTGCCCTTCTTCATTCGAAACGCCTCCTAAGATTTGAATGCGGGCAATGACTGTATCGTCGAGCCCGCTATCCTACGGCTACGCATTTATATCGGCTTTGTTCCTTTCCGCGGAGATTGACCCAGCTTCGAAACGAAACTGTTCCATGCCGCCAATTGCTGTTCCTCTTCCAGGTCTTCCGGTACTTTACCCGTTACCTGCTTACAAAACCGCTTAAAGTCTGGACTTTGATACATACTAACAGCGATTGTAGCTATTTGCCCGGCGTCGTCCGCCACGGCCTCGCTAGTCCTAAGCATTATACGGCGCAAAGCGTCCTTATGTTTATTATACGACATTTTTAGCTCCTTAGGCGGCAGCGTTTACGATTGTGTAATACAGGCGGATTTCCGCGGTTACAGGCGTCGGGTCCGTGTCCCGGCTCGGATTAACGGCCCAGATCTTCTGTACGCCGCCGCCAGTCGGAGCCTCGACCATCATCATCCGCTCCACTGTTATAGGAGAAGCCGTAATAGGCGACGCAGTGGGGTCATCCTCAAACCACAGATAAATGGGAGTCGTAGTTTCGATGAGCAGGTATTTTGTTTTCCTGCCGTACGGTGCAACTGTTGCGATGACATCACTGACGTCGAGGATCTTTAACGGTGTATCTCCCGTCCACGCCGCCGCGCTGCCTGGGGCGATGTACTTCCTGTCCTTGTCATCCGTTGACGTACTCTGGTCAGTGAAATTAATTTCTCTGTCTACAGACGCGTTCGAGTCGGCGTCTTCAGTGAATGTAACACGGAATTTATGATTGACAATTGCCATGACGCGCCTCCTATTTTTTGTCGGCCAAAAGCTTCTTAAGCTCGGCCAAAAGTTCTTCGATGGCGGTAAACGTTGCCGTCACCCGCGCAATAAATTCTTTGTTTTCGGTTTCCTCAGCTTTCTTAGTCACCCACGACTTGACCACCTTAAAAACCATTTCAATTATTCCCATGATATCCTCCTATTATATTTCTGGCGCTGAAAACGCCGTAGTTTCTGCCCCGCCGGGAGGAGCAGCTTCCGCTCCTAATGGCGCACCCTCTCCCGGAGCTCCTTCAGCTCCGCCCAGGTCCGGCATTCCGCCGCCACCCCCTCCGCCCAAATCCGGCATCCCGCCGCCAAGCGCTCCGCCCATCCCTCCAGCCGCGCCAGCACCACCGGCGGCTTCTTGTTTGGCTTTGGCCTTCTCAGCTAACTTAGCCGCCTTCTCTGAGCGCAGTAAATCCTGCTCTTCGTCATAGTCAAATCCGAGTTCGGTGACTATGGTTCTATCTGATATGAGCTTGTGGTCGGGCCTGTTCAGCTCAATGATCTTGTTTCTCCACGCGTCGTCCTTGTTGAAGTCCATACGCGTCCATTTCACCTGTGGTAAATCATATTCCCCGTTGGGCTTTTTAAACCCGTGCATGATGGCTATGGGAAGGAAAAATTTCGTCTCCAGCCAACGCTCCATGACGTTCCTAAAATACACATAACGCTTCTGCAAAATTTCGTAAGCGACTTGAGCATTTGAATATGTGTTTCCCGTAACAGTAATTAGCCCATTACGCCTTGTCACATAAATTCTGTTAGGGGGAAGGTCAAACGAGTACACCTTACCAACATAGTCGAACGTTTTAATATTTTTAAGCGCCACAGTCGGTTCCGCGGCATAATTACGCGTGGCAGCTACGAATACTATAACCCTGTACATGGTGTGCCGCGGAGCATTGCGCTTCTTTGTTATAACCTTCGTGGCGTGGCCGCACTTAAGCGCAATCTCTTGCAAGTCATCCGCCATTTTCCTCGAAATTGTATAAATCTCATAGCTATCCTTATGACCGTACTTGCTCCCGTCACCTAAAAAGCATCCTTCCAATACAGCTTCAAGGTGGTCCTTAGACAAATCCTTGACCCAAGTAGGTATACATTTCGACGCTGAGCCTTCCGCATAATTTTCTTGTATGTGCGCCGCTAACTTACTGTCATATATGGCAAAAGATCCTTTATCTCCGCTAGCGTAGGTACGTTGATATTCTGAAGTGTCCTTATTGAAGCTAAGAACGGCCTCCTTTATCATGTCGTACCTGGGATTCTTCCCGAACTTGTGTTTCCTTGTCTGCGCTATACTTACACCACACGGTGTTGTGCCATTATATAACAAACTTCCTTCTGAAAGATACAGGCCTATAAATTTTAAGTACTTGTTTATGTCGTACGTTTTGGACCCGACTACAATAGATTCCCTTTTCTTACCGGACCAGTTTATTACAGACTTAAACCTGTATCCGGCGCCAATATCTTCTGCGAGTGTGATTCCGTATCCTTCTTTGGTTTTATCGTGTTTCGGACCCTTAACCCAGCACCTATGATTGGGCGTAACGCAGTGGTCCAAAAGCTTGTGGCTGAAGTGGTACATTGGACCCGTCACATCAAATTCAAACTTCTGCTTTGGCTTAACGTATTCCAATGCGCCGGTATCTGGGTTAACACTGCCTACTTCGTCGTCGCAAGTACAATCGTCAATCTTCTTAAAACCGTCCTTTGTTAATACCTCAGTTCCTGCGATCGTACAAGGGCCTTCAGCCGTGGTTACCGCCTTCGACGCAAACAAACCCGTAAGAACGTGGTCCTGAATTTTTTCAAAGTACCCATTCACGTCAAGAATCTGCCCGGTGAAACCTTTGTACTCAACTTCGAGAGCCTCGTGAGTTATGATAGAAAAGTTCGGGTCGTTCTGTGCTTCCTCTATTATACCCTGCCAAACCGTTAAGTCATTCTGGTCCGGATAAAATTCCTTATCCTTACCACCGACTCTGAATATCTTAAGAGGTGTGATATGATTCTGCGCGATAACAAACAACACTTCCCTAAAGGCGTCCCTGAGCATGAGCTCCTTCCAGACGCGCTGAATAATAGACGTGCCGCGTAAATCGTGCGGAACTGTCTTTTTTAATATGTGGGACACGTTTCTGGAAGAAAGAGGTATGTTCTCGCCCTTCAAAACGTAGTCGAGCACAGTCTGTGGAATTTGCTGACGCAAAATGGCGTCCGCGGGATGTGTGGACGTGGCGATTCTCTTCAATTCCGCGTCAGGAATAAGGGAAATGATCGGTTTATCCATAAATATGGTTCTACGGACTTCCATAAGGTCGGGATTGAAGATGGTGGCCCGGCTCCACATACCTATATTGTCGTCCCACTCCAAAAACGGGAATCCTTCACCATAAACCCAGTATTCGAGGCCGATGCCGAGGATGTGGTTCAATAAATCGACCTTATCCGCAGCGCGGCGCATGGTGTGCTCAACAACTTTGTCTTTTGAGATTATGTCAAACCCTCCGAGAGGGTAATATGTATGAAGGTCGATGATATTACCGACCCAGTAGTCTGTTTCGTAATAATGCCTGTTGTACGCGTTCATGGTCTTCCGGTCTTTCGGCAACATCAGGTTGGATTCCTGATAAAGCGGGGAGAAAGGCTTCATGGCCATGCGGCTTACCTGACCGCCGCCAAGTGTAGCCAACGTGCCAGCCGACCCGACCATGGAATTGCCCCAGTCCGTCGCAGAACCGCGGCGCGCCATACCCGGAACTCCGCCCTGTCCGCGAATCATCTTTTCATTCGCTACTTTTCTGTAAAAATTTGAGTTATTCTGCGGTACTGAACCGTTAACGTACATCGTGGCCTCCAATCATTTGACTACTCCCCTACTGATCGCGCAATGGAATTGGCTATTTGCGCCCTAACACCGCGTCCGCGCGCCATTTGACGTATCTCTTCGACAGAATGTCCCGTTAAAAGCGGCAAAGGACGCTGCGAAACCATGGCTCCGCCGGTTCTCACCATGAGGTCAGACTGCCCGAGCGCGTTCTTATCATGCAACGCCGCCAGCCTCAGGAAATTTATGGCGTGAACCGCGTCAACTTTCTTGGTTTTGTTGGCTTCCTTCTCAAAGTGCTTGTGCGTGTGGTTCCCGACTTCTCTTAATGTTATATTATAGTTCAAAAAGTGCTCGATTGTCCAGTCAGTATACTTATTTCTGGGTATTAAAATCTTACCGTTTTGCATGGCAGAATATAGCTCTTCCAGAGTGTAGTCAATATTAGCCTTTATGACACCCTTATCCATTTCAGCCTTGGTGTCGATGAGCGTCATGGACGACCCCGGGATATACTTGCACTTCAAAAACCTGCTCGGATACCTAGTAGACAAATACAGGCCTTGCGCCTTGCCGTACCCGCTGTCGGCAATGCACAGTTTAACGCGCTGCTCCGACATAAGGGCTGCAACACGCTCCGCCTTCTTAACGTCGTCCTGGTCGGTCAAAACTTCTATGTAATTAACCCTTAATAACCCGTCCTCGGCCATGTAGCCCGAAGCATATATAGATAATGACTGTGCGGGGTCGTCTTCCGCGACACTCCAACCACCCCAGTCCACGCCGGCGTAAATGGGCACACCGAGCGGAAGCATGGCATGATACGGTAAATCCGTCTTGTACGCCTTTTCTATGCTTTCCCTGGGAGGCTTCTGAACCAGGCCGGCGTAAAATTCCCCCAAAACTTCGTTTTTCAGGTACTTTTCCACGTTTGACCCGTCTTTGGTCTTTTCATCTATTTTCTGCATCAACTTTTCTTTAGAAACCCACGGAACGAGCAGCTGCGAGAGATGATAGCCTATGTATGTCGCGTCCTTGCTGCCCATAGGAATCCACTTTCCCGTGGGAACGAGTAATCTTTTGTCTTCCTTATTCTGACACTTCGGACAACGCATCACGAATCCCTCAACGAGGGACTCCATGGTTGGCGTAAACCAGTGCTTACACGCCGGGCACTGAAGATGGAAATACATCTGCGTCGAATTCAGCCACTTTCTCTCATATTTTGAGTTCGTGTACTTGGGCGTGCCGAGAGTAATATTTAAATTGTGCTCGGAGTGGTCCAAAACTGAGTCAATGTTGCCCTCAGCATTTTCATCAAGGTCCTGAAACTCGTCCTTTACGAGAAGCTCAGCGGCAATGTTACGAATGTTATTGCCTTCGTCAGCCGCAGCTTCCAAGTAGATCGTGGACCCATTTGAGAACTGCTTCATTTTTATAGTAAAAGTGCCCTCAATGTCTCCATCGCTTTTAAGGGGCTTGAGAATACTTAAATTCTTCTTATAACGTAGGAGAGGAGCTATGCGCTCACCCGAAAACCTCTTAATCTGGTCCAACGCCGGGCATACATAAAGTGTTTTGAAGTATGGGTACGTCTCAGTATAGTATGCAATGAGATTCGCGAGCGTAGTGGACATCTCAACCTGGCGGCCCTTGACAATGACCATCGGCTTATGCAACTTCGGCAGCTGAAACGCGATAGAATAGTAAATGCCCCGCAAATAATGCCGGGCGTTTTCTAATTGGTCGTCGATCAACGTAAACGTCTTGCCGTTTAGCTCAAAAGATTCTTCGACGAATCTAATCGGGTCCAGTGCAGTGAACATTCCAACTCCTTATTCTTGGCGTTTTACGATCTTATGGAAGCTTACCTTCCCATCGGCTGATTTTTTCCTCAAATACGATATTTCGGCCATGCTGAGCTTGAATTTTCCGCTCAGGTCCTGCATGGCTTCCTCAAAAGACTCGTATTTGTACGGATCTTCGAAACTTTCGTCATACAGCGTGTCTAAAAACGCCTTACGCACAAGACCTTCGTTGTCCCTGCGCTCCGACATCGTGCGGCTTGTCTTAATTTTTCGCATTTCCTGCATTTTCTGAACCTCCAGTATCTTTGGTTGATTTTGGCTTGAACATATTTTTAAGCTTCTGCATTAAGTTCTGCTTCGGCTCGTTATGAGACGGCGCACACCTGAATTCATCGCGAAGGTAACCAGGCTGACCGTCCCGCTGCTCGTATTCCTTTACGTCTATGAGGCTGTTTTCCTTATCAGGATTCTCGTATGTGAAATCATTAGCTAAGTCTTGATTCACGCGCTCCGGAATGTGCGCCTGGTCCAGCGTGATGGGAGCCCTATTGGCCTTTTTAACCCTGTCTCGCGACATCGCGTCACGTAAGTACAGATCAAAAATGTATTTTAAGAGCGTCGTATGCTCCATGGACCCGGCCTTCCTGAGTATCTTAAGCCCCGCCTGGACGGACGCCGTACGCACAACTATGTCCTCAACCACGGAAACGAGTTCTTCCTTCGAAAGTTTTGACAAATCGCATCTTTTCGAGTGCTCGTGCACGATCTCAGAAATAGTCGAGAACGCATTGCACAGCTTGATCTTTGTGAGCGCCACGCGTATCTCTTTGTTATTCCCGACTTTTATCTGGCGCAACAATCTCTTGGTTTCCTTTCCTGTAAGAGCGCGCCCGGCTAAATACTCGGCCTTGCGTGTCAATAACGTATTGTATGATAATATCATGCCTTCTCCTACATGAGCGGGGATGACGAATCGGAAATTCCTGTTCCTATAGAGGCTCCGCCCATTCCGGACAGGTCCTCGTCTAAATTAAACAACCTGTTGCTTAGGTTGTCCGCGTCGACTTCCTCAGTATGGACACCATGCGGGTCGTTGCCGCGCTGTTTGACCGAATCAAGGACGAATTTATTATCCTTATATTTTTCCTTAAGTCGACGCTTGTAAACTGCAAGCGTTATAATCATACTATTTCCTGAAGCGTAAGCTCTCCGTTGTTTATTGTGAGCTTGTATTTTGTGCCCGTGATCTGGTCAATCAACACCAGGTACGGGAATGTTATTGTAGTGGAAGAATCGATCGTCCTGTCCTCGTTCGTGCGAAGGGCATAATCATATAAATCATTCGTTGAGTGGTTAAGGGCCAGCTTCGATTCCTGGATCGCCGCGGTCGCGCTAACTTCGGTATCCGTAATGGCGCCGTCTTCTATGTTATGCGTCCTGACCACTGTAGTTTGTTTGGCCATCAGTTTTCTCCTATGACGTTATATAGTGAATTACCAGTTTGTCGCCTGTATAAGGCGCTGCGCCAAAAGTTACAACGGCGCCCGTGATGGAATAATCCACGTTGTACGTGAGAGTCGTGCCGTTCAAAATAACAAGCGTTGCTTCCGGAATAGTAGGCGCCTGAAAAAGAGTGAATGACGCGCCGCCAGACGCCGTGGCACATAAAGATGACAAGTCCTCTGTCATATGCACGTGAGCTCCAGCAGTTTCCGCGGCGGTTATTCTGTCGCCCACTGTATCATACGCACCCTGCGGATTAACCCCGAGCGTGGTCTCAACGTTTACTATGGCGTCCTGAATACCCTGGATCGGTAGGTCCGCTATGGCCGTACCTCTCGTTATGTAAGTCACGGACAGCGTAACAGCCGTGGCTGTGGGCCCAAAAACCACTGTTTTTGAGTCATAAGTCACTTTAAACTGATTGGCTGCCGGAGGCACTATGACTTCCGTGTACCCGGGAATAGAAACGCCGCTGCTAATGGCGTATGTAAGAGTCTTCGTAGTTACGGCCGCAGACGCGGCTAGACTGACACTCTCAGTAACAGAGTCCCCGTTAACTTTAATGTCAGTAAAGCTGTCTAAGGCGTCAGGATATGACATATAAACCTCCTGGATACAGTATAATTGTTTTATTTACTCATGTCAAGCTACGGCTCGCGCCAGACACTGAAGTAAAAATTTACCGGTATAACTGAGCAGTCATGCGCGGCCTGCGTAAATCCGTCCACTATCTTTACCGTCGCGGTCTGGCCGGAGTTTTTCGTGACCAGGACCAGCGTGTTCGGCGGAACATTCTGACGCGTCACCTGGACGCTCCACTTACCATCTGGGAAATACGCGGCTATTTCAGCGGGGATCGTAATTGTATACTCACCGCTTGCGGCGCTTACGGCAGCCGAGCCGTGATAAACCAGGTTCGTCGTGTATATTATTATTGTCTCCTGCGTCTGTGTCGGCGTAATTGTTACTGTCGGCGTGGCCGTGACGGTTAACGTCAACGTAATCGTCGACGTCTTGGTGTTTATCACTGTGCGCGTATGCGTCGCGGAAACCACGGAAGTTTCTGTAATTGTACGCGTCGCCGTACGAGACGGTGTAATAGTCCGCGTAAACGTCCTGGTGTTGATCGGTGTATTTGTGCCCGTAATGGTAAACGTCGACGTCGCCGTCTTCGTGGACGTCCGGGTACGCGTATAAACGGGCGTCATTGTGTGCGTAAGCGTCGGAGACCCGGTCCCAACCGGTGTAGCGACCCACACGTCGTCTTTGTACGTCCCGGAAGTTATGCCTGCTATTAAGTACAGGTCGTCGTCAAATTCTAATAGTGCGTGTGAGGACCTGACTCCCCATCTTAAATACCCATTCCTGTCATTAGCCCACGACGCCCCGTCCACAGAAGACCAAACTTTGTAATTATACGGCGTGTAAGTTCCACCCGTTCCTCCGGCAATGAACATTCTTCCGCCCCAAACCGCCGCGCCAAAAAGCTGGATATCATCGAACGCAGCGTTGCCCGTCGCACAAGTCCAATCCACGCCGTCCGTGGAGTACCAAACATCATCCGTCGCCACTGTCCCATAAACTCCGCCAATTACCCACATTTTATTGTCGTACACGAGCGCCTGATGCCTATACCTCGGCCTAAACGCCGCGTTTCTCGTGGCCGCGGACCAAGTCACGCCGTCCGTAGAGTACCAAACGTCATTAAATGTAAGCGCAGTCGTCCCGCCCGTCCCGCCAATTACCCACATTTTACTATCATATGTTATGGCCTTCGTGCCGTAGCGGTTTCCGAATGCTGCGGAAGCCGTGGCGGCCGTCCACACCTCTCCGTCGGACGAGTAGTAAACTTCGTCCCCGACGGTTGCCGGCGGATATCCACCAGTTATCCACATTTTAGAGTCAAACACTGTGACGCCAAAATCCATGCGCGAACTAAACGCCGCGTTTCTTGTTGCTGCCTCCCAAACCACGCCGCCATCCGACGAGTACCAGGCATCCTTGTAGCCGGAGAGGCGAACCCCGCCGCCTATTACCCAC
>Ga0265297_10010951_pt1 | contig 11239 bp, 8 predicted proteins | sample Munlanlwell13791_FD_192502 | JGI IMG/M metagenome (GOLD analysis project Ga0265297, IMG submission 192502) | Leachate microbial communities from a municipal landfill in Southern Ontario, Canada - Leachate well 137-91 | ecosystem: Engineered > Solid waste > Landfill > Unclassified | place...
TTCCGTTGCTGATGCCTGCGACGGCCTTTCCCGAAGGACAGGATATGTTGGAGATGGGAGGCGTAATGCACGTCGGCGTTCCATCATAGGAAATTGAGGCAAGAATTTGATTTCCGCTGCAACCAACCGTCGTTGCTGGCGATGTGGCGTTGGGAGTCAGGTAGTTGATGGACATTGTTTTCCATATCATAGGCTTTGTGGCGCATGCGGGCGCTCCTGAGCATTTGACGCAGGCAATGATGTGTTGCTTGTTCTCATCAATCACTGTTTTGCCAAATTCGGAACAGGCTTGATCGGGAAGGGGCGCGGCTTTTGCAGAAGGCGTAAAGCATAAGACGAAGCCAATGGCGAAAAGTGCTATAAGACGCATGACGCCTCGTTACGGTAATCAGTTCGAGGCCTTTAGTATTGGCAAATAGGCGTTAATTTATTTTTAATTGGCTTGCCAAGTCATAGCAAATGGCCAATCAGCCTGCCTTCGCTCTTCACGCGTCAGCCTCGTGTTATATAGGCCTTTGTTTGAAAATTGGTTGCGGGGAGAGGATTTGAACCTCTGACCTTCAGGTTATGAGCCTGACGAGCTACCGGGCTGCTCCACCCCGCGATAAAACGAATAATGCCGATAGGAGGCGTTGTTTTGACGCCTCAAGGCATGAAAGTCAACCTGCATTTCTTTTAATTAATTCCATAGGAACCGATATTTCGGTGGCATCATGGATAATGCTAACCATGAAAAGGATGGCAAAAAAACACTATAAAACCGGCTGTTAAGACCCTGTTAAGGGGACGTTTGTATTGTTCCAAAATTAAGAATCTAGAGAAAAATCTAGTCTTAAGAAAGACAATAAGAATCTGTAGCCCCTTTTATGACCGAAACCCAATCACCCGAAACCAAACCGGCACTGGTTAAGAAACCGGATAAAAAAATGTCTATGCACGGCGTCGTTCCTTCGACTTTGTGGGGAATCGCGGCGATGACGGGGGTTGGAACTCTGGCCATCCTTATGCCTCACTTCTTGTCCGAAGGACTTCTGATCGGCGCAAGTTTGCTTTCGGCTTTGATGCTTTTCGGCGCGGCGGGAGCGACTTGCCGCCTTTTTAAGCAGGCGCGTCCTGAAAGCCGTCAGGAATTTCTGTTACGAGAGGCTTTTCATAGCGTTTTGACTCCGCAGCTTATTACCGATGAAAAAGGCAATCTTATTCTTGCCAACAGAGCCTTTCGCGGTTGGATTGATTTAGGGAGCCGAAATGCCGAAGAAGCTTTGGCGACCCGTTTTTCGTCGTCGCAGGTGGTGACCGATAATTTCAACCAGATTCGTTCTGCGCTTCAAAAAGGACACGCAGGCATTGCCGAATTGCCGATTGTGCGCGGCGGAAAAATTATCGAATGGAGACGCATCGTCGCCCGGCCTCTGGAGGGATATACCAACTACTACCATTGGCGCTTTGACGATATTAGCGAACGTCGCCGCATGGAAAAGGCCATGCATGACGAGCAGGAAAAGCTGATAGACTTTATGGCAAATGCGCCCGTCGGAATTTATTCGGTTGACCAGCACGGGCTTTTCAGGTTTGCCAATAAAACGTTGGCCGAGTGGCTTCAGGTTACGCCCGATGAGCTTGTAAAAGGAAATGTTCGCCTGCACGACGTTTTGCGCGATCCGCCCAAAGGAGTTGCCGCGCATGCCTTGGCCGTAGGACCGCAAGGCGAGACTATAGGCGAAGCGGTTATGCGCCGCCGCGACGGAACGATGTTCCCGGTCGTTATCACGCAAAGCGTCGTGATGGATGAAGACGGCAAGTCCTTGAGGACGCGGTCTATCGTTCGCGACCAGTCTCCTGAGCGCGAGTGGCAGCAGGCGTTATCTGTATCCGAGCATCGCTTCCAAAGATTATTTGCCGAAGCGCCGATAGGCATCTTGCTTGTTGACGGAAAATATACCGTCATGGAATGCAACCATGCTTTCCACGCGATAATCAGGCGCCCGAAAGGAGGCATTGTCGGAACGAGTTTGTCCGAATTAATCGCCGCAGCCGACCGCAAAGATATGATGGAGAAGCTGGCGGGGGTTATCGGGGGCACAGACCTGATTAGGCCTTTGGAAGTCAAGTTGGCCAGCGAACGCGAAATTATCACGCAGGTATATGTCAAACGCTTTGGACTTGTTGATAAGGAAACGGCCACCGGGGGCGAACAAAGCGGCCTGATGCTTTATTTCATTGATGCGACCGATCAGAAGCACTTGCAGATACAATTTGCCCAGTCGCAAAAAATGCAGGCTATAGGCCAGTTGGCAGGGGGCGTCGCTCACGATTTCAACAATCTTCTGACGGCCATGATCGGCTTCTGCGATCTTCTTCTGCAGCGGCATAAGCCGGGAGACCAGAGCTTCAACGATATTATGCAGATCAAGCAGAACGGCAACCGCGCTGCCAATCTGGTCAGGCAATTGCTGGCATTTTCGCGCCAGCAGACGATGCAACCCAAGATCATTAGCCTTGCGGATGTCTTGTCCGAGCTTGCCAACCTGTTGCGCCGTTTGATCGGCGCCCAGATCAGGCTTGAGATGATACATGGCCGCGATGTCGGCCTTGTTAAAGTAGACCAAGGGCAGTTGGAACAAGTCATCATCAATCTCGTTGTCAACGCTCGCGATGCCATGCCAAACGGCGGAACGGTGACAATCCGCACGCAAGACCACAGGCAGGAAACGCACGTCATGCGCGGGCAGGACGATATGCCTCCGGGGCATTACGTGTCCATCGAAGTCAAGGATTTGGGTATCGGGATTCCGCCGGAGAATTTGCAGCGTATTTTTGAGCCGTTCTTCTCTACCAAGGAAATAGGATCGGGAACGGGGCTCGGGCTTTCGACCGTTTACGGCATTGTGCGGCAAACGGGCGGATTTATAGGCGTCGAAAGCACTGTCGGCGTCGGCACGACTGTTCATGTGTTTTTGCCGGTCTATGTTGCCGCCGAAGGCGAAATAGAGGCCAAGGCGGAAGAAGCGCGTGATGACAGGCCGGGGCCCGATCTGACAGGCGCCGGGACGATCCTTTTAGTCGAAGACGAAGACGCGGTGCGCGTGTTTTCGGCGCGCGCCTTGCGTAACAAGGGATATAATATTCTCGAGGCGCGCAGCGGCGAAGAAGCTATCGAGGTTCTGACAAAAGAAGGCGACAAGGTTGATCTGATCGTTTCGGACGTCGTCATGCCGCAGATGGACGGTCCGACGTTGTATAAAAACGTGCGTAAAAACGATAAATGGTCGAAGGTTAAGTTTATATTCGTTTCCGGCTATACCGAAGACCGGTTGCGCGAGCAATTCACGTCAGGAGAAACGATTTATTTCCTGCCTAAGCCCTTTACGCTTAAACAGCTTGCGGGCAAGGTTAAGGACGTGATGGCTGAAGGCTAGGACTAATGCAGGGCTAAAATATTATTGATTATGTCCTGGCTTGCTTTTTCTGTGGTTGGCTTGACGGGGCTGTTTCCAAATCCCAAATTTTCTTCGGTAAGATATAATAGATTTTCCATGCGAGTCATTCTTGTTTCGTAGGCTGATCTTAAAAATTCTACGATGACGGTTATATCGCGCGGATCGGCGGCCACAAGCTTGACGTCTTTGTTAAAAGTTTCAACGTTAATAACGACAGTCGTCGGGATCTCTATTATTTTTTTGATATTGCGAAGATAGAATTTTGAATATCTGTCTTCGCTGTGCCCCCAATCGTAATGGGCTAGAAAATTCTGTGAGTCACATCCGAAGCGGGCAACGTTAATTATTGAATAAGAATTGAATTCGATCTTTGGCCTGTTGCCGTTCTGATCCTTTTCGGCATTATTTTCGAAATATATATGAATTTGTCCGTTGAACTTTACATCTGCAATATCGGGCGGCTGAATAATATTCGTCATTCGAATTCCTATATCTTTGAATGAGGAGAGGCTGTGTTTTTTGTCGTTGATTTCAATAAAATTAAACGGGCTTGCATCGCTTTGCATTTATCGTCAAGCAGATGGCAATCGATGGTTGACGTTTCGCTGTTCATTTCGAGTGCGTGCACGTAATACAGCATGGCGTAGGCATAGTATTCGCGAACGGCATTTGGACGGCTGGGGCTGGAACCGTTTAAATAATACTCTGCCATATGTTCGCAGATTTCGCCCACAAATAGCGCTATCTCTGGATTGCCGCACTTCGTGACAAGGTTGACCGGGCATTTTTCACGGCAATAGGTCGCAAAGCTTTCTTTCAAATCGGGGAGGTTGTCATCCGTTGCCAAACACATCTTGTGGCAAAGGCGGCTAATGCTTAAAAACGCCTGTTCTCTGTTAACTTCAGGCGTGTTGATATGTGTCGCTCGTTCATAGTTCGAAAGAGCTTTCTCCCAATCGTTTGGGATTCCTTCGTTTCCGGATTCATATAAAAAGCCTAATGCGATAAGAGCATCGAAGGCCTTCACGGGGTCGCCATTGATATTGTCGGCCAGTTCGTCCAATTTTTTTACGTTGTACATTTTATTTAACCAGCCTTTCAATTATTCGAATTAATCTCGCTATACAGTGCCAGTATCATTGGCTTAGCGGGTAAAATTTATATGCTGCCAGAATAGCATTATTGAGGTTAACCGCAAGTGCTTGAATATGCTGTCTTGCTCGCGTAGCTTGGATGCTCAAATCATTAATTGGAGTCCTATGACCTCACTTTCCCTTACGGACGACCTCTTCTTTACCAAAACGGGCATGAACCGCCCATCAGTCGAAAACGCGGTTAACGACGCGCTTTTTGGCGCAGACGATGGCGAGCTTTTTCTGGAATATAGGCAATCCGAAAGCTTCGTTTGGGATGACGGGAAGCTTAGGAACGCGAGTTTCGATACAACGCAAGGGTTTGGCTTGCGCTCGGTGTCCGGCGAGACGACAGGTTATGCCCATGCCGTTGAAATGGATGAAAAGGCTATTCGCCGCGCCGCAGAAACTGTACGTGCCGCGCAGGCCGGGCATTCCGCTGTTATGAACGATGTGCCGTCACGAACGAACCGGCATCTGTATAACGACGCTAACCCTCTTTTGGGCAAGAGCTTTGAAGAAAAAATTCAGCTTCTACAACAAATAGACGCCTATATACGCAATCGCGACCCCAGAGTTCATCAGGTGAGCGTTTCGCTCGCGGCAAACTGGCAAGCCATCCAGATTATTCGCGCAGGAGGTTGGCGCGTGGCCGATATAAGGCCTCTTGTGCGCCTAAGCATCGGCGTTGTCGCACGGGACGGAGACAGGATGGAAACGGGAGCGCACGGAGGCGGGGGCAGGGCTGAATATGCGCGTTTCTTCGATCCTTCCGAATGGAAAAGGATGTCTGACGAAGCTTTGCGCATTGCCCTCGTCAATCTTGAAGCGATTGAAGCTCCGGCCGGGGAAATGACGGTCGTCGTCGGAGCCGGTTGGCCCGCGGTTTTGCTGCATGAGGCCGTCGGTCATGGTTTGGAAGGCGATTTTAACCGCAAAAAGACATCTGCCTTTTCAGAACTTATGGGGCAGCAAATAGCGGCGGCTGGCGTGACGATTGTTGACGACGGCACTTTGGATCAAAGGCGCGGTTCGATCAGCATTGATGATGAGGGAACGCCTTCCCAATGCACGCCTCTTATAGAAGATGGAAAACTGGTCGGTTATATGCAGGACAGGCTTAATGCGCGGTTGATGGGCGTCAGGCCGACGGGCAACGGAAGGCGCGAAAGTTTTGCGTGTCCACCTATTCCTCGTATGACGAACACGATGATGCGTCCGGGGAAGTATTCAAAGGAAGAAATTATTGCCTCGGTTAAAAAAGGAATATATGCACCCGGGTTTGGCGGCGGGCAGGTGGACATTACATCGGGTAAGTTCGTATTTTCGGCCAGCGAAGCCTATGAGATCGAAAACGGCATTCTTGGCCGGCCCCTTAAAGGCGCGTCATTGGTTGGCACGGGCTTTGAGGCTTTAAAACGCATCAGCATGATTGGTAACGATACGGAGCTTGATCCGGGCGTCGGCACATGCGGCAAAGACGGCCAAAGCGTCCCTTGCGGCGTTGGGCAGCCTACAATGCGGCTTGAGCAGATGACGGTCGGCGGGCGCGGTGGATGACAAGCTTTGCATAAAATAAAAAAGGCGAGGTTTTATGAACCTCGCCTTTTTTTCAGACTCTACTCTGTAATAATTTTAAGCAGCTCTTTTTTCGCGTTCCTTCGTCAGAACGGTTTCGAGCTTGGTTGTGGCCTTTTCCTGATCAATCTTTTCGACAGCCGCCAACTCGCGAGCCAGACGTTCCAGCGCCGCCTGATAAATCTGGCGTTCGCTGTATGACTGTTCCGGTTGATCCGAGCCGCGATGTAAATCGCGCACGACCTCGGCGATCGAAACGGGGTCGCCCGAATTGATCTTTGATTCATATTCCTGAGCGCGGCGGCTCCACATCACGCGGCGAACCTTGGAACGGCCTTGCAGAGTGGACAGGGCTTCCTTGATGCGGTCGCGCGAAGACAAACGGCGAAGACCCGACGTCTTGGCTTTCGACACGGGAACCTTTAAGCGCATGCGATCCTGCTCGAACGAGATCGAGTACAACATAACGTCTTGACCTGAAACGGAGAACGCATCAACACCTTCGATACGACCAACGCCATGTGCGGGATAAACGACAAAATCACCTTTTTTGAATTCAAGTTTCTCAGCCATGCTTATTATCCTCTTTCCTGATGCCTATAGAGCGAAGCGGTACTTGTGGCACATCATCGTGACAAAACAGAGGCAGCTAACAAAACGGAAACGAAATAATCCTTTCCATTTTTGTAGCCAAAACTCACCCTATGTTTTGTTACGGCGACGCCAGCGCCGAGACATGTATACCATTTATTAGCAATTATTACAAAACTTTCGCGCGTATATGTATGTATTTGGTTTGTTTTCAATGGGTTACGCGTCTTAAAATCACCCAGAAATTAACCAAAAAATAACGCGGCGCAAAAAGATTCGCTATTTGTTAACCAATATTACCTTATTCGCCCGGCTTCTCGCTGAAGAACTTGGCAAACTTATCCGGCACGTCCTTCATTTTGTCGGCATCCGCCGGAGCGTCTTTTTTATGTGTACTGTTGGGCCATAGAGCAGCATATTTACGGTTAACGTCGAGCCACTTTTCGGCGCGGGGGTCTGTGTCTGAAAAGATCGCAGCAGCGGGGCATTCGGGCTCGCAGACGCCGCAATCAATGCATTCATCGGGGTTAATCACAAGCATGTTTTCGCCTTCGTAGAAGCAATCTACGGGGCAGACTTCCACGCAATCCATATATTTGCAGCGAATGCAGGCTTCGGTAACGACGTAAGGCATATCAAAAGAACTCCTGATACAGGGCAGAGGCGAGAATCTATCGCCTCGACGGATATACGCAAGCCGGACTGTAAAGTCGAGCCAAAATTCGTTGACGAAGAGGGCGGAAGCCTTTAAGAGCAAACGCCTGTCTAAATACTCGCCGTTGTAGCTCAGGGGTAGAGCAGGGCTTTCGTAAAGCCAAGGTCGGGAGTTCAATTCTCTCCAACGGCACCATATTTCCGCGATGCTTTATTTCTATGGAATGCAAACAGCAGCCTTGAAGGGCTGTGTCTGGGGTTGTTCCTGTCTGTAACAGGCTAGACAAAAATCCGCCTGAAGAGCATTGAAATTAAGCTCGGACGGAGGCATTGAAGCTGAATCAAGCTTGATAGCTCCTTTTACCTTCATCAGTGAATCCAAATCCGTCGCTTGTGCGCCGCATATGCTGAAAGTTACGCTCGGATTAACTTCTTTGATATCGTTGTAGGCTTTTGTGATGACGGTAACGACCCTTTCATGAAGCGTAATAAAGGGGTCTTTGCCATCGGGGTCGGCATCTCTGAACTTTTTAAGGGAAATCATATCAGTGCGGGAAAGCCCAAGAGCGGCACCCGTTAAGTCGTTAGACCCTATGCTCACAAAATCAATATGAGGGGCAAGCTCTTTTGCGTTTTGCACGGCTTCCAATGTTTCGAGCATCATGCCGAATTTAAATTCAGAAGGGGCAATGCCGTGTCGTTGTGCCGTATCGAGAACCATTTTTTTGACGGCAAGGAGTTCCTCGCGCGTCTTGACCGTCGGAACCATAATCTCAAGGCCTATGGCCAATCGTTGTTCTCCAAGTTCTTTGTATGAGGTAAAAATGGCATCAATCTGATTTTCGTAGAGACCGTGACGCGCTAGCGCCATCTGAACGCCGCGCATATTATCTTCTGTTACGATTTGTTTGAGATTTTCGTATTCGTTTTGATCCATAAATTCATCAGGGGGCGCATCAAGCAATCTGATGCGTACCGGACATGGAATATAAGAAGAGGCACGATTTAGCAGGACTTCGCTAAACAATTCCGTCATTTGTTCGTCCTGACGAACTCTCAAATTATGATAGTCGGCATCGTCAGTCGAACCCATCAGAATAATTTTAACATGAGTGCGCGAAAATTTATCTAAAAGCGCAAAATGTTCTGTTCTGACAAGTCCAATGCCATTATTTTCGTATTTAAAAATATTTTTAATCTGATCGAGCGCATCAATATTGGCTTTAAATTGTGTATAGGGCAGGTTGCATTCCTGCGCTGCCGAACGATAAAGGCATACAATATCTTGTGAATAGCTGAGAGGGATGCCCTTGACGATTTCGAGATGTTTTTCATAGAGGCCTATCTCGTTGCCAATCGGGCTAATTGTGATGGGCGTTCCAGTCGGAATTTCCTTGATGCTTTTCCATGCATCTATCGTATCAGGCGCTATCAACGTTGAAACTCCGAATGGCCCAATCTGCATATTGAGGTGTCCGGTCATTTTAGGAGATTCAACAATCAGGGCAGCTACATTCATCCATTTTAAAACGTCTGCAATTTCCGAGCTAATCTTGTCGTGTACGATTGCAATAGCCATCTTCTTTTTTTGAAGAGCAACAACGTCTCCTAATGAATGGGCAATATACGCGTGGGAAGGAGAGCCAAAGCCTTTTTGAAATCCGATCCTTTTATCGGCGTGAGATTCGATGTCCTTAATTCTGTCTTCCGCTTCATGGACATGGCTGCGCGTTTCGTTGTCCGACACGACGCCAAAAATTTGGGCAGCAGACATCGAAGCATCAAAATTACCGTCAGGAAAAACAACGGAAAATTTTGACGCCAATATTTTTAATTCTTCGGTGGCTGCGGCGTTATTTGTCGCTTGATAATTAATGCTCATACATTCGCATAAAAAGGATTGAGGTCATGCCTCCAGAATGGGCGTGATTTTACCAAATCAGCCTACAGTCTAGCAATAATATTAAATGCTTTCAGTGAGTTATCGTTAAGTGAAGGCTTTAAACCAGCTCGACATAAACCCCAACATATCAATGCCTTCCATCGGGGCAGACGTGGCTTTGTAACCTTTTTTAACAACGATGCAGCAGGGAAGGTCGGCGTAATTACCCTTAATTTCCGTATTCCCAAAGCTTGCGCGCCTGAAAATGCTCTCGGCTTCTTTGGCGTGGGAAGGGCCAATCTGGCAAACGCAAATAGCCTTATCATTCGATAATCTGTCGAAATCAACGGCGAGTTTTCTGACAAAATCCATGCCGTCTTTACCGCCGTCCAAGGAATGGGGCGGATCGTAATCGCGCATTTCAGGAAGCAGAAGAGGAATATCGCTTGTCGGCACGCGCGGCGGATTTGAAATTATAAGATCAAACTTTTCGTTTGTGCCTTGGCTCCAGTTTCCGATGCCGAATTCGGCTCGTTCATCAAGCCCGGTTGTGCGGGCGTTTTCTTTGGCAACGGCGATGGCTCTTTCGCTGATATCAATGCCAATGCCTGTCGCTTGCGGTAACGCATGGAGTATTGCCAAAAGGATGCAACCCGTTCCTGTGCCCAGATCAAGGATTCGTAGAGGCCTGTTTTCGTCTTTAAGCATCTCGACAGCATAATAAATGACGTCTTCCGTTTCCGGATAAGGCTTAAAAACATCAAGCTCCGTTCTAAGCTTCAGTCCGCAAAATTCAGTAGACCCAAAGATTCTCTCGATAGGCATGCGGCGTTCGCGAAGGTTGAATGCGCCGTCAATGGCTTCCTTGTGTTTAATGTCCAGTTCCGTCCTTTTTCCGAGGATGAGCCTCAATATCTTGTTGGCTTCCTGATGCGGTTTGGGAACGCCGGCATCTTTAAGCCGCGCACCGTATTCTTTGATAAGGAGAGGAAGGACATTTGGCATTCTTGTGAGTCCATATAAGGAGGGATGAGTAATCTTCTCCTTTTTTGCGCCGCTGTAAATGGCGATGAATAATAATTATAAAATTATTCTATAAAAACAAAAATTACTGCCGCGCATCTCCGCCCAACGCGTTGTAAAGCGTAATGATGTCGCCGAGTTGCGTGTAGCGATTTTCCAGGACAGACGCATCCGCCGTACGGCGTTTTTCTTGTGCATCGAGCCACGTTTTAAGCGGAGCATAGCCGCTGTTGTATTGTACCGCATAAAGGTTTTCGGCTTTTTGTGCTTGTGCTGCCGCGTGAGCGAGCTTGTCGCCTTTCTCTGCGTTACGTTTGCGCGCGGATAGCGCGTTCTCGACGTCGGCGAAGGCGCTGTATACCGTCTGACGGAACGTGGCGACGGCTTCTTCGTATTGGGTTTCGGAAATATCTATGTTTTTGCGCATATCGAACCAATTAAGAAAAGGCAGGGCTATGCCAGCGCCCAAAACACCGACAGGATCCGTCAGTATCTTTGTCAAAGATACGCTCGACGATCCAAGGCTGCCTGTCAGAGAAAAGGTCGGCATATAGCTCGCGCGCGTGGCCTCGACGTCCGAAAGAGCTTCCCGTAAACGGTGTTCTGCAGCGCGCAGGTCGGGGCGGCGCTCCAAAAGCGATGCAGGCGTATTTTTGGGCAATATCGGCAGGTCTTCCTTCGGAAGGGATAGGGGGGTGGCTTTCAAAGTCTCCGGAGGACCGTCAAAAAGGATGTCAAATGCGTTGGACGCCTCAGTCTTTTGCTGAAGATACTGGGTATGGGCGGCTTCCTGTGCGGCAAGGCTTTGCTCTGCTGCGGCTTCGTCAATAGAAGACGTTGCTCCCGCGTCATGTTGAATCTTGGCCAGTTCCAGACACTTTTTAAAGTAGCCGATGCTTTCTTCTGAAAGCGCGATGCGCTCGTTCAGATACGCAATC
>Ga0265297_10010952_pt1 | contig 11238 bp, 15 predicted proteins | sample Munlanlwell13791_FD_192502 | JGI IMG/M metagenome (GOLD analysis project Ga0265297, IMG submission 192502) | Leachate microbial communities from a municipal landfill in Southern Ontario, Canada - Leachate well 137-91 | ecosystem: Engineered > Solid waste > Landfill > Unclassified | place...
TTGAAAATAGACAGCGTCAAAAAAACCGCCATCATTGCCACAACCAGGTAGCCCAGCAGGGGATAAAATAGCCCGCCTATCACAATAACAGGCAGGAACCAAACCATTATTAACTGCGTTCTCTTCATCAATGCCATTCCTGCGCCCCTCGCAATCCTCCAAGAACGGGCTATCCTTTGCTGTTCTCTTCGACAAACTTCTTTATTTCTTCGATATTCTCCACTATCAACTTGGCTTTACTAAGGCCAAAAGAAAACGGGTATTGATCCTCTTCGTTCCTCTTAAGAATGATTAACGGCTTCCCCTTAAACTCGCTTCTCTCAATCATTTCCTCTCCTTGTTAGAACTTCTTTCCGTGCCTGTACGGCCGCGTCTTGTTATATTCTATTTTCTTCAAAAGCGCTTTCTCTAAATCTATCTTCCTGGCTCCGCAATAATCAAAGATACGGATACAGCAATCAGCTAATTCCTCGGCAATATGCTCTTTTTTACCGTGATTACGCATCGCCTCCAGCGCCTCTGATAATTCCGAGTGCATTAAAGCGATAAGCTCTCCTTCATTACGTTCATCGACCCACCAGCCTTTCTTTTTGGCTACCCGATGGCACTCTTTTATTAAATCACTGATCTTATTTGTCGCTTGGGGCATTTGCTTCCTCCTCTAGAGCAGAAAATACTATTTTTGCGATATATTCTTTGTCGTAAGTACTGGGAGAAGACACCTCAATCTGGGTATGGGCAGCATCTGTTTGGGTAATAAATACACCCACCGGAGTGGTATCGCCAAAGATACTCTCATCATCGCCAGGTGCGGCAGCCTTCTTATTAGGGGCAGCATAAACAGCGATCAGGCCTTTATTGGAATCTTGTGCATAAATATAGGCTTCCTTATCTTTCAGGGCCTGTTTTACTCGGCCGTAGCTCGTATTATAATCAAAGGCGAACGTCTTCTTGATAGCATCCTTTCTGCCGTCTTCCAGGGCCTTAGTAGAGATCCCGAGCACGCACTTAGTACCTTCCTTTAGCGAAGCACAGCCTGCCAAACAATAAACTATGGATAACAAACCAACAACAAATATGCAGATTTCTTTTTTGCGCGCAGCCATATCTCCCCCTATTCATTGATTATTTGCCAGATTTTATCCAGATTCTTGCGTGTTTCCTCTTCCCCTCTTTTAGCAAATTCCTCGGCCCGGTGCAGCTCTAACCAGTATAACCCAGAGGTGTCCGGATGTAAAACAATATCCGCCAATTGCCCTTCTTTCTCGGCCACCTCCGACTGCAGGATCTCGATACTACTAAAAATTATATCAAGTATATTAGTGCGAAAACTATCCTTTAAGTCCTTTCCGAAACTAAACCATCTCCTGCTTTTTATGTCCGCGGGCAAGGTAACAGTGATCTTTTCTTTGAGCTTGCCGTATTGCTTGATAATGTCGTCTCTGGAAGGAGTAACATTCACGGCAATAATTTTTTTCACGCCTATCTTAAAAAGTGCTTCCGTCGGCAGGGGATTAGTGACTCCCCCGTCAAAAAGCATATCTTCTTTAAACTTAAACGGCGCGAATACTCCGGGCATAGCACAGCTAGCCATAATAGCATCTACCAACAGCCCTTTGTCTAAGATCTTAGGTTCCTTCAACTTAACGTTACTAGCGATAACTTTTAAAGGGAGCCTAACATCATGAAATGTTTTATCGCCCAAATGTTTCTTCAAAAATTTATGCAGTTTATTACCTTTAATGAATCCTAAGAAGGGAAAGGTGAAATCGATAAGATTCCAGATATGTTTAGGTTCTCTGAATTCTTTAGTGATCGCCAGTATCTCGTCGCTAGATTTACCTATCGCCCAAAGGCTGGCGATCAACGCCCCGATACTGGACCCGGCAATTACATCGATGGGGATCTTTTCTTTTTCCAGGACGCGCAATACACCGATATGGCAAAAACCGTACCCCACTCCCACTCCCAGTACTAACCCTACAAGGCTATCGCCTAACTCCCTACTGATCCTTCTGACTGCCTTGGAATATTCGCAGTCCTGGGCATCTAAGACCAGCCTGTCGGTGGGGCTAAATTCTATTCTAGGCAAAGTGGCAAACACTGGATGTTTTAATATGCCTATTTGTTCGTTAAACGTGAACTCGGAGAACTTATATTCGTTGATAATAACCTTGATCTTCTCCGGGTTAAAGTTAAAGGTACCTTGGAGCCCCGCGATTAAATTCCCTGTGCGTTTTAAATCCACTGATTCCGGGCTAGTCAAGACGTGAATCATGTCTGATTGGTTTAATATCTCGAAAATAATACGGTCCATGGAAGCAGGCAGGTCTAAAACGATATAATGATAATCATTTACCAAAAGGCTGATGATGCCTACCAGCTTCTTTACGCAGGAATCATCCTCTTCCTTATAATGAAAACAGATCAAGTCGACCCCAAAATCGCTTCTTAAGAGATGGTCTTTAATAATGCCCGGGTGATCGGCTCTTGGGGCGGACAAATCAAATACTTGTGCCTGTGCCTGGGGCTGCCCAAGTTTTTGCGGTAGGCTATGCACTTTATCGGAAGGGGCGATATCCAGGATAATTACGGATTTATTGTGCGTTTCTTTTTTAAGGCTAAGCGCCAGATTTAAGGCATAAATGGTTTTCCCCGCGTGTGAATAAGAGCTATAAACCGAAATAATCGTGCTTTCAAAAATAGTCTTCTGATGGATGTCTTTTCGTTTCAGCCTGCGCGATAACGTCTGGCTTAAGTCTATGGCTAAACGGGGAATTTCTTTTAAGATAAGGCTAAAATCGTCTTTTTCAATTACAAGGATCAAGCAGTCATTAATCGCTTTTGCGCTGACAGAATGCGGCTCCCCCGTCAAAAGCGATATAATACCGAAATATTTCCCATGGTGCAGATATTCCAATACCGCTTCATGGCCGTTTTTATCAAAGGCATAAACGACCGCCCTGCCCATGACCACGCAATAAAAAGCGCTAGCCGGAGAAGCTTCCTGATAAATAATCTCGCCCTTTTTATATTCGCGGATTTCTGATTTCTCTTTGACTATGTCGCGCTCAGAGATGGTTAAATCCGCAAATATTGGGATTTCTTTTATAATAATATCTTTATCGATTAAACTCATTCTTCCAATATACCTGTCCGGCAAACCTCGCCGTAATTTACGGCGCTCTTGCGTATAGTGCGCTTATAGGTATTATAATCTACGTCAATAAGCCCAAAACGCGGGGTAAAACCCTTATCCCACTCGAAATTATCTAACAACGACCAGTAAAGATAGCCCAAAACATCTATGCCCTGCTTCATCGCCAGATGCACCTTTTGCAAATGTTCTCGGATATAATCCCATCTTAAATTATCATCAGGCGTACAGATGCCGTTTTCTAAGATAAAAAGCGGCAGACCAAATTTTTTAAATTCTAAAAGCACGTCTAAAAGGCCTTGCGGATATATATCCCAACCCATGGAATTCTTTTTCAGGCGGCTATGGTTCTTCTGGCAGGTATCCATGAATAGATGGTCAAGCCCCCAGCCATTCAATTCCACAAGGCCCCTGGAATAATAATTGATCCCAATATAGTCCAGAGACTTTTTACGCTTAAGTATACTTATAAGCTCAAGATTATAAAACCTGTCTCTTAAAAACGCGGCGAGTTTGTTTCCTGGCGACGGTATACAAGGCATGAACGCCTGCGTGTTCTTGGCAATGCTCACATAGGGTCGAGGCAGGTTTTTCCGGCGATAAATATCATGGATTATCTTATAAGCCTTAACGTGTGTAGAAATTATATTATCAATGACTTTTTTGGCGGTAAAAATTGATTTCTCCTGAGGGGGCCAATCTCCTAAAATATAGGAATAATAAAGGTAAACTAACGGCTCATTAAAAGTCACCCAGTAAGTTACGTTTTCGCTTAATGCATCGACTATTTGCTCTACATATTCCAGGAAATAATTGCCCTTCGATTTAGCCTGCCAGCTGCCGATTTGAACAAACCAAAGCGGATTGGTAAAGTGGTGCAGTGTTACAATGGGAGTAATATTGCGCTCTTTTAAAGCTAGAATTACCTTTTGGTAGTGGAATATTTCCTCGGCAGAAAAATCCCCTTTATCCGGCTCAACGCGGCTCCATTCTATGGATAAACGGTGGGCATTATGATGCAGCTGTTTTACTAAATCAAAATCCTCTGGGTATAGTTCGTAGTGCCGGCAGGCGTTGGCCGAAGGTTGTTTGAATCCGGTATTCTTCTCCCACTCCCACCAGTCGCAATTACTGTTATCCCCTTCTACTTGATAGGCAGAAGTAGCGGCACCCCAAAGAAAATTTGCGGGAAACTTTAACATGAACCACATTATACCATTGACCAATAAAAAATCCCAACAAAATAACGTTGGGACTCTTTACAAAACAACGCCGACAAAGGGTCGAGCTTTGATGTTTACGCTCGCCTCCGGCAACCCAGCCACCTTATTATCCCGACATGCCTCACTACTCTTATTGCTTGCCTCCTACCACAAGAGTACGGCTTTGCCGGATAATTTAGGTCTGTGGCTTTGCGCCCCCCCCTTTCGGGACACGTCAGATTTTCTTCGACGAGCCTGTCGCGTCTTGCGACAGAGGTTTACCTTTATCGGCACAATAAAGTATACACTAAAATTGCCGCTTTTTCAAGTAACGGCTATCTTTTGGCGCTTTCGGGATTACCGCTTAAATAGGCGCTCAAGACACTCCAGGTCTTCGGCCCTACCCTTCCATCGGCCTCTAATCCTTTGGCCTTCTGGAACTCCTCAATGGCCTTTTTTGTCTTGGGCCCAATTTTACCGTCAACTGCCCCCGCATAGAAACCCGCGTTCATTAACGCGGTTTGGATCTCTTCTACGGTGGGTTTGACAAAACCGGTAGTCTGAGGCATCATGGTTTCCAAACTACCCGCGGCAGCCATTGCAACAGGCTTTGTTTCCGCGGGCTTGGTCTCTGCGACCATAGGGCTGGCAGTAGTCATGGCTCCCATTGTCTCCATTGATGCCGGCATTTGTGTTTCGTCCAAAGACTCTTTTTTAGCGCAACCAAAAAGATAAATACCGACAAACGCAATCGCAAGAATCAAGAAATACTTTCTCATTTTCTTTCACCTCCTTAATGTTTTTATTTTATCAAAAGCCTTAATAAAATCAATCCTTTTCTCTAAAGACATTCCTATATATCTTTAATCTGGGGATAAAATATATTAATAAGGATAAAAAATATCCCGCATACAACTCCGCTTGCCATCACCGCAAAAGATACCCCGAATTCCTGAGCAAGGTAGCCCGCGATTAGGTTGCCGAAGGGCATGATACCGGCGAAGGTGAGCATAAATACGCTCATCACCCTTCCCCGGAATTCATCTGTTGCCTTAGTCTGTAATATGGTATTGATGAGGGCAACGGAGGTAACACTTGTTCCCCCGATAAATGCCAGGATAATCAATGACAGGGTAAAGTCGCGCGTCAGGGAGAATAATATCAAAGAGAGAGAAAATATAAAACATGATGCCATTACAAACCTGCCTTTAGATTTAAAATCCCCTAAGCGTGCCAAGATAAGGGCGCCGATTAAAGCCCCAAAACCGGAGGCAGACATCAAGAACCCCAGCCCTTTAACCCCAACTTTTAAGACATCGTTTGCGAATACCGGCATAAGTATCGCATAGGAAACGCCGAATAAGCTCACTACGCCGACCATACTTATCAAAGCAAATATCAGATTGTGGTTCTTAACATACGCCAAACCCTCTTTTAAGGCGCGCAGCGCTGTATGATTCTTGCTCGGCCTTATGTGCCCGATCCTCACGTAAAAAAGGGCAATGATTACCGCCAAAAAACTTACCCCGTTGATATAAAAACAACCGCTCATGCCGATACCGGCCACAAGGATCCCGGCGACGGCCGGCCCGATTATCCGGCTGGAATTAAAAGCTACTGAGTTAAGCGCTATAGCATTAGGAAGATGGTCCCGGCCGACCATCTCCACCACCATAGCCTGCCTGCTGGGAGCATCAAATGCCATAACTGTCCCGTTTAGCAAGGCGATAATCATAACTATGATGGGTGTGATAAGATTAGACTGCGTAAGATATGCCAGGCCAAAAGCCAGGAACATAAAAATAATCTGGGTAGTAATAAGAATATTTCTTTTATTCAACCGGTCTGCCAAGACGCCGCCGAATAAAGAGAAAAGAAATATCGGTATAGAGCCTAAAAAACCGACCAGCCCCAAGAGGAACGCGGAATCGGTGAGCTGAAAAACCAACCAACTTAAAGCTACGGTCTGGATCCAGGTGCCGATCAAGGAGATCCACATCCCGAACCAGTAAACTCTAAATGTCCTGACGCGTAAAGAGGAGAACATAATTTTAAGACTTGAGCGCTGCTTCACGGCGGCAACGTGGACAAAGCAGGTTCATCCGGTCGGAACGCGAAAAATCCATTTCTTTTTTAGGGGGGGTTTTTTCTCCAAGCGCTAATTCTAATGTCTTTAAATAAAACAGTATCAGAGAAGCATTGGAAAACACGAGGGGCCCGATCTTTTGGGCTACCCACAAATACTGATCGTAAGGAACGACGGCCTCTCCACAGCATGAACAAACCATAAGCTCTTTTTCTATCTCCTGTTTCAAGTCTTCCCTCTTCTCTGTGGTAGCAAAATCAAATTCCCGGGAAAGCAAAATTCCTTTAGTAGTCGGGCAATTTGCCTGGCACTGGCCGCAAAAAATACATATATCCCAGTGCACCACCAGCTTTCTTTTGCCTTTACCGTAACGGACCTCATCCAAAACCTCTATCGCACCAACAGGACAAACCTGGGCGCAGGCAGTACACCCCATGCAGTCTTCTTCATGAAAATACGGGCGGCCGCGGAACCTCTCATAAGGCCTGAGCGGCTCTTTAGGGAAACGCGTAGTATATGGCCCTTTGATCAACGCCTTTATCGCCTCCCTTAACTCTCTTAACTTAGGATATTTCATATTTTTGTCTTAACTTACGACTTACGACTATCTTCTTCATATTTATCGCAAACCGATTTTTCCCATAGTTTCACCCCGGATTTATGCGCGCTTCTGGCTAATACGTGCGCGGATACCGGAGCGGTTAATAACAGGAATAAAATACACAAAAGCGCCTTAATACCTCCGTGCGTAAATCCTTTATACAAAAACAAACCAAATAGGATGCTTGAGGTCCCTAAGGTCACGCATTTAATGGAAGAGTGCAGGCGGTTATAAATATCCGGAAATCTCACCAGGCCAAGGCATCCGAAAAAATCAAAAACAAGGCCTATGGCTATGAATACAAAACCGATTATTTCGTTAATGTTATTCATCAAAACGCCTTCCTTCCAGGTATTTGCCTAAGGCAAGCATGGATATAAAACTCTGTAAGGCCCAGGCAATGGCTATATCGATATACCAGTCGCGCCCCGTAGGTATGCCTAAAATAGCGCAAAATCCTATGATCAATATGCCCAGAATATCCAGGGCCACTGCGCGGTCAGCAGGCGTCGGCCCCATTAAAACACGCCACAGGCATAACGCGCTGCAAAAGATAAGTATAAAAAATACCTTTTCCAGGTACACCGACTGCCAGGATAGCAGCGACGGGATAGGTAATGTAATCGCCGCGGTAAGCGTAGCCAGTATACCCAATAACCCTAAAAACCAGCGTAGCTTCCTCATTCAAAAATCCTCATTAATATGCGTTCAAATTTGCGCACTATACATTGCGTTGCTACTTCGATATCCTGCGACTTAACATCGATCCAATGGATATATAAAAACCCGTTCTCTTCGTCTATATCTACGGTCATCGTGCCTGGGTTTAGGGTCAATGTGTTTGCCAGAAACGTGAGCGCCGTGTCAGACTTAAGCACGGTCTTAACTTTTACGATCCCCGGATTCATCGGTATTGACGGCTGGATCACCCTAAACGCCCCGTCAAGATTCGCCTTAAAGCACTCCCACAAGAACACCGGGATATAATAAAGAAGCCAAAGGTAACGTAATGGGTTCTGCAGGAACTTCGCGTCTTTGTTGAATAGTTCGCTGGTCAAAAAGGCAACCGCCCCTCCCAGGAACGCGCCGATAATGATATTCTCAACGCTTAATACCCAGCTTAAGGTAAGCCAAAAAATAAAAGTCGCTATAAAAAGGGTAACCCTTAATTTGATCATGGCCTGATCACCTCAACAGCTGATTGCAAGAAAACCCTAAAGCCGGGTATAAGTAACAGACCCCCAGTAAGAGACAAAATAGCCAAAGCCACCATGGGTATCTTCATGGTCAAGGGAACTTCCTTGATCTGGCTAAATGCGCTATCTAAAGTGCCAAAAAATACCCCTGACTGGAATTTTAAATAATAAACAAGGGTAACTATGCTTGTAAGCGCGGCGATTAGCGCAAAAACCGGATGACCGGCTTCAAGGGAAGCAATAATTATAATGAGCTTGCTCCAGAACCCCGCAAAAGGAGGAAGCCCCGCGATACTCATTGAGCCGGCCAAGGCAGTCGCGCTGGTTACGGGAAGCCTTTGGCTTAATCCTTTTAATTTCGACAAATCCCTGCTACAAGTAGCTTGTTCAATAGCCCCGGCATTGAAAAAAAGCAGCGATTTGAATACGGCATGGTTTAAGAGATGAAACAAGCCGCCTAAAAGAGCTAAGGGTGTACCCAGCCCCAAGGCAAAAATTATATATCCCACCTGGCTGATGCTGGAATACGCGAACATTCTTTTCATATCGTTTTGCGCGGTAGCCAAAAACGCTCCCGTTACCATAGAGATCAATCCTAAAACCATCAGGCAATAAAGCAGGCTTGAGGACGCTCCCAGTACATTAAAAAATACGCGCGTCAACGCGTACACCCCTAAGATCTTTATCACTACCCCCGAGAGGACCGCCGATACGGGGCTAGGCGCAGAAGAATGGGCATCGGGAAGCCAGGCGTGAAACGGAACAATTGCCGCTTTCATGCCGAATCCTGCCAGGAACAAAACAGAAATAAAACCTACAAGCTGGCCTTGCGGTTTGGTTGCGATAATCATCGCGATATCATTCATATTCAGGGTTGAAGTATAACTGTATAAAAGGGCTATGCCTAAAAGAATGCAGACGCTTGCCAGTGAACCGATGATCGTATACCTAAATGACGCCTCTAGCGCCTCTGGCTCCGTGCTAAAAGCGACAAGCGCATATCCGGAGATAGAAGCCACCTCCAGGAATACGTAAAGAGAGAATATATCCGCGCTTAAAATAACTCCGTTAAGCCCGGCGATCATCAGCATGAAAAGCGCCTGATAATTCCATTTATCGGTGTAGCTGACCATGTAACTTAAAGAATAAACCAACGCCAGAAAACATATCAGGTTAACAATGACTAGCAGCAGAACAGAAAATCCGTCAGCTACGAGATATGACCCAATAGCAAAAGGCCAGCTGCCCAGCTTACAGGTGATGACCTTGCTTAAGGCTATCTTCTGCACCGCATAACACGACAAGATAAGAAGGCTTAGGCCCGCGACATTTGTCAGGACATCCCCCAAATTCTTGATCAACCTGCCTAAAAGCGCGATCAAAAAGGCGCATACAAGAGGAATAACTATGAACCATAAAAGGAAACTCATCCCTTTAATCTCCGGATTTTAGTGATATCAAAGGTCTTATATTTTCCGTAAATGCGCACCGCCAAAGCCACAGCAACCACGATAACCGCAAGGCCTATAACGATCGTAGTTAACACCATTGCCTGGGGAAGAGGGTCAACCATATTCTGGATCTCTTGATCATGAGAAAATATAGGCGCGCGGCCATGTGTACGGTAGCCGATCAATATCAGGAATAGATTCACCGCGTATTCGATGATCGCCAGGCCCACAATGATCTTAATGATATTGCGCTTACGCAAAAGGCAATAAAGCCCTACGCAAAAAAGTATAAAACAAAGGAAATATTCACTCATTATTCTTCTCTTTCGGTTATAAGTATGACCAAGGCAAGAAATATAGTAAAAAGGCCCGCACCCACCATTATTGATATAGCGATATCGTAAAAAGGCAGGATACCCACACGCCCTCCCGGCGCGAACATCACAATAAGGGCCAAAAACAATAGCGCGCCGATACTGGCAATTTTAATCCCCCTGCGCCTGCCGATTTTCTTAGTTACGGCCTCCTTGCCGTATGCCAGCATAAGATGTATAAGGGAAAGCGCCATGATGATGCCTCCGGCAAACCCTCCTCCGGGCCCGATGTGACCGTGCAGGACAACGTAAAAACCGTAGAGCAGGATTAAGCCTACCGTGAGGCGCGTGATAACTTTAACGATCAGCGTCATCCCTAAATCATCATTTTTCATTTACTTTCCCTATTCTGCGGGCGATAGCGGAAACCCCCAAAATCGCCGCAAATAAAACCGCCGCTTCAGCAAGCGTATCAAGCAGGCGGTAGCTTAATGAAATCGCCGTCACCACATTGGTCGAGCCGGTTTCAGAAACAGAACGCAATATATATTCGCTGGAAACCAACATCTTCGGCTGGCCGAAAATAGGCAGCTCTTTAAGCGCAAAAAAGCCGAGGAATAAAAATACCGCGACAAACACCGCTGTCATCAGCGTGTTAAAAAACCAGCGTCCGGCTATAACCAGCGGAAGGTCTTTGCTTATAGTACCCCTGATAAGGACTACCACAAGAAGTATCTCTACCACAAGTTGAGTTACAGCCAGATTCGGGGCTTTGAGTAAAAGAAACACCAGCGAAAGCCCAAGGCCTACCACGCTTAAGGCTATTACGCTTGAGATCATATCTTTGATCTCAACCGCGACAACCGCCGCAAAAATCATGAAGATTAAAACCAAGTGTATTTCCACTGATACCCTCGTTTATCTGGCTAAAAAGAAAAACAACCCCAACATACCCAGAAGCATCCACACAAGGTAAGTCGGTAATATACCATTATGTAAGATCACTAACGGCTTTGAGATAATTTTAAGCTTCTTGCCTTGTTCATATATATCAAAAATCCCGGCATTGGCTCTTTTATAAACTCTACGTAAAAACGGCATTTCCTCGATGGTATTATAAAACTCAACACCTGTCACCATCGCCTCTTTAGGCTGTTGGCGCTCTCCTCCTGTAAATACGCTATCCTGCCTCAGCCCGGACTTCAGGCTAATCATTCTAAAGATGACCAAG